>Ga0315900_10004040_pt1 | contig 20934 bp, 10 predicted proteins | sample LakEriMetagenome_FD_203521 | JGI IMG/M metagenome (GOLD analysis project Ga0315900, IMG submission 203521) | Freshwater fungal communities from buoy surface, Lake Erie, Ohio, United States - Buoy 12 MA114 | ecosystem: Environmental > Aquatic > Freshwater > Lake > Lake biofilm | place: USA: Lake...
CCGCATCCGCTGCGCCGCGCCGATTTTCTTCGACTCCTACACGAAGAACCGCACCACCGGCAGCTTCGTGCTCGTCGATGAGCAAACGAATAACACCGTCGCCGCTGGCATGATCCTCAAACCGCTGGCCGATGCCGGTGACGAGGACGCTGAAGTCGCGATTTGATCTCTTCGTTCGGGCGCGGACACTCCACGAGGAGCGAAGGCTCACGCACACTTCAACGCCACTTGAAGCATCAACGAAGGTCAGCCGTGCGGCGGCCTGGAGAGGCTTTGATGAGCGGGCGGAGTTTCGCGCCGAGCGCGGGGCCGATGCCGCGCACGCGAGCGACTTCCTCAGCGGATGAGAACGGGCGCGCCGCGATGATGGACCGGGCCAGCGCCGGACCGATGCCGGGCAAAGATTCCAGGTCTTCCTGCGTGGCGTGGTTGATGTCGATCCGGGAGGCATCCGCATGCTCGGAAGGATGACGGTGTGCCACGGCAGACTCGTTGATAACGGTGCAAACGATCAGGGCACCGACAAGGAACCCCAGAGCCTGCCATTGCCACGGGATTTCCTGCATTGGGGTGTCCCAAAGGAGGCGCCGACGAGATTGGCTATGCGGCGATGAAGCCCGCACCGGGGCATTCGTGCATGAACTGGTGTTTTTGCCATTCATGATGGATGCAAGAGCCGAAGAATCTAGTCGCCTGAATGGCAGGGGATTAGCTCCTTGCGTTCAATTTACAAATCTTGTTTTCTCACGCCCCAGCCCATGGGGTAAATTTCACCTCTTGCCATGCACGAAGAAACCGTCGCTCCCGCAGTCATGCCGCAGGCCGCCAACAGCGGGCTGTTTCCGGCGACGATGTGGTCGATGATCCAGGCGGCGAACTCAGAGACAGCCGCGCTGGCAGGCCTGGAGCGGCTGGCGCGGGCTTATTGGCGGCCCTTGTATGTTTTTGCGCGGCAGCGGGGTGCGGAGCATGAGGCGGCAATGGATCAGGCCCAGGGTTTTTTTGAGCACTTGATCTCGCAGGAGATGCTGGCGGACGTACAGCGCGGCGAGGTGCGTTTCCGCAGCTTTTTGCTGCGCTGCTTCACCAACTGGCTGGCCAACCAGCAACGCGATGCCAACAGGCAAAAGCGCGGGGGCGGTCAGCCGGTGGCCAGCTTGGAGCAAATCAGCGAAGTGGAGGGGAATGCGGTGTTGGTGGACGGGTTGTCGCCGGATCTGGCCTATGACCGGCGCTGGGCGCGGGCGCTGGTGGATCAAGTGATGCGCCGGCTCGACGCAGAGCATGCGGAACGCGAGCGCGGGGCGTTCTTGAGCGAGGTGCGCCGACGCGTGTTCGCGTCGGACGGGGCTGTGCCGGACTGGGAGGAAATGGCGGCGCTGCATGGCATGTCCCATGGCGCGGTGCGAAAGGCGGCGGCGGACATGAGGAGGCGCTTTGGCGTGCTGCTGCGGGAGGAGGTGCGCCAGGTGGTGGCCACGGACGCGGAGGTGGATGATGAGCTGCGTTATCTGTTGAGTTTGATTTCGGCTGCATGAGCGATCCGCCCCTCAGATCATGCGCCGTCTGCTCCAGCCCGCTGGAGCAGGACGGCATGTGCCTTGCATGCTTGTTCAATGAGGGGATTGCGGCGGCCGCGGCTCCTGAGGCGCCCGCGCGCCGGCTGGGGGAGCTGCCCTGTGATTTCGCGGGCTACCGGTTGGTGCGGGAGATCGCCAGCGGGGGCATGGGTATTGTTTACGAGGCGGAGGATTTGAAATTGCGCCGCGTGGTGGCCATGAAAGTGATCCGCAACGCCCACTTTGCCACCCGGGAGGAGGCGGCACGGTTCCGGGCGGAGACGCAGGCCATCGCGCAGCTCGACCACCCCGACATCGTGCCGATTTACGAGAGCGGAGAGGAGGATGGGATGCCGTTTTACACGATGCGGCTGGCAGAGGGCGGGTCGCTGGCGGAACGCATCAAAAAGCGCGGCGTGCTGCCGGACCGTGAGGCGGCCACGCTCATGAGCCGCATCGCCCGTGCCGTGCAGCATGCGCACGATCACGGCGTGCTGCATCGTGATCTCAAGCCGGCGAACATCCTGCTGGATGTGGCCGGCAAGCCGATGCTGTCCGATTTTGGCCTGGCGAAGCTGCTGGATGCGGAGTTTCAGCTCACGCGGACGCATGCGCATGTGGGCACGCCGCATTACATGAGCCCGGAGCAGGCGGCTGGGAAGGCGAAGGAGGTCACTACGGCGAGTGATGTGTGGGCGATGGGAGTGATGCTTTACCAGATGCTTACGGGCAAGCTGCCCTTCCCAGGCGGCAGCGCCGTGGAGGTCATGCGCCGGATCACCGAGGATGATCCAGAAATCAGTTCCACCGGGAAGCTGATCTCGCGCTCCGCCTCTAAAGCGCCCCAAACAAGGCCGGTGGGCGCCTCGATGGGCCCGATCTCTCAAATTCAGCGTGATCTGGCGACATTGATCCTCCGTTGCCTGGAAAAACAGCCCACCCGGCGGCTGCCGAGCGCCGGATTCCTTGCGGACGAGCTGGACCGCTTCCTCAACGGCGAGCCGGTTCTTTCGCGTGCGGTTGGGACCGGGGAACGGCTGTGGAAACTGGTCGTAAGGCACAAGGCAGCCACGCTCGCGATCGGTTCCGCGGTGCTGTCATTGGTCGCAGGTACTATAGTCTCAACTTGGCAGGCGGTTGAGGCGAGCCGTGCGCGAGTTGAGGCAGAGGCAAATGAGAAGGATGCGCAGGAGATCACCACGATGGCATTGGGGACCATTCGCAACCTGAGCGCCCGGCAGAAGGGCCGCTCCCTGAACAAGGAGGAAGTGGCCGATGACCTGCTCACGCGCATCCAGGCCTTCAAGGGTGATCCGCTTCGCAAGGCAGGAATGCTGAGCCAAGTTGCGGGCATCCTAAACGGGGAAAAGACCTTGGCCGCCTATCAGGAGGCGGTTTTGTTGGCCGAAACCGTGCTGGAAAACGACTCTCCACGTCTCTGGTCGATGCGTTACAATGTGGCGGCACAGATGGGTCACATGGACGGGAGAAGAAAAGAGGGCATCAGGGGCCTGCGTACTGTGTTGGCGTGGCAGGAGGCTCATTTGCCGTCCGGGCATTATCAAACAATCTACACCCGCTTTTCCCTGGGAAAGTGCCTGTATTTTGATCAACAGGCCGGGGAGGCGGCGGAGTTGCTGGAGAAAGTCTGCCGCCATGCTGTTCTCAAGGGCTACAAGGCTTTCAATCTCATGAATTTCCGCCGTTTTTATCTGGCAGCCTTGCACGAAGCGGGAAAAAAACGTTACGCGCTAGAGCTTGGGCGCGGATTCATCAGGGAGGCCATGAAGCTGTTGGGCAAAGAGCATGCTCTCACGGGGGAGATCCTGTATGTGCATGCGCACCACTGCCGCGAGGCAGGCTTGGCCGAGGAGGCGATTGTGACAGCCCGTCAGGCCATGGATGTATTCGAAACCGTTGTCGGCCCCGATTACCATGAGGCTTGGAACTGCGTGCTCATGCTGGAAGATCTCTTGCATGAGCACGAGGGAGCGGAATCTGCGCTGGCGCTGGTGCGCGCCTCGCTGCGTAGGGCAGATGAATGGTGCGGGGCGGATCATGCCCTCACCCTTTTGCAGGCGGCCCGCTGCGTTGATCTGCTGGTCGAACTCGGCCGCCTGCCTGAGGCTGCGGATTTGGGGAGATTTTGGTTGGGTCGATTGAATGATGCCAAGCCCCCGACACATGCGGCGGCACTGCTGCGCGCCCAGGCCCGTTGTGAACGCCGGATCGGTCGTCCTGAGCAGGCGATCGCGCTTTGGCACCGCTTGCTGTCCATTGAAACCGGGGTGGAGGAGACCGCCTTGCGTCTGACCGATCAGAGCGAACTGGCAGCGGTGCTCTGCGAGAGTGCCAGGCACCCGGAAGCGGTGAGGTTATTGCAGGAGACAATCAAGGGCATGGAGGGACTGACCACCAAGGAAGAGATTCCCAAAGCACAAGTGGCTCTGGCCCGTCAGCGGCTGGATGCCGCCCAACGGGCGCTTGAGCGTGGCGAGGGCGAGGGCCGCTAATTTTTTGTGCATGAGGTAACACAAGCATAAGAACGGTGTGGATGAGGGATGCACGACCTCGTGCATACCCATGAAAACAAATACCACACACACCCGAAAGTCGCGGCGCAAGCCGTCCTTCCTCAACCGGCTGCCCCACGCGGCGCTCACGGCGATCCTGTCGCTTCACCTGACATTGCCCTCCTGGGCGGTCGAACCAACCACCGGAGGCGTGCTTGACGGCAATTTCTCCCTCGATGGCGGAGGAAGTATCATTAATGGCAACAGCGCCAATGGCTACTTCCTGAAAAGCGGCAGCATGACGCTGAGCAATCTCACGCTGCAAAACTTCGCAGTCAAAGGCGGGGACGGCAGTGGTGGCGGCGGCGGGTTTGGCGGCGCGCTATTCATCAATTCGGGCACGACGGTCACACTGGACAACGTGAACTTCCTTTCCAACAACGCGCGAGGGGGTGATGGAGGAGTCGGGAACTACGGCGGTTCTCTAAACGGGTTGTTCACCTCCGGTGGAGCGGCACCCGCAGGCCTTAACGGACGCACATCCAGCCACAACATGCTCGCTGATGTCAACGGAGCGAGCGGCACCAAGGGTAGCAACGGCGGCAGTAGTTCCACCGTGTTTGGCGGCAGTGGTGGTAACGGCAGCAACGGCACCAGCGGGGGTAGCAGCAATCCATTGTTGCTCGCGACGGCGGTAGCGGCGGGCATGGATCTTGCCGCAGGTCTTGCCGAGGCTTCGGCGGATGGATCCAATCCGGTGACTGCTAATGTGGCGGCCGGTAAATCCTTTGATGTTGCAATCAAGGTGATTGCTCTGGGCACTGCTCTCGCGGATGTCATCAGCTTCGATGTGGCGCTTGCCGACGGCCAGATTGGCGTGGGTGGCAGCGGTGGCAACGGTGGCGATGGTGGGAACAGCGGCTTTGGCTTCGGCGGTGCGCCTGGCGGTAACGGTGGCAATGGCGGCGATGGTGGGCAGCCAGCAACCCCCTCCCTTCTTGCGTTCATTGGTGGTGCCCCCGGTGGTGATGCCGGTTCCGGCGGGATGGGCGGTATGGGTGGCTTTGGTGCCGGTGGCGGCAAAGGAGGAGATGGTGGAACAGGCGGCAGTGGTGCAAGCTGGGGCATTCCTTTTGCACCTGCTCCCGTTACGAGTGTGGAAGGTTCCGTCTCCACGACCCCGGGGTATTATGACCAGGAACAACGTTTGCCGGGTTTCAATGATGCTAATCAACCCGTGCAGCGTCTCGACCCACTTGCGCCAAATTACGATCCGACCCCTTCCTATTACACAACCCGGATGGTGAACACGACCTATCATCCGCCGGTAACGACGGTGGTCGAGCCCGTCGCCGGATTCGATGGCTGGGGTGGGGCTCTCTCGGGCAAGCGTCCTGATGGACTTGATGGAAGCGGCGGAGCGGGGGGGAATGGCGGCTTTGGCGGCGGTGCTGGAGAGACAGGGACTGGTGCTTATAGCACCTTGGCGGGTGGTGGCAGTGGCGGCAACGGCTATGGCGGTGCCATCTTTGTGCGGTCCGGCGCCACTCTGCGCATCACTGGAAACGCTCTTTTTGACGGCAACGGCGTTCGCGGCGGCGACGGGCAAGCGGCGGATGCCACGCACATCGCGGGTGCCAGCGGCATCGGCGTGGGTTCCAATATCTTCATGATGAAGGGCTCCACCGTGATTCTTGATCCGGGTGAAGGTAACACCATCACGTTCAATAGCGACGCTTATGGCACCGGTATTTCGGATGACAGCGCGGCTTCGATCATCCCTTCTGGTGGCTTTGCACCAGTAAAATCGGGATCCGGAGCGGACCTGCGCATCGCCAGCGGCCTGGTGGTATTCAACGGTGGCAATCTCTATTCCGGCCAGACCATTATCGCCGGCGGCACGCTTCAGGCGCAGGACGGGGATGGCATCTACTGGGACAGCAACATCAATTTTGCCGGGACGGCGGCTTCGAACGCCGTTTTGATGGGCAACGGGGACTTCACCCGCTATGTCGGTCCGCAGAGCAACCGAGTGCAGTGGACCGGCAGCGGCGGTTTCGCAGCCGTCGATGGCGAACTCAATGTGAAACTCAGCAATGGACAGACGATGATCTGGGGTAATCCCAGTGGTAGCTTCGTCAATGCTGGGGATGCTCTCATATTCGGCTCCACCTATGCCACGGACAAGGTCAACTTTGAGAACAACATCAACCTCAACGGCGGCAACCGCACCATCCTGGTGACGGCCAACGAGGCCGACCCGGACAACAATGTGGACGAAAACGTGGACTGGGCCGTGTTCAACGGCGTCATCTCCAACGGCTCTGTGACCGTCAACGACTCTAATCATGACGGTAAGGTGGTTTTCGCCGCCGATAACACCTACACCGGCAGCACCACCATCAACAACGGCACGGTCGAAATCACCGGCAGTGTGAAGAGCAGCGCCGTCAGCATCGCCGCGGACGCTACTCTGGAGAGCAAGAACGGCGGCCTGGACGCCACCACGGCGGTCACAAACAACGGCACGCTGGATCTCGGCTCGGAGAACGACACCATCGCCTCCCTGACGAACACCGGCACCGTCAACGGCACGGGCACGCTCACCGCGACGACCTACAACCTCAACGACGGCTCCATCCTCAACGCGAACCTCGGCACCGGCACCATCATCACGACGGGCACTGTGGATCTCAGCGGCACCACCGGCGCATCCAGCATCACCATCGGTAGTGGCAGCGTGCTGAACCTGAAGGCTTCCGAACTGATCCTCAACACCGCCGCAGTCACCGTGAACGGCACGCTGAACCTCGACTACACCAATGGAGTCGAGACCTTCAAGACACTGCTCGGTTCCGGCACCGTGAAGACCAATGGCAACCAGTTCATCATCAGCGACGGCGGCAGTTTCACCGGCATCCTGGATGCCCCGAACTCCAGTCTGACCACCGGCACGGTGGGCGGCAGCGGCCCTCTCAATCTGGGCGGCGGCACCACCACCACGCAGAGCACCACGATTGAAAACGGCCTCATCATCGGCAGCGGCGCCACTCTCAACAGCACCACCATCACCATTGCGAACGGCAGCACGCTGGACCTCAGCGGCGGTGGCACCATCAACTTCACCACGCTGAACAGCGCACCTGGCACCACCGGGATCATCAACATCGGCAGCAATGACTTCATCATTCCGGTCGGTTCCACCATCTCCGGCAACATCACCTTCGTCGGCACCGGCAGAGTCATCAACAATGGCACCATTTCACCCGGTTTCTCGCCTGGTCTTACGGCGATTGCTGGTGGCACCGTTCTAGGCGGTGGTGCCACCACCAAACTGGAGCTCGCCGGCTTTGGCGCTGCGGGTGCCATCAATGGCTTTGACCAGTTGCAACTCGGCGGCGCCCTCACCGCCAACGGCACCCTCAACGTGGCGCACTTTGGCGGGTTCACCGCCGCCCAAGGCAACTCGTTCCAGGTCCTATCCACCGCGGCTGGTGCAGCTCTGGCTCCAGGTGTGGTCACTGGCGCTTTCACCACGGTCACCTTTGACAATGACGGCTTTCTTGTCGTGGCCCCTCCATCAGGCGGCCCCAACCCGTCCACGACCCCCACGGCTGCCTTCGTGCTCGACCTCGACACCGGCCTGCTGACGACCACGGGCCTCAACAACCCCACGGACACTTATGCGCAGTTGGGCTCCAACGCCAATCAGAGCGCTGCGGCGGCATCCATCTACGCTGCGGCGACGGCGGGCGTCGGCCCGAGTCAGATCAGGACTTCGACGACGGCAGGCTTCCTGGCCCAGCAGATCACCGACGCCACCGGCGGGTCCGCTGCTGATCTGGCCAAATACGTCCCGGACTACTATGGCTCCATCGCCGACTACGCCTTCATGGGCAACCAGGTGCTCGTCCAGGCCATCCAGGACCGGGTTTCACCGATGAACTACATCGCCCCCCAGATCGGCGAGGACAGCCTCACCGACGTGCCGGAGCACATGTCCGTGTTCGTCGGCTACACCCACTCCAGCATGAGCACGGCGGACAACGCGGACACGAACCGCAACGATTACTACGCCGGCGTCAATCTCCTCGCCTCCGAGGACTACACCGTCGGCATCGCCGGCAGCATGAGCGAGGGCAGCATCAGCGCCCCGCTCGGCAGCGCGGAGTCCGAAGGCTTCGGAGCCATGCTCTTCGGCCGCGTCACGGTGGCGGAGAGCTTCACCTTCTTCGGCAGCTTCGGTTACAACCAGCAGGACTTCGACCTCCGGCGCCAGACGGTGAACGGCAGCGTCACCGGCTCCACGGACGTCAGCAGCTACGTCGGCTTCCTTGGCGTGCAGTACAAAGGCTGGCGCGTCGGCAATGTCTCCATCGCTCCGCGTGTGTCGCTGACCTACTCGGACACCCAGGTCGGCGGGTTCAGCGAATCCGGGGCCATCGACGCGCTGAACGTCGGGGGGTACAGCGACCGCCGCTTCCTCGCGGAGGCGGGTCTCTCGGCGCTATGGAGCACGGAGCTGGCGGGCCGCCCGCTGAGCGTGGAACTCGCCGTCTCCGCCCAGCAGGCCCTGGTGAATGACAAGGGCAGCGCCACGGTGAACCTCGTCAACGTGCCGACGGCCAGCTACCCGGTGAACTTCGCCAGCAATGGCGACACCCAGGCCGTCGCCCGGTTGAACGCCAGCTACGCCCTCGCCAAGGCGGTCACCGCCTACGCCGGTTACGAAGGCCACTACGGCAGCCAAACGGCCCACTTCCTCAAAGCGGGCATTCGCATCAACTTCTAAGCGGTCTCGAACTCTCCCTGGTGTCACGGTCCGGCGCCCCGCCAGGCACCGGCCCGGGCATCAGGGAGCCCTTCGGATCACTTGGACATCACCTGGCAGGCGCGGTCTTTTCATGGGGGCCGCGCCTGCTTCCGTACTTGGATGAACGTGCTGCCAGCCTTTGGCCTCATGTTGCAGCGAGCGCCTGAACCATGACCCTGAACGCTGCTATTCGAGTTCCAGGCCGCAGTGAGGGCAGTTCGCCTGCACATGGAAAGACTTCATCGGGACGTTCTGCCCGCAATGACCGCAGGGCCGTCCTTGCCGCCGGGTCATCCAGACCATCTCCCTGGCGAGATAGGCCAGTGCCAGGAATAGGGCGATTCCGAGCCCGGCAAACCACACGGGAGACAGTTCGCGGTCGTGCAAAAACACCCCTGCGAGGATCAGCGCCGGCCAGACGAGAGCATGCTTCCATGGGGGAGACTGTGTCCACATCATGAGCGAGGGGGGATTGGTGATGCCTGACGTCTCGGATCAGGCGACGGCGAGCAGGAATGGAGCGGAGCGACATCGCTTGCCGAAGGGCAGCGCCAGGGGGGGGCGCTGGCAACCGTCGATGACACGACAGATGGCACTCGAGCCGTTGCCTGCATCCGCTTTGTTGGGCCTCGGAGTCATTTGTCACGCTCACCACGAATCAAAAAAAGAATGCCAGCAACCAGAAATGCTGCGGCAAAAACCCACGGTGCCACGCCGACATACTCAAGTTGGCGGGCGAACAGCTCCGAACTCCAGCTTCCGCGTGCTCCACCCTGATACCAGAGAGCAAAGACATAGCGCGAGAGAAACAACACAACAGCCAAACAGCAGAATGAAACACCAACAGTTCGTTTTGTCATAAATGTGTGATTTAGCCGAACGTTGTTTAGTCACAATAAACTGTGGGCGAATCAGATTCGCCCACAGTTTATTGTGGACGAACCGGTCCGAGGCTAGCCAGCCGCCCGCTCTTTGGCAAGCAATGGCTTCCCCATCGCATGCGGCATGCGAGCCCTTCCTCCACGCGGATTCTCCGGGCGGCAAAGCCGCAGGCAAGCCATCACCCCACATGAAGCTCCGGACAAGCCGGAGGACTCCGCGACTGAGGCTTGGGAGACTCCCAACACGCGGGACGGCTCCGCAATCGGGGTTCAGGAGACTGCCAACCCGACGGAAGACTCCGCAATCGAGGTGGCGGACACTCCCAACACGCCGGAGGACTCCGTAATCGAAAGGAGGGAGAGCTCCAACAAGCAGGACGACTCCGCAATCGGCCTGCCAGAGCCTCCTGACAAGCGGGACGGCTCCGCGATCGGGCCTCGGGAGCCTCCTGACACGCCGGAAGACTCCGCAATCGAGCCCCGGCACCCGCCTTTCTCCCTGCCAATCAGTGTCTTGGCAACCTTACGTCATCTGGCTTTGTGGGAAATTCATCGGTGGAGTGATGGAGTGACGGAGTGCTGGGAAAGCAAAACTCCCACATTCCATCACTCCATCACTCCAGTCGCGCAGGAATCCCAATCGTGGTGACGCTGAGTAGCGCTCAGGCCACCAGGACCGTCACTTCTCCAGCAGCTTCCTCACCGTCTCGGCGATCTTCTTCGCGCCATCGGGCTCGTAGCCGGTTTTGACGAAGGCCACCTTGCCATCGGGGCCGATGATGACGGTGTGCGGGATGCCTTCGACGCCGAAGGACTGGCCGACGCGTTGATTGGCGTCGAGCGCGACCTCCATCTTCCAGCCGCGGGTTTCGAGGAAGGTTTTCACCTGCTCCTTGGCCTCCGCCTGGTTCACGCCGATGAAGCGCACCTTTTTCGGGTCGAAGGCGGACATCTGGTCGATCATGTCGGGCAATGATTTCACGCAGGGGCCGCACCAGGTGGCCCAGAAGTCGAGGACGACGACCTTCCCCTTCTCCTGGGCGAGATCGAAGTCACCACCGGCCAGCAGGGGAAGCTTGAAGGTCTTCGCGGGCTGGTTGAGCAGCGGGGAGCTTTCGCCGCCGGTCTCCGGCAGCACGGGCTCGGGGGCGAATTTGAGCTTCCAGTCACGCAGGGCCAGCATGGCGGCGTTTTCCGGCGGCGCGGTGCTGCGGATGAGATGCACCTCGTTCAAAGGCACGTGGCAGGCGCCGAGCATCTCGTTCTGACCCGTCACCGCGTCCTCGGCGAAGCGCTCCACCTTCAATCCAAGCCGGCCGCCGTTGTTGAGCAGCAGCCAGTGGGTCATGACCGGCGCCTGCCCTTCTTTGGCACGCGCTTCAAAGGCGGCGCTCACATCGTCCGCCGGTTTGATGAGCCAGACGGCGGCCTTCACGCGGTCACGCGGCACCTGGATGGTCTCCAGGCCGGAGCGCACGGAAAAATGCGCCGCCGTGGCGGCCTCGATGACTCCGCGCAGCACATCGCCGTTCGCGGCGAGCAGCGCGTGCTTCGGCGGGTCCTCCTTGCGGAAGCGCGGCACGGTGAGCGCGTGCTCCTTCGCCTTCGCCTCGACATTCGGCACCGCCACGCGTCCGGGGGCGATGCGGGCGCTGAAGCTGTTGATCTTCGCGTCGCGCTCGCCGTTTCCCCACAGGCTGAAGGGCTCGATGATCATGCCGCTGCCGGAGCGCATCTTCGGATCGAGGGTGATCTTCCGCGCGGAGACGCCGTTGAGGTAAACCTCGACGCTGGTGTCGCCGATGGCGATGCGCACGGGCATGGGACCGCTGCTGCGCAGGCGGAACTGGCGGTCCATCTGGTCGCCGCTGGCCTCGAGGCCGAAGCACACCTCGCTGCCCATGTGGCCGAAGAGCAGGTTCGTGCTGGGCGCGGCGGGGTTCACGCCGTCGCAGAAAAGGCGCACGCGCAGCGCGGTAAAGCCGTCGCTGAGCAGGTTGAAGCTGATTTCGTTCGCCTGCATGAAGGACGGGTGCCCCCAGGAGCCGCCGGGCAGGAAATCGAGCGCCGCCTTGCCGTTGCGCTTCACCGTCGTCTCGCCGCCGCGCACGCGTTTCCAGCCGGAGTCCTCGAAACCGTCGAGATTGAGCGATTCGCCGCCGAACTGGATGGCGTGGATTTTTTCCGCGGGCAGTTGCTTCACGGGAACCACCGCGGAGTCGAGGTCCACCTGGCGGGAGTCGATGGCGCGCAGCTTTCCGGGCAGGATGTCGCCGCTGCTGAGATAAAACAGCGCCTCGCTGCGCAGTCCCGCCGGATTCGCGGAGGGAGCGCGCACGATCTCCATCTCGCCCGCCTTGGCCAGCGCCACGGGCTGGAGTCCGCCGACGGGCTTCCAGCGCGGCTGGGCCTCCCCGCCTGCCGCGAGCGTGCCGTGCAGCACTTTTTTGTCGATGGTCAGGACATCCAGCGCGGCGAGGTCGGCCTCCGTCATCTCCTTGCCGGGCTGTTTGAACTCCAGGTGGTGCATGCGGGTGATTTTGAAGGCCACCGGCTGCTCAGACCACGCGGTGGTCAGCGTCGCGGTGTCGTTGCGGACGTGCTGGAGCACCCCTTGCAGCCATTCGCCGTCGGTGAACCACAGTTCCACGTCGGTGGCCGCGTGTTCAAAGAAGGGGGAAGGCGTGGCCGCCATCTCGACCGCGAGCACCTGCTCCCACGGCAGCGTGGTCTCACCGCCCTTGCCATCGCGCACGCTCAAAGTGGTCGCGCTGGCGCTCACGGGAGCGGCGGCGATGACGCGTCCGTCCATCAACTCGACACGCGGGGAGTCGCTGGTGATTTTTTGCGGCAGCGTGCCGTTCCAGGCGCGGATGCGCAGCCCTTCCAGCGTGAGATCAGGGCCTTTGTTCAACAACGTGAAACCAACGGGTGACGCGGGCTCCGCCGACTGGGAGCTGCGCTGCACCTGGACCACCGCCTCCACGCGTGCCTGCGCCGCGCCCTGCACCACGCCGAGCAGCGCGCCAAAGAGTCCGCCACCGCCGCCGCCTTTTGCCGCGGGCTGTTTCTTTTCCGCCTTCTCGGCTTCGGACGACTTTTTCTCCTCCACCGGCGGCTTGCTGGTTTCCGCCAGCTTCCGTCCGTCCGCGTCATAAATCGCGCACAGGCCGGTCTTGCGGTTCCAGAACACTGTCATGGTCACGCGGCGGTCGTCTTCGGAAAGCGTCTTCACGCTTTGAAACACGCGCCCTTGCAGCACCACGTCGTCCACCCAGGTCTCCACGAGCATGCGCTCGTTGTCCTTGGCCTTGAGCTCCACCTTGAACTCGGGCCGCACGGTAGAGCTGAGCGTGAACTGCATCTCCACCAGCTCAGGCGCCTCGAAGGGCAGGGTGGCGCTGCGATTCCAGCCGACCTGCTTCAAAGCCGCGCCGGGGACGACGCGCCAGAGCTTCACCTTGCTGTCCTGCCCCGTTTGATTGCCCTCGATCCAGCCGCTGGTGCTCGTGGGCGCGGCAAAGAGCATGCCGTCCGCCTTCAGCCGCCGGACATCCACCACCGCGTCGCGCGCGATGCGCAGCGTGCCGGAGCGCGCCGACTTCAACTCCAGCGTTTTCGCGTCCAGGCCGGTGATGCTGCCATAAAGACGGCTGCCGTCGGCCAGCCGAATGCTGAACGGCTCCACGGTGTTCTCCGGCTCCTTGTGCCGGACGACCTGCTTCAGCACGTCCAGCCGCACGCGGATCGGCTCGCTGAACTGAGGCGCGCGCCAAGCCAGCCGGTCTTTTTCAGCGGCCAGAAAATCACCGCCGACAGCCTCGCCGTGCCGCCAGTGGAGCTCGGCGGCAGGAAGCGAAGATGGGACGAGGGCGAGAAATGACGAAACCCAAATGATGAATGAGGAATGAATGACGAAACGCCAATGACGAAGCCTGATGGGGTGGCCTTGGTTATTGGTCATTTGAGGTTTTTTCGTCATTCTGGTTTCTGATTTCGTCATTCCGCGCCCGCGCGGTCACCGCTCATAGATCGGCAAAAAGCGGTAGTTCAGCCCCAGCGCGAGCAGGGACATGCCGGTGGAGTAGGGATCGTTGTTGAAGCTGCCGTCCGCGCCCTGTGTCTCGGCCAGCACGCGGACGGTCGCGCCGTTCCACTTCTGCCAGGAGGTGTAGTCGCCCTGGAAGAGAGCCTGCGCCATGTAGTAGCGGAAGTACTCCTTGTAGTTGCCCTCGTTGTGCTCCAGGCGGTCGGTGATGTGCTTCAGCGTGGCCTTGTATTCCTCGCTGTCCTTGTGCTTCGACACGGCGGACACCAGCGTGGCGATGGCGCTGCGGTTCATCGACTCACCGAAGCCGCCGAAGCCGCCCGCGTAGGCCACGCTGCCGTCGCGGCCGGTGCTGCGGCGCATGTATTCCAGCGCGGCGTTGATCACCTCATCAGACACCTCCATGCCCGCGTTCCGCGCTGCGAGCAGGCCCATCAGCATCGCGCCAGTCACGGACGTGTCCGCGTCGGTCGAGTTCGGCATGTAGCGCCAGCCCCCCCAGCGGTTCGCCTTCTGCGAGGTGCCAGCGCAGCGGATCGCGAGATCGAGCGCCTGTCCGATGGAGCGGATGGGCTTCTCGCCCTCCCACAGCAGCGACTCGTCCACCGCGCCGTAGGCCTCGGACAGCGCGAGCATGGCAAAACCGTGATGATACATGCTGTTCGGCAGGTAGCCGGTGCTCGCATCCTGCACGCGGATGATGGCGCGCACGGCGCGGCGTATGTTCGCCGCGTAACGGCCGAAGTTTGGATCGTCGCCACTGGCTAGAAACGCCATGAGGCAGATGCCATCGACGCCCGCGCCGTCATTCCCGCCCTGCCAGCCGCCCAGATCGCTCTGCTTCGAGGCCAGCCAGCCCAGCCCGCGCTCATACACCGTCTCCACCTCCTGCGGCACCGCGCCGCCGAAACGAAGCGCCGGGTCCTGGGCCTGCGCCGGGGAGCCGAGGATGCAAAGAAGGCAGCAGAGGCGCAGGAGCCGAGCGGAGCGAGACAGACCGCCGAAGGCGGCCCGAAGGGAAGCGCAGCGCATCAATGACGAAATTCGAATGGCGAATGACGAATCAATACCCAAAGCCCAAAGCACCAAGCCGCGCATCGAGACTCCCTCATTCGTCATTTCGGTTTCGTCATTCATTCGTCATTCTGGTTTCGAATTTCGTCATTTCCCGCTCCGCCGCGCTGCCGTCTCACTGATCAATGATCACCCCTCCATTGAAAAAGACCCGGTTGCCGTTCGCGCCCTGTTTCAGGCGGTTCTTGTGATTGTTCTCGATGCCTTCCCAGTACTGCATCGCGTCAGGCAGATCGCGCTCCTTGCAAAGCTTCCACTGCGCTGCGGGAAGAATGGCCTGGATGTCCTTCTCCGGCACACCGGCCACCGGCACCAGCGCGTAGTAGTATTGCAGGAACCACGCGCCGGACATGTAGCGTTCGATGTCCGGCTGGTACTCGGTCAAAACTTTGCGCACCAGCGGTTCGAGCTTCGCGCATTGCTCGCTGGTCAGGCGGCGGCGGCGGTCCAGTTCGGAGACAGACATGGCCGCCATGGCCTTCAGACGATGATCGCGGCGCGCCTGGGCTGTTTTTTCGAGTTTTTCGAGCTGCTCCCCGCTCAGCGCCTGCTTCAGCGCGTCCTTCCACAGGTCCATGTCCTGTGGTCCGCCCTCGTTCCGGCCAAAGCTCACGGGCTCCGGGCCTGCCAGCGCCTGGAGAATGTTCTGCGGAGTGGCGGTCTGCACGTTCTGCCGCACATAGCGCTCCGTGTTCTGCCGCCAGTATTGCAGACTCTGCTCCACCGCCCCCTTCGCGGCCGTGGTCAGTTTCGCCACGGTGGCGTCCGGCAGCGCGAGCACGCGCTGCGCCTCCTCGAGATGCGGCATCATCGTCCCCAGCACCTTTTTGCGCTCCGCCACGAACATCTTGTAAAGATGCGCCGAGATCGCCGCCTCCATGTCGGGAACCGCGGGCAGCGTGCCGGACTGCGTCGAAATCCGGGACGAGCTGCCGTTGGAGGAGGAGATCAGCTCCTTCCAGCGCTTCTGCTGCACCTCGTCGAGCAGCGTGGAGAGCTGCTCCTGCTTCAGCTTGCCCGCGGCCTGGAAAAGCAGCTGCGGGCTGTAGCTCCAGTACTGCCCGCGCCGCTGCTCCATGAGCGGTTTCATCAGCTCCGCCATCAGCGGCTCCAGCTTCGCGCGCTGCGTGTCGTCGAGCATCAGCGTCCGGTCCATCTCCGCCAGGCAGGCGGCGGCTAGGGCGGTCAGCGCGCGCTTCTCCCGCAGCTCGTTCTCCGAGCTCATGCGTGTGCGCTCGGCGTCGGTGAGGATTTTCTTCACGCCATCCTTCCAGACCGGCAGGTTCATCGCCTGCTGCTCGTCATTCATGCCAAAGTAGGTGTTTGCGCGCATGCGCTGGCGCTCCGTGGCCGAATAATTCCGCGCCTGCTGCAGCCACTGCTTCCGCCCCAGTTTCAGCGACTCCTCCACCGCCTCGTCGGACAATTTTTTCAGCCGGTCCTGCCGTTCCTTCTCCAGTCCCAGCTCGCTCACGATGGTGTCGATCTCCGTGATCAGCGCCATCTCCATCTGCTGTCGCATGTAGATTTCCGAGGGCTTGATCATGTCCGCCAGCTCGGACTCCACCTTGCCCCGTTCCTCGGTCGAGGTCTTGGTCCATTGCGCGATCATGTCCGCCGGCAGCACCTTCGCCGCGGCGTCCTGCCAGCGCTTCTCCCACGCCTCGCCCCGCGGCCGGTCGAAGCGCACGTAAAAATAACTGCGCCCGGTGATGTTCTGCCGCGACTCCGGCGTCAGCGTCCGCAGCATCCCGGCGGCACGTTTGCGCTCTGCTTCGGTGATCTGGTCGAGCAGCGTCTCCGCCGCTTTCTTCAGCGCGGTGACGCGCTCCTCCGGCAGCGTCAGCTTCGTCTTCATCTGCTCGATCTTCGCCTGCAGGTCCTCGTTCATCGGTCCGCGGGACTCACGCGTCCAGCGCTCCAGGTAGCGGTGGATCTCGTCGTCCGTCTTCTTGCGTTCCTTCGCGTCCGCCGCCTCCCAGAGTTTGAACCGTTCCTCACCCAGGGTCTGCTTCAAGGCTGCCAGCCATGCCGCGTCCTCCTGCGGCGGCGTCCAGTCCTCCACCGGTTCGTTCAACCCGGCCTGCTCCGGCTTCCACTGGGTCACGTGCCGTTTGGCGGCGGTCTCCGAGGTGCGTGAGAGATAGGTGCGCATCGCCACCACCGCCTGCGGCTTCCAATTCTTCACCGCGGTCTCCACGGCCGCCTTCGCCGGCTCCTGCAGCACTTTTTTCTCGTCATCACTGAGTTTGGCGACACCGGCCACGGCCTTGATGACCTCTTCCATGTGCGCCGCGAGCTGCTTCTGCTTCTCCGTCGCGCAGCGGTCCACAAACTCCGCCAGCGCCTTTTCCACCGCCTCTGACAGCGGCTTTTTCAGTTCCGCACGGGTAAGATACGTCTGCGCCCGTGCTGAAACGGCACCCAGGAGCAGCACTGCGAGCACCAGCCGTGTCATTTCACCGCGCCTCCCGACTCCAGCTTGTTGAAATACGAATCCAGGCCCGCCTTGAACTCCTCCGGCAGCTCGCGGCCCGCCTTGCCCGTCGATTGGCCGACAGGACGCGTGTCCACGTTCGCGTTCACATCCGAGCCATCACCCAGATCCGCCAGTGCTGCCTCCGAGGCCGACGCCGCTGTGCCACCGCCCCCGGGACTGCCACCGCCGCCGCCACCACCGCCTTTGCCCTGGCGCTTGGCCTGCAGCAGCAACTCGATCGCCTCCGTCTCAGCCGCGATCGCCGCGTCCCCCGTGTCCGCCTTGTCGAGAATGCCTGCGGCCTCCATCATCACACCCTGCACGGCGTTGAGCAGCTTCAACTCGCGGCCGAACTTCTCATTGCCCTGCGGTAGCTTCAAAATGTCATCAAACGCACCGCGCACCGCCGCCTGGATGCCATACTGCTTGGATGCGAGGTCCGCCGACTTCTTCGCATGCTCACCGTTCGCCAGCGCGGGCTTTGAGTTTTCCAGCTCTCGCGTTTCATCACGTAGCTTCATCTCATCCCGCGTGGCCTTCATCACCTTCAGCACGATCTCTGGAGGCAGGCTGTCGCTGCTGCATGAGCTGCACGATTTGCACTCGCTCGCTGCCACCATCTCCTCTGCCCAGCGGTCCAGCGTGTCTGCCCAAAATTCCGCGCCCGCCATGCTGCTGCCGCTCAGATTGTAAGCCGCCTGGTCGCCGAGATAAGCGAGCATCTTCACCACCTGCGTCTCCTTCATCTGGCCTATGACGTTCTTGAAGTGCATCTCCGGCTTCCGCGCGTAATACGCCTCCAGATCGCCCTGAATCACGCGCACCACCTCGCTTTGCTTCTTCTCATGCTCCGCGATGACCGCCGCGTCCTTCACCGGTTGTCTTTCCAAGCCGAAGGCACTCAGCGTCTTCGTATTCAAGTCCTTCGCTGCCACGAGTTGATCACGCGACGCCTTCTTCAGCCGCTTCACAAACGTGCTCGCCTCCAGGCTCGCCAGCACGGCCGCCAGCTCGTCGGAAACCTTCGCAAACTCGGCCAGCAGCAGCTTCTGCTCATCAATCGCCTCGTCCATCTTCTGCTGCGCCTGCGTTTCCGCCGGCTTCGACTCCTCCTCGCGGTCCTTCTTCTTCGACGGAGCCGCGGCCATCTGCGTCGTCGGCAGTTTCATCGTGCTCGGTTTCGGCGGCGATGGCGTTGCATTCGGATCAGCCGGCTGCGGCTCCGGCTTGCTCATCGAGCCTTCTTTGTCCGTGATGCTCGGCATGTTCGCCTTCTTCTGCTCCTCCGTCGAAGCCTTGCCGCCTTGCGATCCCTTCGGCAAATCCGGCCCGTTCGCGATCTGCGGGGCGGAAGGTTTGCCCGCCTTGCTTTCACCATCCTGCGGCTTTTGCCCATCGGAAGGCTTGTTGCTTCCGCTGGGCGAATTCTCCGCGTTCTGGCTTTCGCTCTTCGCGCCCGCTTTGGCCCCCGAGCTCTCCTTCAACAACTCTGCCACGCTCGGCATCTTCTTCTTCGCGATCTCCTGCAGCGACTTGAGCATCGTGGCCCACGATTCGAGCCTCGCCGCGTCAAACTCGTCATTCCGCGTCGCCTGCTCCACCAGATTGCGACCGCTTTGGTTCAGCGTGCTCAAGCGTGTCGCGTTCGCATTCTCCGCGCTTGCCTGTTGGGCGATCTTGCGGCGGTTCTCCGGCCGGTCCAGCTCTGCGGCGGTCATCTGGCGCAGCTCCTTGTTCGTCGCGTGAAGCTGCTGTTCGCGCTCATACGTCTCGCGGGCCGCTTCCAGCCACTTGCCGAACTGCTCCGTGAGCCAAAGAGCGTGATCCGTCTTGTTCAGCACATGCAGCACGAACGCCGCCGAGTAGGCGCGCTTCCGGTTCGGCAGATAATCTTCTGCCCAAGCGCGGATTTCGAGCGTCTGAGGCTCCACGCCGTCACGTGATGCGCAGAACGTCGCCTTCGCCGCCAGCGTCTTCTTCTCCGGCTCGCCTGCGGCCGCGATCTTCTCGCCCTTCGTCTTGTCATCATTCACGCTGCGCCATTCCAGGCCCGTGCGGCGGATGCCGAAGTCGTCCTCCACATTCATATCGAACGCGACGACCTCCGAATCCAAAACAACCTGCTCCGGCGTCTCGCGCCGCGCCGCCAGCCTTGGCGCTTCGTCCTCAATTGCGTTGATCCGCAGCACCAGTGGCTCACGCGGCGTCAAACCATCCTGATCCTGCCACATCACGCGTTTTTCCACATCCGCGTCGATCTTGCGCAGCGGCGTCACGATCTTCGCGCCAGAAACCTTCTCCTTCGCGCCGTCCACCTCCGCCGAGGCCAGTTCACGCGATGCCGTGGCCTCCAGCGCCGCCTCCGCGCCCTTCAAAACGCTCACGGCACCACCATGCACCTCCGTCACTGGCTCCGTCTTGTATTGAAGATACTGCGGCAACCGCGTGCGCACCGACAGCGTCGTCAGTTCCGGCCGCGTGCGCGGTAACACGCTCACCGTCTTGCGCACATCGCCCAAAGACAGCTTCAGCTCCGTGTCCGACTTCTGCGGCGGGAAGGCCAGCGGATACGTCCCGTCTTTCAACCCGCTCATCACCACCGGCTGGTCGCTGATGCGCGCCTTCGCCGAGGCAGGCGACCAGCGCGTGTCCTTCTGCAACTGCACCTTCAAATCAAACGGCTCCGCATACGGCACCACGAGCCGCTCCGGCAGCTTTTCAATCTTCGCGAACGTGAACCGCTCCACATCGCGCCACGGCGTCACCCAGCGCGCCAGCGCGTTCCAGGCCGCGTCCGGCAGCAGCGCGAGCGCAGCCACCGCGAGCATCGCCGTCAGTCCCGCCGCCCAGCCCCACTGCACATGCTTGGCCTCCGGCACCGCATGCGTGAAATCCTTGTCCTTCACCGCCTCCGCCGCCTGCGCCATCGCCGCCTGCACCAGCCGCTCGCTGCGCGCCGCGTCCTCATGGCGTGACAGCTCCACGATCCCAAGCAACTGGTCGCCGAGCCGTGGAAATGTCCGCTTCAACAACCGCGCCGCATCCTCCAACTGCCGCTGCCGCCACACCCAGCGATGCCATTTCAGCGGCAATCCCAGCCCCAAAGTCAACGCCCCCGCGATCAGCAGCGACGCCCGCAGCCACACCGGCGTCTCCATCACGCGGTCCAGCGCGAAGACGAGCAGATACGACAGCGCCAGCCCGAACCCCGCTGCCAGCAATCCCTCGATCAATTTCACAGTCCAGACCCGCTGGCGAAAATCAGCCAGCTTCGTTTCCAGAATGGGCGGCAGTTCCGTTTTCATAATTCGTGGATGTTATCGTGATTGAACGGTCATGACGAGCTTTTGATTGGGGATCATTAAACGCTCCCGCGGATCAGGTTTCCCCGCATTTCCGCAGTGCTTCCGTGACGAGCTGAGGTGCAAGCCAGAATCCGGCGTCTGCTTCCAGACGTTGGATCACCGGTTTGATGGCGGGCAGCAGACCGGTCTTTCTCGCCTGCATCAGCACGCCGAGAACGCCGATAGCCGGCAGTCCCAGCAGGTGCGCCGCATGTCTTCCTGC
>Ga0315900_10004044_pt1 | contig 20925 bp, 22 predicted proteins | sample LakEriMetagenome_FD_203521 | JGI IMG/M metagenome (GOLD analysis project Ga0315900, IMG submission 203521) | Freshwater fungal communities from buoy surface, Lake Erie, Ohio, United States - Buoy 12 MA114 | ecosystem: Environmental > Aquatic > Freshwater > Lake > Lake biofilm | place: USA: Lake...
AGGGTGCTGTCAAACGGCTTGCCCTTGAGAACGGCGTCGACCGCGGCGCGCCACTGCGCCTCCGTGGCCGGTGGAAACTCGGAAGCCAGCGCGGGGAGCGCGAAGGAAGATGTCGTGGATGTGGTCATGCAGCTTCGATGCCACGAAGCGGCGGCGACAGGAAGGCGTCCTTTGGGCGGACGCGCATGCCGCCGCGAGGCAGGCGCTTTACCCTCCCTTAACCATGTTCGCCGCAACACTGTCCGCAAATCGGGGCCCGGACGGTGCTGGCATGAAGGTGGTGATCCTGGCAGGCGGAGGCGGCACGCGAATGTCGTCAGACGGCGACCTCGCGCCGAAGCCGCTGCTCGACATCGGCGGCCGGCCCATTCTCTGGCACATCATGCGATCCTTCTGCCTGCAGGGCTTTGACGACTTCATCGTTGCGGCCGGCCAGCAGGGCGAAAAGATCAAGCGCTTCTTTCTCGACGAGATCGATACCGCCGGCGACATCGAGATCGACGCAGGCCGGCGTCACGTCGCCCGCTCGGGCGAGGAGGGCGACCACTGGCGCGTGCGGGTGGTGGACACCGGTGCACATACCGAGACCGGCGGGCGCGTCGCGCGCCTCCGGCAGCTTCTTGCGGACGCCCCCTTCATCGTCACCTATGGCGACAGCCTGTCGGACGTCGACGTCCATGCGGTCGTCGCCCAGCACCAGCGCCGCGGCCATCTCGTCACCGTCACCGCGGTGCGTCCGCCGTCCCGCTTCGGCGGCCTGCGCTTCGAGGGCGACAAGGTCGCCGGCTTCATCGAGAAGCCGCAGATCGGCGAAGGCTGGATCAATGGCGGTTTCGCGGTCTTCGATCCCGCGGTCCTCGACCACCCTGCCCTCGCCGGCGACGGCGCCACCCTCAACGGCCTCTACGAGGCGCTGGTGAACGAACGCCGCCTGGGCGCCTACCGCCACGAGGGCTTCTGGCTCGCCGCGGATACGCTGCGCGCCCTCAAGCTGCTCGGCGATCTCTGGGAGGCGGGCAGAGCGCCGTGGATGTCGCCCTCTCCGGCCTCCTCCTCCATGCGGATCGCGTCATGAAAGTTGTCGATTGTACCCGTTCCCGCCTCTACGACGTCGTCGCGGCAGCCTTCCAGGCCGGGAATTGCCGGCCGGCCATGATCGAGCTCGGCGTCCACAAGGGTGACAACGCGGCGCGCCTGATGGAGGTGCTGAAACCACGTCACACCGTTCTGGTCGATGCGTGGAGCGCCGACTCGCTGAAGACCTATTCCCATTTCGACAGGCTCCCGCCGTGGATCCTGCCGCTCACTGCCTTCGAACGCTATTTCGGCGGCAGCCTGTCGGACCAGGCCACCTTCGACCGAACCTATGAGGTGGCACGCCAGCGCTTCGAGGGACGCGCCGACGTCGAGATCATCCGCGATGACACGGTGTCAGCCTTCGCCCGCATCCGCGACAAGCACGGCGACGGCGCTTTCGACTTCATCTATGTCGACGCCAACCACCAGTATGAATACGTGCTGCGCGACCTGCTCTACTACCAGCACCTGCTGGCCCCGAACGGGGTCATGATGCTGAACGACTGCTGCCACAGCCAGAAGGGCATGAATCAGAACCTCGGCGTGCTGGAAGCGGTCGGCAACTTCATGAAGCGGGCTGACTTCATGCCGGTGGCCCTCACCAGCACGGATATGAGCGACCTCATCGTGGCGCGGCGCGGCTCGCGGATCGCCGAGGCGCTGGATGCGGCCCTCGACGGCTCCGACATCGCCTTCGTCGAAGTCATGCCGCAGATGCTGCCCTCAGCCCATATCCGCGTCAGCCCGCAGGGGCGCACGCGCGTCAGCTTCGCCTAGAGGCGTTCCGGCAGGCGCGTAACGCCGGCGCGATCAATGCGCGCGGCAAGGTCGGCAATCCGCTCCCCATCCACCTGCCAGTCCGGCGCGATCTCGGCGAGCGGAACCAGTACGAACGCCCTGTCCTTCATCCGCGGGTGCGGCAGGGTGAGGTCCTTCGTGCCGAGCGCGAGATCGTCATAGGCGAGAATGTCGATGTCGACCGGGCGCGGCCCCCAGCGCGTGCTGGTGGAGCGATCCCGGCCAAGGCCCGCCTCCACGGCGAGGGCCCGCTTCAGCAGCGCGTGCGGCGAAAGTTCCGTTGCGACCCTCAGGCAGAGATTGACGAAAGGCGGCTGGTCGATGACGCCCCAGGGCGGCGTCTCGTAGTCGGCGGATCGGGCGACGAGGCGCACCGCCTCACCATCGCAAAACGACTTGACCGCCCGGTCGAGCGTCCCACGGACATCCCCGACATTGCCGCCGAGGCCGATCAGCGCATCGGCCATCAGGCCGGCCGCCGCCGCGTCATCACCACGCCGACATCGTCGAAGATGGCAGCGATCGGGGCATGCGGCTTGTGAATGGCGACCGTCACGGCATCGACCCGGACGAAGGCGGCGAGGATGGCGTCGGCCACCGCGCCGGCGGCGGCTTCCAGCAGGTTGAAATTGTGTGCCTTGAAGGTACTCACTGTGACCTCGGCAACATCGGCATAGGACACCGTGTCGGCGAGATGATCGCTCCCTGCTGCCTTGGTCAGGTCCAGCGCCAGGTCGAGGTCGATGACGAAGCGCTGCCCGACCTCACTCTCGTGCGACAGCAGGCCGTGATGGGCATGGATGAGCAGGCCCTTGAGGAAGATGCGATCGCTCATGTGGCCTTCCTGATGGCGCTCACGACCTTCAGCGCCTGCAGCGTTTCCCTGACATCGTGGGTGCGGATGATGGCCGCACCCGACTCCATCGCGAGGACATGGGCGGCGATCGAGCCGCCGAGGCGCTCGGTGACGGGCGAAGGCGAGACCGTGTCGATGAAGCGCTTGCGCGAGGCCCCGACCAGCAGGGGCAGGCCGAGAACCGCCAGCCGGTGGAGCTTCGCCAGCGTCTCGATGCTCTGCTCGGGGGTCTTGCCGAAGCCGATGCCCGGATCGACGACGATCCGGTCGCGCGGGATGCCGGCGCCCTCGGCGATCGCGATCGACCGCTGCAGGAATGCGACGACCTCGGCCATGATATCGCATGCGGGATCGGGCATCTCGCGGTTGTGCATCACGACCACCGGCACGCCGCGCTCGGCGACGAGAGGTGCCATGGCCGGGTCGCGCTGCAGTCCCCAGACGTCGTTGACAACGGCAGCGCCGCGGTCGAGTGCCCAGCGGGCCACCTCGGCCTTGATGGTATCGATGGAGACGGGCAGGCCGAGCCGCACCACCTCCTGCAGGACGGGAGCGAGGCGGGCGATCTCCTCGTCCTGACCGACGGGCTGCGGGCCGCCATAGGGACGGGTCGATTCCGCGCCGATGTCGATGATGTCAGCCCCCTCCTCCGCCATGCGCTCGGCATGGCGGATGGCGACGAGCGGGTCGAAGAACCGCCCGCCGTCCGAAAAGGAATCCGGCGTGATGTTGAGAATGCCCATCACCGCAGGCCGGCCGGCCTTGAGGATGCGGCCGAGTGGCCCGCTGGTTGGGGCTGGGGGTGTGGGTAGTGAGGGCGCCATGGCTTGCCTTGGACGCCACGCGGCCCCGCCTGTCAACAGCGGGGCGCCGATGCGGGATGCGCGTCAGACGAACTGCGACAGGCCCGGCGTGCCTGCGACGATCTGGCCCATCACGTCCTCGCCGGCGTGCTCGCGGCCGAAGGCCATGAGTTCCTTGCCGACCGTGGAGATCTGGCCCATGTCGAGGCCGGCACCCATCAGGTTGGCGCCGAGACCCATGATGCCTCCGCCCATCAGACCACCGACCATGCCCATGAGGCCCCCACCGCCTCCCTCGCCGCTCTGGGCGATGAGATCTTCCGCGCCGGGCAGCGCGGCGAGCATCTGCTGCACCTGTTCCTGCGGGCCTTCCTTCTGGAGAAAGCCGAGAATCATGCCGACGGACTTGCTGGCGAGCCCTTCGTCGATGCCGGCGGCGGCCGCGACGCGGTTGATGAGCTCCTGAATCATGGTGGTCTCCCGGCTTCGACGGCGCGGGCTGACATGCCCCCGTCGGTTGCGGCGCACTATGGCCAAGCGACGCACAGCGGGCAAGCGACGTTCCGTCTCGCCCCATGGTGTGCTTAGCTTGCCGACAGGACCATGACAGGAGACGCCCCATGACCGTCGCAACCCCCGTTCCCGCCTCGACCACCCCGGCCTTCGACCGCTCGAGCGTCGAGGCTGTCATCCAGCTCTATTTCGACGGCCTGCACGAGGGCGACGTTGCCAAGCTCGGCGCCGCCTTCCATCCGACCGCCGACCTGCGCTGGCAGGACAAGGGCGAGTTGCAGGTGCTGACCTATCAGGACTGGCTCGACCGCGTCGCCAAGCGCCCGTCCGCCAAGTCGCAGGGCCATTCGCGCCACGACTTCGTGGTGACGGTGGACCGCTCGGACGAGTCGACGGCCTTCGTGAAGGTCAACTGCGCGCTGCCGCCGCGCTTCTTCACCGACTATCTGGTGCTGCTGAAGCTCACCGATGGCTGGCGGATAGTGTCGAAGGCCTATCGGTACGACGTCAAGGAGTGAGGCGCCGTCCGCCGGCACCCTGACAACGAAACGGCCGGGATGATCCCGGCCGTGCGTTCCTCGCCAGGACCGTCAGGCGCTCAGCACATGTTCGGCCGCGACGCGCAGGCGACGCGGGCGCGGGAGAGGTTCTCGCGCAGCTTCTCGAGGCCCACGGCGCCCACGACGACCTCGTCGCCGACCACATAGGTCGGCGTACCGTTGATGCGCAGCAGCTCGGCGAGGCGCATGTTCTCGGCCAGCGTGTCGCGCACCTGTGGCGACTGCATGTCGCGCTGCAGGCGCGTCATGTCGGCCCCGACCTCGCGGGCGACCTCGAGGGCGCGGACGCCATTGGCCTGGCCGCGGCCGCCAAGCAACTTCTGGTGGAACTCGAGATACTTTGGCGCGGTGACCTGCATCTTCAGGGCGACTGCGACCTGGGCCGCCTCCATCGAGCCCTGACCGAGGACGGGAAAGTCCTTCAGGACGACGCGCAGGCGCGTGTCCGAGCGCAGCAGCTCCATCGTCTCGGGCAGCGCCCTTTTGCAGAAGCCGCAATTGTAGTCGAAGAATTCCACGAGGGTGATGTCGCCCTGCGGATTGCCGAGCACGATCTGGTTCGGCGAGCGGTACAGCGCCTCGCGATTGGCGGAGAAGGCGGATGCGCGGGCGCGATCCTCGGCCTGCGCCTGGCGCTTCTCAAGCTCGACCAGCGCCTCCTGCAGCACTTCCGGGTTCTTCAGCAAATAGTCGCGGATCATGCCCTCGATACGGGCGCGCTCCTCTGCCGTCGGCGGGGCGGCCGCCGTCTGGGCAGCGAGCGGAGCAGTCACCGCGAGCAGGGCCACGAAGGCCGGCGCGATCAGGCGCTTGAACATGGAAATAGTCCTCAGTTGCGCCGCGGGCGCTGATTGTAGATGTCCTCGGCGATCAGCCAGCCGGGCGAACCGGTGGGGAGGGATCCCTGCGCGCGGCGGGCAAGGCCTCGCGCCGTCTGGAGGTCGCCGGAGTAATACGCCGCCTGGGCGGAGGCGAGATCAGCCTGCCCGCGGTCGTTCTTGCGGCCGTAGGCGATGGCGAGCTGGCGGTAGCCGTCGCCGGCCTCCGGTTCGCGCTGCAGGGCGAGGCGAAGCTCGCGGATGGCCTCATCGAGCACGGCGTTGTTTCCGGAGGCGACGAGGGCGTGGCCGAGCATGATGCGGATCAGGCCCGCGTTCGGCGCCAGCGACACGGCGCGGCGCAGGGGCGCCATGGCGGCGGCCGGCTGGCCGGTCTCCAGCAGGATCTGCCCCTTGATCTCGTGGAAATAGGGGTTGTTCGGCTGGGTGCGGATCAGATCGTCCGCCATGGCGGCGGCGCGGTTGCGGTCGCCGAAGCGGAACATCTGGATGGTGCGGGCGTAGCGGGCCGGCAGCGAGGTGTCCGACGGCGGGTAGCGCCGGGTGATGGCGTCGGCCCGGTCGAGGAAACCGGCGAGCTTGGCGCGCGCCAGCTGGTGGCGTGCGTCGAGCGCGGGAGGATCGGTCTTGCCGTAGTGGGGACTGGCGCGCGCCAGGGGATCGATGATGGCGATGCGGTCCGCCGGCATGGGGTGGCTGACCGCATAGGGATCGACGTGGCGGGCGATGAACATCGTCTCGTTGTGGAGACGGCGGAAGGTTTCGACCATGCCCTTGGCCGACTGTCCCGTGGCGTTGAGGTAATTGATGGCTGCGCGGTCGGCGGCCGCCTCCTCGCCGCGCTGATAGGACAGGAGCGAGCGCATGCCGATCTGGGCACCGGCGGTGATGGCCCCCGGAGCCGCCTCGCCAGCACCGGAGCGGCCTCCACCCGTGGCGGCTCCTGCCGCGACGCCCGCCGCGCCGACGATCATGCCGAGCGCGGCGATGATCTGGGCCCGCTCGACGGCTTCGCGGAGGCGGGCGAGGTGGCCGCCGGCGATGTGGCCGGTCTCGTGGGCCATGACGCCGATCAGCTCGTTCGGCGTGCGCGAGTCGAGGATGGCGCCGGCATTGATGAAGATGCGGCGGCCGTTGGCGACGAAGGCGTTGAAGCCGCGGTTGTTGACGATGATGACGTTGGTCTGGCTGCCGCCGACGCCCGCGGCGCGGAACAGCGGACGGGCATAGTCGCGCAGCAGATTCTCGATCTCGGTGTCACGGATGATCGGCAACCCGCCGGGCATCTGGGCGCGGGCGGAGGGGGTCAGGGCGATCAGGCCGGCGATCGCGGCCGCCGCGGCACGGACGGGAATTCGGGACGACGTCATCGCTGGCGAACCTAAGGAGCCCTCCGCGGAGGGTCAACGCGGCACCGGTCACATCACGGAGAACGGTGACCCGCCCTGCCCGCTGTGATAGGCGCTTCGGGGTCCTCTTGGCCGGTCAAGGGGGCGAAACGATGACGCCGCCGCAGTCCAGGATAAAATGATCATGTCGCGAGAGGGTATCGCCCGCAGCCTCCTGACCCCGACGCGGCGCGGATCGGTCGCCCCCTTCCTGGTCATGGACGTGATGACCGCCGCTGCCAAGGCCGAGGCCGAAGGCCAGAGCGTCATCCACATGGAGGTCGGGCAGCCGGCGGCGCCCACGCCGATGAGCATCCGCAAGGCGGCAGCCGACGCGCTGATGGGCGGGCAGATCGGCTACACGCTGGCGCTCGGCACGCCGGAACTGCGCCAGCGCATCGCGCGCCACTATGCCGAAACCCACGGCGTCGAGGTGCCCATCGGCCGCATCGCCGTGACGATGGGCTCGTCCTCCGCCTTCATCCTGTCGTTCCTTGCGCTGTTCGAGGCGGGAGCCCGCGTCGCCATCGCGAGCCCCGGTTATCCCGCCTACAAGAACATCCTCGAGGCCCTCGGCTGCGAGGTGGTCTTCATTGAGACGACCGCCGCGACGCGCTATGCCGTTACCCCGGACATGCTGGCGGCCGAGCATGCGCGAAAGCGGCTCGACGGCATCCTCATTGCCAGCCCCGCCAACCCGACCGGCACGATGATGACGCCCGAAGCGCTGAAGGCGCTGATCGAGGCGTCCCGCGATCTAGGCATCAGGTTCATCTCGGACGAGATCTACCACGGGCTCTCCTACGAGATGCCCTGCCACACGGCGCTGGAGACGAGCCACGACGTCACCGTCATCAACTCCTTCTCCAAGTACTACTGCATGACCGGCTGGCGGATCGGCTGGATGATCGTACCTGAGAGCCTTGCCCGCTCGGTGGAGTGCCTGGCGCAGAATCTCTTCATCTCGGCGCCGCAACTGAGCCAGGTGGCGGCGCTCGCTGCCTTCGACGCCACGGAGGAACTCGAGGTCATCAAGGCGGGCTATGCCGCCAACCGGCGGGTGCTGCTGGAAGGGCTGCCGAAGGCGGGGCTCGACCGGCTGTTGCCGGTAGACGGGGCCTTCTACATCTATGCGGACGTGGCGAAGTTTACCAATAACAGCCTCGACTTCGCGCGTCGCATGCTGGCCGAGACGGGCATCGCGGCGACGCCGGGGCCCGACTTCGACCCCTATGGCGGCATGCACGCCATCCGCTTTTCCTTCGCCGGCGCCACGGCGGACATGGAGGAGGCGGTGCGGCGGCTGGGGGCCTGGTTGAAGTGACCACCCTGCTCGTCACCGGCTTCGGCCCGTTTCCCGGCTGGGAACGCAACCCGACGCCCGCCATGGTGAAGGCCGTGACCGCGCTGCGCCTGCCCGGCGTCCGGATCGTCGGCCACGTCTTCAACACAGTCTATGCGGAGGTCGCCCGCGACCTCCCGGCCCTCATCGCCCGCCACAGGCCCGATGCCGTGCTGCTCTTCGGCCTGGCCGGCCGCACTGGCCATGTCCGCATCGAGAAGCACGCCCACAATGTCACGACGCGGAGGGTGCCGGACGCATCGGGCGCCTATCACGTCTCCGCCGACATCGCCGCGGACCGGCCCTGGCGCGTGCCGACCGCCTTCGCCACCGGACCGCTGGCCGAAAGCCTCCGCCGCGCCGGACTCCACGCCCGGCTGTCCCCGTCCGCCGGCGAATACCTCTGCAACTTTTCGTACTGGCTGGCGCTGGACGCGGTGGCGACACGCAAGGTGAAGCGCGCGCTCTTCGTTCATGTGCCGTTGCCCCTCCGGACCGGTCGCTCGGCGCGTGGCGCCTTCACCCGGCGCCTGACGGCGGCCGATCTCGCCGAGGTGGCCATACGGGCGGCGGCCGCCATCAGCGGCCGACGCTACTTGGCGAAACCTGTCCTGAGGCCGCGCGCCCAGTCGGCCCGCCCGTAGCCCTCGGCCTTCAGCGCCGCCGCCTCCCAGTCATAGGCGACGGCGACGAAATCGACGCTCGACACCTCCCCGTCCCGCACCGTGACGATCGCATAACGGGCATGGGGTGACCCCGCCTCTGAGACATGGGCGTCCGGTGGGGTCGGATCCGAATAGGCCGGCTGCCCGATACTGCCGGGATTGACGATGGTGGTGCGACCGAGCACCAGCAGCCGCGGCAGATGGCTGTGGCCGCAGAGCACCAGCCGCGCATCACCGACATCGCCGAGCCGTTCCGCGATTGCGCCGGCATCCGACTGGACGAGCCGACCGCCGAGCTTGTCTTCCATCAGATAGCTGTTGTCGTCGGCCGGCGTGGCATGAAACAGCCGCAGAGCGAGGCCGTCGCAGTCGATGTCGCGCTGCATGGGGAGCCTCGCGAGCCAGTCGCGCTGGGTCGCGTCCAGTTGCTCGCGGGCAAGCGCGTCGGAAAAATACAGTGCCTCCCCCTCCGCCTCGACCACCCAGCGGTCGTGGTTGCCGCGCACCGTCGGCATAGCCAGCGCCATCAGTCGCGCGGCCGTCTCGGCGGGACAGAGCGGGCCCGAGACGCAGTCGCCTAGATTGACGATTCGGGTGATGCCGCGCGCCGCGATGTGGGCCAGCACCGCCTCCAGCGCGAGGAGGTTGCCGTGGATATCGGCGATGACGGCAAGGCGCATGGCGAACCTTCACGGGTGATGACGATCCAGCCTGCCGCCCTGATCACGCGCCCACAACCGCGATTCCGGCATCCCATTCCGGCACAGCCACCTCCGGCACGGTGCTTGCGCTGGCTCCCGCAACAACCGGAGGCCTCCATGCTCGCCCGCCGCTCCTTTCTCCTCGCCGCTGCCGCCACCCTCGCCCTGCCTGCTTCGGTCCGGGCATCGACGCTGGACGCGGCATCCCTCGGCCTGAAGCCGGGCGCAGCGGAGGACCAGACGCGCGCCATGCAGCGGGCAGTGGAAACGGCCGCCGGGTCACGCATGCCGCTGCGCCTCGCCCCCGGCGCCTACAAGATCGGCGAGATCCGGATTCCGGCAAACACGCACATCATCGGCGTGCGGGGGGCGACCCGCCTCGTGTTCCAGGGCGGGACGGCCTGCCTCGCCTCGCAGCGCGCCGACATGGTGACGCTGTCGGGCCTGGTGATCGAGGGCAACGGCAAGCCCCTGCCCGACAGGCGCGGCCTGATCGTGCTCCAGCACGGGCGCGGCGTCAGGGTCGAGGATTGCGAGATTGCCGGCTCCAGCCATCACGGCATCGTCCTCGAGGGTATCGAGGGAATCGCGCGGGGCAACACCGTGTCCGGCGTCGCCAAGGCCGCCATCGTGGCGCTCGACAGCCGCGGCCTGACGCTCAGCCAGAACACCATCCGCTCGGCCGCCAACAACGGCATCCTCGTCTGGCGCACGCTCGCCGGCGACGACGGCACCATCGTCGAGGGCAACCGCATCGAGGAGATCGGTGCGCGCGACGGCGGCTCGGGCCAGAACGGCAATGCCATCAACGTCTTCCGCGCCGGCAACGTGACAGTGAGCGGCAACCGCGTCCGCGGCGCCGCCTTCTCCGCCGTCAGGGCCAACGGCGCGGCCAACGTCGCCATCACCGGCAACAACTTCGCCGGCCTCGGCGAGGTCGCCGTCTATGTCGAGTTCGGCTTCGAGGGCGCGGTGGTCGCCAACAACATCATCGACGGCGCGGCGCTCGGCATCGTCGCCACCAACTTCAACCACGGCGGCCGGCTCGCCAACATCCACGGCAACATCATCCGCAACCTCGTCAACCGCCGCCCGGCCGGCACCGACCCGCACGACGTCGCCGGCGTCGGCATCTCCGCCGAGGCAGACGCGGCCATCTCGTCCAACGTCATCGAGGGCGCGCCCACCGCCGGTATCCAGCTCGGCTGGGGCCAGTACATGCGCGACCTCTCGGTCACGGCCAACGTCATCAAGGGTGCGCCGGTCGGCATCGCCGTATCGGTCGTCCCCGGCGCTGGCCACGCGCTGATCGCCGACAACCTCGTGCAAGGGGCGCGGATCGGCGCCGTGGTCGGCATGGAGTGGAAGAATCCGGTCACCGGCGACATGGCGCGCGAGGGCGTCGGCCGCTACGCCCAGCTCAGCGTCTCCGGCAACCGGGTGCGCTGACGGCCCAGGCTGTCGGGACGCGGCGTTAACCATCCGTTTACCGGATCAGTCCACGGTCTCCGTCCAAGGTCTGTCCTGTTCGGAGGCGCCAATGCGCGCGCTTGCCCGGCTTCTCCCGGTTTCCGCCATCCTCGCCCTTCTGGTCGCACCGGCCGCGGCGCAAGAAGCCTGCGCGCCGTCCGACCTGGAACGCTTCACGGCGGAGGCGATGGTTGCCGATTCCGATCTGCGCACCGGAGCGGGCGAGGCCCTGTCGGCCTGCGCGGCCTTCGCGCTGACCCAGTTCCGCAACAGGGGCGAGATCGAGGAGCGGGTGCTGGCGCATGTCGCCGCGCTCGCCGGCCGCACCTCCTACGCCACCTATGCCGCCGACGAGATCCCGAAGGCCTCCCCTGCGCTCATCGCCCTGCTTGGATCGGCCTTTCGCGCGTTCTACCCCCATCTCCGCAACCTTCCGGAGGACGAGAACAGCGCCGCCATGCGCACCATCGTTTTCCATCTGATGGCGCAGGGTGCGCCGTCGGCCACCGGATCCGTGCCGCGCCCTCCCGCCACCCCACCCTCGCCGACAGGAGCCAGGCCATGACGCCCGACGAGAGCCACCTGCCGGTCCTGGTCGCACCGCCGCTCTCGCCAGCCGCGAGCTTCGACCCGCAGGTCGCAGCACTGCACGAGGTGGAGTGGCTTGAGTGCCCTCCTCTGCCCCGCGAGGACTGACGGGCCGGCTTGCCGCTGCTCGCCGGCGAGGGCATCGTCGGACTGCGCCGGCCGCGGAGGCGGCCTTTTCGGGGTTACGCCATGCTCAGGGGTTCAGAGGTTCCGCGCAGCGGGCCTCTCGTCGCAGTTGATCCAGCCGCCTTCGTCCATCCCAGCGCGCACATCTACGGCAAGGTGAGCCTCGCCGCAGGCGTCTCTGTCTGGCCCAATGCGGTCATTCGCGCCGAGATGTACGAGGTCGTCATCGGTGAGCGGAGCAATATCCAGGACTTCGTCATGATCCACGTCGGCAACGGCATGGGCACGCATGTCGGCAAGGATTGCTCCATCACCCATCACGTGACGCTGCACGGCTGCAGCATCGGCGACAATGTGCTGGTCGGCATCGGCGCGACGATCATGGACGGCAGCGTCATCGGCGCGAACTCCATCATTGCCGGGGGCGCATTCCTGAAGGAGCGCACGATCATCCCGCCCAACTCCATCGTGGCGGGGGTTCCGGCCGTGGTGAAGACGACCCGCGATTCGAGCGCCGCCAACCGCTTCAATGCCTGGCTCTATGCCGCCAATGCCGAGGCCTATGCGCGCGGCGAGCACCGGTTCTGGAGCGAGGCCGACCTGAAGAGTGCAGCCGCGCGTTTCGGCATCGAACGACCGGGCTGACCCTTCAGCGCACGATCCGTCTCTCGATGCGGAACCGCATCTCGATGCCGAATGGAACCTCGACCGCCTCCGTGCCCTGCCAACGGTCGGGCGAGAGCCAGGGGCTGAAGCTGGCTGTCGCCGGCGGATCGGACGGCAGTCCGAGGCTGAACCGCGCCACCTCGCGCCGATCCTGCTGGACGACCACGTAGTCGACGCCCGACCGCATCGCCATCGGGAAGACGGCCTCGATGACTGTGCCGCCACCCGGGTGGTCCCGCGTGGCCTGCGTGACCACCGACCAGAGGGTGCGGCCCGAGGATGCGCCGAGCCCGAGCGACTGCACATCTGCGCCGACGAGGCGGAATTCGGTGACGAGATAGGGATAGGCCGGCGGCGGGGGCGTGGTCATCACGAAGGCGAAGGCGAGAATTGCCGCTGCAGACGTTCCAAGCCAGGTCAGGGCACCGGTGGCCACACGCGCCGGCGACCACGACGCCGAATAGCGCCGCAGGCCGAGCCAGAATCCGAGGCCTGCACCGCCGGACGCACCGGCCATCCCCATGGCCATGATGAAGACTCCGCGCTCCCTGAGCTGGCCAAGATCGAGACCGTCGGCGATCGCCCGGGCACCCGCGGCCGCCAGCAGGCCACCCGCGGCCACACCCATGCCGGCAGCGGCCAACAGGACCAGCCCGCGCTTGACGAGCCGCAGGGCGGAGGGGGCGGCAACAGGCCGATGCAGGGCGGGATTCATGGATCCGGACGAGGTTCGACAGGTGACCGCGGATGCGGCCCCGTCGTCAGTCGTCGGGAGGCTGCGAAAGGTTCACAGGCCTGGCCGAAAAAATCCGCCTGCGTCTTGAGGCGCCGCGGCCGCGCGCGCGGCCTTGCTCCGGATCACTTCTCGACGAACGCCTTTTCGATGACGAAATGGCCGGGCTTGGAGATGGCACCCTCCTCGAAACCGCGGGCGACCAGCATGTCGACCATGTCCTTCAGGAAGGCGGGCGAACCGCAGATCATGACGCGGTCGTTGGCCTTGTCGAGCGGGCCGAGACCGAACTCGGCCTGCAGTTGCCCGCTCTCCAGCAACTGCGTGATGCGGCCGTTGTGGACGTGCGGCTCGCGGGTGACCGTCGAGTAGTACTTCAGCTTCTCGCGCACGAGCTCGCCGATCAGCTCGTCGTTCGGCAGTTCCTTGGTGATGTAGTCGTGATAGGCCTGCTCGGCGACGAAACGCGTGCCGTGGATGAGGATGATGTTGTCGAAGCGCTCGTAGACCGCCGGATCCTTGACGACGCTGATGAAGGGCGCGAGGCCCGTGCCAGTTCCGCACAGATAGAGATCGCGACCGGGCAACAGGGCGTCCTGGACAAGCGTTCCGACCGGCTTGCGTCCGACAAGGATCTGGTCACCCACCTTGATGTTCTGCAGGCGCGAGGTGAGCGGCCCGTCGGGCACCTTGATCGAGAAGAACTCGAGATTGTCGTCGTAGTTGGACGAGACGATGGAATAGGCGCGCAGGAGCGGGCGCCCCTCGATCTCCAGGCCGATCATCGTGAACTGGCCGTTGACGAAGCGGAATGCGGGATCGCGCGTCGTCTTGAAGGAGAACAGGCGGTCCGTGTAGTGGCGAACCTCAAGGACACGCTCGGAATTCATGTTCGACATGGCGGAGCCCGGGGTGGATAGCGCCTGACGCTGGTTCATTCGTACACGAATGATACTGCATCGCACCAACTAGGCAAGAGATACATTCGGTGCAATTGGTAAATCTTCGACCTGGATCAAAACCGGCCCGACCAGTCAGGGATGCGCCGGCTTGCCCGCGTGGATGATACGTCTCCCCTTGCCGGCTGCCGCGTCGCGCCTATGCTGTCACCCCCTGCCCGACCGGACAAGACATGCCTTCCGACATCCTCTGCTTCGGCGAAGCTCTCGGCGAGTTCAACCAGACCATTCCGCGCGAGCCGACCTATCTGTTCGGTTTCGGCGGCGACACGTCCAACTGCGCCATTGCGGCGGCGCGGTCGGGCGCCAGCGTTGGTGTCATCGGCGCGGTGGGTGACGACACCTTCGGCCGGGCCTTCTTCGATCTGTGGAAGGCCGAGGGCATCGACACCGGCGCGATGCGGCTGGTCAAGGGCGGAGAGACCGGGCTCTACTTCGTAACCCACGGCCCGGAAGGCCACGAGTTCGCCTATCGCCGGGCGGGATCGGCAGCGGCACAGTTCACGTCCGCCGACCTGCCCGTGACCGCGATCCGCCAGGCCAAAGTGCTGCACGTGTCAGGCATCTCGCAGGCCATCTCGCCCTCGGCGAGCGCCGCGGTTCGCATGGCCATGGCCGAGGCGCGCGCATCCGGCGTCGCCGTCTCCTACGACACCAATCTGCGACTGAGGCTGTGGCCACTCGAGCGCGCGCGCGAGGTGACCAACGCCGCCATGCGGCTCGCCGACATCGCCCTGCCCGGCCTCGACGATGCGCGCCAGCTGACCGGGCGCGATACGCCGGACGCGATCGCCGACTTCTACCTGGAGGGGGGATCGAAGATCGTCGCCCTGACCCTTGGACGGGAAGGCGCCCTGATCGCGACACCGGCCGAGCGCCGCATCATTCCGTCCATCCCCGTGGGCGCGGTGGATGCGACAGGGGCCGGCGACTGCTTCGACGGGGCCTTCCTCGCCGAATGGCTGGCAACCGGCGACCCCTTCGCGGCAGGGCGCTATGCCTGCGCCGCCGCTGCCCTGTCGACAACGGGCTACGGTGCTGTCGCGCCGCTGCCGCGCCGGGCCGAGGTGCTGGCGGCCCTGGAGAGGGCAGGCTGAACGGACAAGGCGGACGACCTTTCGGCCGCCCGCCTCTTTGTCACGTCCTGGCGTCGATGGTTACTGGCTGACGCCGCTGGCACGGATCGGACCCGCCCACTTCTCGATCTCGCTCCTCACCAGCTGGGCGAGGTAGGCCGGCCCGCGACGCTCCGGCGTCGCCATGATGGCGCCGAGACCCTGCAGACGCTCGCGCACCTCCGGGGCATCCATCGCCTCGACGGTGACGGCGCGCAGGCGCTCGACAATCGCCGGGGGCGTATCCTTGTGGAAGAAGAAGGCGTTCCAGGTATAGGCCTCGAAGCCCTGCAGGCCCTGCTCCTGGGCAGTGGGCAGGTCGGGAAAGACAGAGGCGCGATTGGCGGTGAGCGTCGCCAGCGCCTTCACCGTGCCACCCTGGATATGCGGCAGGGCTGTGGAGGAGATCTCGCACATGTAGTCGACGCGGCCTCCGACAAGGTCCTGGATGGCCGGAGCCGAGCCGCGATAGGGGACGTGGGTCACCTGGCCCGTGCCCATTACCGAGTTGAGGTAGAGGCAGCCGAGGTGGACGGCCGAGCCGGCGCCGGCCGAGGCGAACTGCAGCTTCGCCTGGTTCGCCTTCACATGGGCGATGAACTCCTGGAGATTGGCCGCCGGGAAGTCCTTGCGGGTGATCAGGATCAGCGGCACCTCGGCGATCAGGGTCACCGGGGCGAAATCGGTCGCCGCGTTATAGAGCGGCTGCTTGTACAGGGTCTGGTTCACCGCATGGGTGCCGACCGTGCCGAGCACGAAGCTGTAGCCATCGGGAGACCCGCGCGAGATGCGGGCCGTGCCGGTCATGCCGCCGGCGCCGCCGACATTCTCCACCACCACCTGCTGGCCGAGGATCTGCGACATCCGCTCCGCCATGATGCGGCCGAGAACGTCGGTGGGGCCGCCTGCAGCGAAGGGAATGATCATGGTGACGGGGCGGACCGGCCAGGTCTGCGCCTGGACGGCCGGCGCCGCCAAGAGGAGGGGGGCGGCCGCGGCTAGAGCAAGAAGGGAGCGTCGGGAGGGGGCGTTCATGCAAAACTCCTCTGGAAGCGGCGGATCATCGCCAAAAGCCGTCTGTTGTCCACCCCCAAAACCCACATGCGACCACAGGTCATCATGGCGGGCCGCGACATCGGATCATCGCTGCGGCACATGGCCACCATGACCCCAGGGGCTGGCAATCGCCGCTGGAAATTCTATGGTCCCGCTCCCTTCGACGGAGAGTTTCATGACCCCCACGCGCATCGCCATTGCCGGTCTCGGCGCCATCGGACGCACTCTGGCCGCAAAGATCGCCGGCGGCGCGATCCCCGGCACGGTGCTCGCCTGTGTGGCGGCGCGCGACGAGGCCAAGGCGCGGGCCTGGCTGGCCGCGGAGGGCATCGTCGCGCCCGTTGTGCCTCTGAGCGAGTTTCCAGCGCTCGCCGACCTCGCCGTGGAATGCGCACCGGCCGCGGTGATCGAGGAGATCTGCACGCCCATGCTGACCGCCGGCAAGCGGGTGATGGTGCTCTCCTGCGGCGCCCTGCTGCCACGCCCGCACCTGATGGACCTGGCGAAGACCCATGGCGGCCAGATCATCGTGCCGACCGGCGCGTTGCTCGGCCTCGATGCCGTCACCGCTGCCGCGGAGGGAACGATCCATTCGGTGCGGATGATCACGCGCAAGCCGCCGAAGGGCCTCGTCGGCGCGCCCTACCTCGCCGAGAAGGGTCTCGACATGGATGCGATCAAGGAGCCGACCCTGATCTTCTCCGGCTCGGCCCGTGACGCGGCGAAGGGTTTTCCGGCCAATGTGAATGTCGCCGCGGCGCTGTCGCTTGCAGGCATCGGACCGGACCGCACCACCATCGACATCTGGGCCGACCCGACAGTGACGCGAAACTGCCATGCGATCGAGGTCGACAGCGATTCGGCCAAGCTCTCGCTCGCCATCGAGAACATCCCGTCGGACAATCCGAAGACGGGCCGCATCACCGCCCTTTCCGTCATCGCCGCGCTGCGCAAGCTGAACGCGCCGGTACGCGTGGGCACCTGAACAGGCCATAGCGGCATTACGTCCTCGCGGCGTCCTCGCGGCTTGCAACCTCTGGAACAGGCGCTAGTCTCTGTTCCAACCAGCATACAAGCTGGATGAGCGGCCCATCTCAATCGGGCTGCCGTGAGGAATTTGCCCCGAGGGACCCCCATGCGAAAATTTATTCTTGCCGGCCTCGCCGCGCTCTCCGTCACGCTCACCGGCGCGACTGCCGATGCGCAGACCTGGCCGGCGCGTCCGATCACCTTCCACGTGCCCTTCGCCGCCGGTGGCGGCACCGATGCCTTCGCCCGCCCGCTGGCGGCACAGCTCGAGAAACAGCTCGGCCAGGGCGTGATCATCGAGAACCGCGCGGGTGCCGGCGGAACGGCCGGTGCGCTGGTCGCATCGCGCGCGGCGCCGGATGGCTATTCCTTCTTCGTCGGCGCTGCGCACCACACCATCGCGCCGTCGCTCTATCCCCGGCTCGACTACAATATCGAAACCGACTTCATCCCCATCGCGATCATCGCCCAGCCCCCGCAGGTGATCGTCGTCAATCCGCGCCGCGTGCCGGCGACCAATCTCGCCGAACTGATCGCGCTGGCGAAGTCGAAGCCCGACGAGTTGATCTATGGCTCGGCCGGAATCGGCACGACGCACCATCTGGTCGGCGAACTCTTCAAGATCCTGACCCAGACGAAGATCCGCCACGTGCCCTATCGCGGCGCCGGCCCGGCCATGGCCGATCTCGTGGCCGGCCAGATCGACATGGTCTTCGACGGTCTCGGCACCTCGGCACCGCAGATCCAGGGCAACGCCATTCGCGGCATCGCCGTCGCGGCACCGGCCCGCAGCCCGGCGGTTCCGAACGTGCCGACGGCGGCCGAAGCTGGCCTGCAGAACTTCGAGGTCTCGACCTGGTATGCCATCTTCGCACCGAAGAACACGCCGGCCCCGATCGTCGAACGGATGCGCAACGAGATCCGTGCGGCACTCCAGGTGCCGATGATCAGGGAGGCCTGGGCGCGCAATGGCTCGGGCATCCCGACGCTGGAGGGCGAGGAGTTCGGTCGCTTCGTCTCGTCCGAGGTGCAGCGGTGGCGCAAGGTCGTCACCGACGCAGGCGTCAAGCTCGAGTGACCGGCAACGGCGCACATCCAGGGGAAGGGCCCGCTTCGGCGGGCCTTTTTCGTTTCCTCAACCAGCCGCCGGCGGCGCCTCGAGGCTCATCGCCAGCACCCGCGCCACATGCACCGCCCCGCGTCCCGCGCCGTCGGCGATCTGGTGACGGCAGGACGTGCCGTCGGCGACGATGATGGCGTCATCCGGCGCCTTGCGGACGGCCGGCAACAACGAGAGCTCCGCCATGGCGAGCGAGGTGTCGATCGTGTCGGCGTGATAGCCGAAGGCCCCCGCCATGCCGCAGCAGGAGCTGTCGACCGTCTGCACCTCGAGGCCAGGTATCAGCCGAAGCGCGCCCTCGACGGCCCCCATGGCGCCGAAGGCCTTCTGGTGGCAATGGCCGTGCAGTACGGCCGTCGCCTTCATCTCGCCGAGCGGCAGCGACAGTCGGCCGGCCCTGGCCTCGGCGGCGATGAACTCCTCGAAGAGCACGGCGACCTTCGACACGGACACAGCCTCCTCCGACTTCAGCAGCGCCGGAATCTCGTCGCGCAGCGAGAACAGGCAGGAGGGCTCGAGGCCGATCACCGGCACGCCGCGGGCGGCAAAGGGCGCCAGCGCCGCAACCAGCCTGTCGGCCTCCTTGCGGGCATTGTCGATCATGCCGGTCGCGAGATAGGTCCGCCCGCAGCAGAGCGGCCGCCCGGCGCCCACCGGCCGGGCGTGATGGACGCGGTAGCCGGCTGTTGTCAGCACGGTCACGGCTGCGTCGAGATTCTCGCGCTCGAAGGCGCGGTTGAAGGTGTCGGCGAAGAGCACGACCGCCCTGCCCTCATCCGGACCTTCCACGGCGGGCGGCGCGAAAACATCGGAGCGCCACTGCGGCAGCGAGCGGCGGGCCGAGAACTGCGCCAACTTCTCGGACAGCGCGGCAAGGCCCGGCACACGGTCGCGCAGGTTGAACAGCCAGGGCAGCCTGGCGGCGACACCGGCATAGCGCGGCAGGTGGGCCACCAGCCGGTCGTGCAGGCTCGCCCCCTTTGCCTGATGGCGCGCGGCCTTCACCTCGATCTTCATCCGCGCCATGTCGACGCCGGTCGGACACTCGCGCTTGCAGGCCTTGCAGGAGACGCAGAGGGAGAGGCTCTCCTCCATCTCCTTCGATAGAAGCGCATCCGGTCCGAGCTGCCCGGTCATGGCGAGGCGCAGCGTGTTGGCGCGGCCGCGGGTGACGTGCTGCTCGTCGCGGGTGACCCGGTAGCTCGGGCACATGGCGCCACCGTCGAGCTTCCGGCAGGTGCCGTTGTTGTTGCACATCTCGATGGCGCCGAGGAAACCCTGACCCGCCCCGGGATAGTCGGACCAGTCGAGCGCCGGCTTGAAATCGATGCCCTCGTAGCCCGGCGGGTAGCGGAACAGCGTGCGGTCATCCATCCGCGGGGCACGGACGATCTTGCCGGGGTTGAACAGGCCCTCGGGATCGAAACGGTCCTTGACCTCCTCGAAGGCGCGCACCAGGCGCTCGCCGAACATCTGTTCGTGGAATTCGGAGCGCACGATGCCGTCGCCGTGCTCGCCGGAATGCGAGCCCTTGTAGCGGCGCACCAGTTCGAACGCCTGCTCGGCCATGGAGCGCATGCGCTTGGCGTCGATGTCGAGCTTCATGTTGAGCACGGGCCGCACGTGCAGGCAGCCAACGGAGGCGTGGGCGTACCAGGTGCCCTCCGTGCCGTGGGCGCGGAAGATCTCCGTGAGACCCGCGGTGTAGGCGGCGAGGTCCTTCAGCGGCACGGCGCAGTCCTCGACGAAGGAGACCGGCTTTCCCGCCTCCTTCATCGACATCATGATGTTGAGGCCCGACGACCGCATCTCCGTGACGGCCGCCTGCCAGGCCGGTTCGATGACGGGAACCACGCCGCCGAAGCGCGGGCCCGATCCCTGCCAGGAGAAGCCGAGGTCGCCCATCAGGGCTTCCAGATCCTTGAGCTTCTGCAGGTTCTCCGCCTCCGTCTCCTCGGCGAACTCGACCACCAGCAAGGCATCGGGATCGCCGCGCACGACGCGCTCGATCGTCGGACGGAACATGGCGATGTCGCGGGCGAGGCCGATCATGGTGCGGTCGACCAGTTCCACCGCGATGGGCTTCAGCGTCACGAGATGCTGGGCCGCGTCCATCGCCTCGTGGAACGCGCCGAAATGGCAGATGCCGAAGACCTTGGGGCCGATCAGCGGCCAGAGCTTCAGGTCAACCGCCGTGGTGAAGGCCAGCGTGCCCTCCGACCCCACGAGGATGTGGGCCATGTTGTTGGTGGCGCCGCCAGGCACGAGGGCGTCGAGATTGTAGCCGCCGACACGGCGCTGGACCTTCGGGAAGCGCGCCGCGACCTCCGCCGCCTCGCGTTCGCCGAGGGTCAGCAGGTCACGGGTCAAAAGATCGGCGTCGTTGCGCAGGGCTTCCTCGCGCGACACCTCGCCGAACCAGCGGCGGCTGCCGTCGGCCAGCGCCGCCTCCACCTGGAAGACGTTGTCGCGCATGGTGCCGTAGCGCAGCGAGCGGCCGCCGCAGGAATTGTTGGCGGTC
>Ga0315900_10004045_pt1 | contig 20924 bp, 16 predicted proteins | sample LakEriMetagenome_FD_203521 | JGI IMG/M metagenome (GOLD analysis project Ga0315900, IMG submission 203521) | Freshwater fungal communities from buoy surface, Lake Erie, Ohio, United States - Buoy 12 MA114 | ecosystem: Environmental > Aquatic > Freshwater > Lake > Lake biofilm | place: USA: Lake...
TTATACCTGCAGGGAAATTGGCCGACTCAGTCACTCCCAGAAAAAAACGAACAATTGAAAAATGGGTAACGGAATTAGCGATGGCATGCAATACGCTCACCAGCGACCAGCTCCCTACAGAATAGGCAAATCCTTTTCTTGTACCTATCTGATCAATGATGCGTCCGCTTACCACATACATGATGGTGTAACTGAAAACAAATAAAGCGGTTATGTTTCCATAGTCGGCATCTGTCCAGTGAAGATCTTTTTGAATAGCAGGAGCCAGAATGGCAAGTGTACTTCTGTCAATATAATTGAGTGCAGAGGCCAAACAAAGCAAGACTCCTATCCTCCATCTTATTTTCTTATTTCCAGCGTTCATCATTTCCCTATCAATATTTTTATTATTGTCTGATGATACCCACACCATCAGCAATGATAAACCCATCTGCCTGCTCATTGGAGATCTTCAGGGAAGCGGGTTTACCTTTCTCAAAAAAGTATTCACCTATCCTTATGGCAAATCCAAGATTATCTCCTTGCCTGAAATTCCAATTCAACTTATCCCTACCATTGGCATGTTCGATTGTAATAGTAGCGTTGGATGCACTTTTGGGATCAGGAAAATACATGATGCAAACCTTGTACAATCCAGCTTCAGAAATCGGTAACTGATAAGTGCAGGATGCCAACTGATCGGGTGCCGCCTGCCTACAGTCATATTTGAAAAGATTTCTCATGCCAGCAATTTTTTTTGGCTCCCATTTTCCATCATACTTGATCATGCGTTCATCAGACGATGTGATCACCTTACCAACATTTTTCAATTGCTCTGGATAGATACAATGGGAAGCCGTTCCTTTGGGACCAATTTCTACTGGCATAAAGGGTTGGATCTTTGTCTTTGAAGCGAGGTTGTTTTCAAGAACAAGATTCCAGTTGCCCATGATCGGTTTTATTTCCCTGTCGCCTGCATTGTAGATTACGTTATTGGCTACAGTGGTATAACTCGTTGCCCAGTCGAGGAAAACTCCGTTGGCCAGCGTCCGACGTGGCTTCCCTTCAGGCAACTGTTCATACCCCCAAATATCATAGAGATAATTGTTCATGATGAAATTGGGAGCAGCAAGACGGTTCATGGTAGCAAAATGAATAGCAGCTCCGTCTATAGTGGTTTGCATACAATCATGTATTTCATTGAACTCAACTACATTTCCTCCCTGATTTCTGAACAGGAATATGCCGTTGCGTGACAGATCACGAAAATGATTGTGCCCGATATAATTACCGGGTTCCATCGCCATAGAGGCAGGCCTTGAATCGATGTGCACCCCACCACCATAATAGCGGATCTTACCACAATGTTCTACTGTATTCCTGGTGATACGATTTAGGACCGGAAATACCTTTGATGCTTTTTCACCAGGTGAATAGATTTTGGTGTCATCCATGTAAGATAACCGTGATCCTGTCAGCAGTACCCCTCCGCCTCCGGAATTCGTCACAACATTGTTGTCAAAAATATTATTGCGACTGTCTAAATGCATCCACAAAGCGTAGCCTCCGATGTTTTCAAAACGAGAGTTGGTTATGCTACAATCCTGGGCATTTTCAAACATGACGGCACAGTCGGTATGTACCCGTGCCTCGATTTGTCCCAATGTGTAAGTCGTATGCCTGAAATCAAAACCCTTAAAATGTATATTTTTAACCGTAATCCCTTTTTCAACATCTCCCTTTACATAAAATATCCTGTTCAAATAAGGATAAATAATCTCAGCATTACCAGGAACCTCTCCCGGTAATGGCTTGTAATACAACCTGCCTTCCTGATGATCGAGATACCATTCGCCGGGCATATCTAGTTCTTCTTTGACACCTTCAATCCAGAACCAGCTGCCTTTATCGATCTCGCCATGCTGTTCACGTGGACCCAACGCTATGGTTGATTTTTCTATGTCTACTCCTGTTACATCATTCCATTGATTAAAGAAGCGCCAGCGGGGAACCAAATTGACTTGTGCATCCGGCTCTGAACCCCAGCTTTTTTTGATCTTCCCTTCGGGGATCTGCACTTTGCCGTTGGAATTTGCAACCGAATACAGAAAAGGATTTTCGAGATTTACATTGGGATATCGAGCACGGATGGCTCTTTTTCCATTAACGAACAATTGTCGGAAATTCAAAGGCAGTTCAGACTTCTTTGCATAAACCTCCGCATGAAGCTCATCCCTTTTCCATCCCTTCGCTTCAGGGATATCAGTGAACCATATACCATCATTGTTTTTCTGCCACGCACCCTTGATTCTTTTGCCGCCACTCAGGATCACCTTTTCACCTTCCGCAGCTTTCCAAATGATGGGGGCTGCTTTGGTTCCTGAATCTTCAGCAGTGAATTCCAGGGTCTCCGGCAGATAATATGTACCGCCCCTTATGATTACTTCAATTGAAGATACAAAACCGGATCTCTTCACTGCCCTTACTGCCTGCTGTGCTGCTTCAAGCGATGCAAGGGGCCGACCGACTGATCCGTCATTTGAGTCATTCCCCTTAACGGCTACATAAATTTTTTTGACTTCCTTTTCAGGCAATTGAAAAGATAGCAACAAAGCCACGCTGAATATCAAAGATCGATCTACAATTGCTCTCAACATGATCTATTTTTTTAAAAGCTCTTCTAATTGTTTGCCTAACGCTTCATACCCCTTAAGATTAGGATGCAATCCGTCGGTAAAAAAGGACTCATCGATCTTGCCATCTTTACCGGACAAAACTTTACCAATATCCGCAAACTTTACCTTTTCTGAACGGGTGATTCGACGAAGTTCCTTATTGATCAATAAAATTCGATCATCATAACCCCGTCTGGGATAAAAACCCAGTAGTGTGATTTCGGCTTGAGGCTGATGGATTTTGATAACTTGTAATAAAAAACGAAGTCCTTCCAGAATCACGTCATTACTATCAACGCGCAGATTATTGGTTCCTATGTTGATGAATATTTTTTCAGGTCGGAGACCAGATAACTCATCGTGGTAAATTCTCCAAAGTACATTTTCAATTCTATCGGCACCGAATCCGAAATTTCTCACCTGATAGGGAGCGATATATTTCTCCCAGGAGGCATTGCTTTTGGCATTGGGCTTTCCGCCCCAATTATGGGTTATCGAATTTCCTATCAGCAGCACCTTGCCAGGATCGGTTTTATTCAGCGCGAGCATGGAGCGATGACGAGCCTCCCAGTCATACCCCGCAGGAGTGCGCCGTTGGCGAATCGGAATTTGGGTTTTCAACTTTCCAACCGGCTCCATAAATATTTCACGCAACTTTTTTTCATACGCATCAGCATAGCACTTCATGCCAAGATCATTGGGATGTATTCCATCAGACATTTCATCAAGGTCAAAACCCAATTCTTTTTGAGTAAGCAAATACAATTCGCTAACTCCCGCTCTCTTCAAATTACTGATAGCAGCGTTCAATATTTTATTGGATCTTTCAGACAATGAGAGTCGATTACCAATCAAATATCCATTTGTATATGCTGCATGCTCAGAAAATAAAATAGGCGTAACAGGATGCTTTGCCCGTATCAATTTAACAGTCTCTGTTATGGTTCGGACCAATTCAATAGAATCTAAATTTGAATTGTTTGGATCGAGGAACCCATCAAGCACAAAGATTCTTGCATCGATTTCATTCATGCAATCTAACATTGACTTTTCTGTTAACCCATTCGCGGAAAATCCTAAATTGACAACAGTACGATCCAACTTTCGCGACAGAATATTTGTCCAGGCCAAACCAGGACGAGAGGCATCCCCAACCATAGATAGAGTGGATCCATAAACCACTACAGGCTTTTCAACGCGGCTTGGCATCAATTTGAAAAGACTTCCCTCCGGAACACCAATACACAATTCCTTTATTGAATTGGACAAAGGGAAAAAAAGCTGATACTCACGTCCCAATTTATGGAAGTTGTCATTGGGACGCAGTTGATTGAAGGCATATTGAATCGAATCAGCAATTGTTGATTGGCCGCTGGCCCAATGTGATAAACCATCACTGTCAATCGCATACAGATCAACTCCGTTGGCTCCAGCGGTGGACTTGGTTAGGGTTTTAGTTGAATCGGATAATTTGTAACATACTAAGATGTCTGTCGCATTGGAAACAAAGCGTATCGAAAGACCTGAGCTCTGAATTGATTGATCCCAGGTAGACTTACTCACGCGATCCTTAAAGCGATCGGGTAAACGCTGAATCGCACCATACTTTTCGACAGGCCATCCCAATCCCTCAATGTTGGAATAATTACTATCAGAAAGTTTCCACCACACCATTTTCGTTTGTGCCGATGCAAAACAAAATATGGCGTTGCATAATATTATTCCGAATAGCCGCATTGGATAATTATTTTTAAAAACATCTTTGATTCAGTTATCCGTTTGATTATAAAAATCAAAAGAACATTGATAAATATATGAACAATAGTCCCGCGTTTTGCTTAAAACCCACTTCCTAAATATCTATTTTCTCATGTGACATGTATAAAAGATTGTAGAGATAATGATTAAATATATTTTCATTTCAATCTATTGAAGTATAAACTTATTGATTAAGATAGGATCGAAAAACAGTAAGCACTGAACCCCAACAATAAAGAATATCGTAAACGAAAACGTCAACGTTTACGATAGATAGTTAATTTAAAAATCACTCGATAAAATCTCTATTTACAGGGCTTTTAAGTGTATGTTTTGCGTAGATTGCAAAATACCTTGAATTGCATTAACTATCTATTTGAATTTTTAAATGCGAATAGACAATCAATGATTTTAGTATGGCGCGTGTAAAATGTCCGATTTGTAATAAGGCTGAAAATATACTGAAAGCAGGATTAATACGAAACAAACAACGTTACAATTGCAAAAACTGCAACTATCATTTTATTACTGATAAAATTAAAAAACACAAGATACGAGAGTATCAAAAGAGTAATGGACAAACATCAATGCTTGATATTGCTCGGGCAGCAGGCGTTTCCATCACCACCGTATCAAGAGCCTTGAACGACAGAACAGACATCAATAAAAACACCAGAAAGCTCATCAAGGATCTAGCTGCTTCAATGAACTACCAACCCAACATACTCGCCCAAAGTCTGGTGAACAGAACTACCCATACCCTTGGCGTGATTATACCCAGTCTTGAGACGACAATTTTTTCAACCATGCTAAGCGGTATACAGGAAGTGGCAGCAATGGCGGGCTACAGAGTGATCATCTGCACATCAAACGAAAAACATGAAAGGGAAGTAGCCAATATACAGGCACTCATGAACAACATGATTGACGGATTACTCATCTGTCACAGCATTCATACCAGTACGTTTGAACACCTAAGGGTGCACATCAATAAAAGAATACCCATCGTTCAGTTTTATAGAGTAGCGGTTGGGCTTGCTGTTCCCCAGATATTGGCTGACGACGAAGCAGGTGCGGAAGCAGTAACAGAATACCTCATCAAAAAAGGTGCAAGAAGAATTGCCGTGCTACTTGGGCCAAAAGAATTGTCATTGACGCAAAACCGTTTGAAAGGATATCAAAAAGCGCTCAGGAAACACAAAATAAAATTTGATACAAACATCCTCGCACACGTTGATTTTAGTGAAGAGAGTGTTTATCATTCGCTCGACAAATGGATCAAAGAATACCCTGATCTTGATGCAATCATTTCCATTTCCGATAAAAGTGCTGCTCAGATCATCACAAGGTTGAAGAGCAAAGGAATAAATGTTCCAAGAAAAATCCGCGTCGTCGGATTTGGAAATGAATTCGTGGGTGAAATGCTTGACCCCAAGCTGACCACTTTTGATACACATACAAGGGTAATAGGAGAAGAGGCATCCCGTTTGATCATCGAACAGATCATTTCTGGAAATCGTGATGTAACAACAAAAATTGTACCCGGAAAAATAATCATACGTGAATCCGCATAAATTTCCTCTTCATTTTGATACGGAAACTATGCCTATCTGCTACTCAAACTTTATCCAGTCGATACTGAATAGATTTTTACCTGGCTCCCCTTTAAAAACAAGACAAATGTCATTCAATCCTTCCTTATTTTTTAGCGAACAGGTATAATCAAAATATTCTTTGGAAGCTTCCAACGGAATATCCATACTTCCCAAAACACGACCAGTAGGACCACCTAATCTAACTTCAAGCCGTCCTCCGACATGCGGATTGGCCTTTACAACAATTGTGGTATTTTTTTTCAGGGCTGATACATTAGGATAATACAGATACCCCTGATCATAACAAGCTTTGACCTCAAAACCACTTGCATTCTCCCCTTTCTCAATTTTATCGCCTGCCATGAACCATTCAGCCTCAATTTTATCCCATCCCGCATTGTATTGCCCTACCCCATTTTCAAAATGTTTGAAAAGCAGCAAGGTGTCATCGACCAGTGATCCATCCATTTTATAATGAACATAAGTGATGTAAGATTCACGATACCTCGCAACATCCTTACCCAAATGAAATTTACACCAGGTATGAAACCACTGGTTATTCCACATAAAATAATTACCATGTGCCTGTGCAGTGAGTCCAAATTTCCCAAAGCCCGAATTTCCCCGCTTGGCATAAGGACCATATATGTTTTTGGATGTAGCATAATGAGCGCCAGATGACAAATAATAGATTCCCTTGTATTTGTGCAAATTGGGCTTGTCATCATTATACAAGACATCCATATCCCCGGTAAAATATATTTTTCGTGGAGGTTCCGCCAAAGAAATCATGTCTTCATTCAACTTTGCAATATAATAGCCCAATACAGGATCATTATCTTTATGATGCCCAAAAACGATATAGGGTGTTCGGGCAGAATCATCATCGATCAATATGGTAGGATCGTATTCCTTACTGGTAGTGAGCCCGGTATCCAGAAGGGGTTTACCCAGCGCATCCTTGAATGGTCCTGCCGGATGATTGGAAACCATCACACCTGTTGAAATATTCTTATTGGAAAAATAAAAATAATATTTCCCGTTCCTCCATCCCATATCGGTAGCCCAGCAGTCGTTTGACTTGCCCATGAAGGTTTCGGTTGGATAAATTGTCCTCTCATGATTCCAATGGATAAGGTCACTGGATGACCATATATGCCAGTCGGGCATCACAAACTTATTTCTGGTCTGCAATGAATCAATATCCCTCGTGGCATACAAATATGCCTTCCCTTCAAAAATGAAAATGTGGGGATCCGCCATGCCAACATAAGGCACAATTGGATTGCCATTCTTATAAGGCAATAGCTTATCTAGCTTATCTACTTGACCATATGAGATTGGTACAGATATAAATATCATTAGATATAATAAAAAGACCGATCTCATGATGTAAAATTTAAACATGTTCTGAAAATTACAGTTAGGTAAACCTATCAACAGATCCATGATTGCCGTTTGAAATATTGATTTTTATGATTTGAATTATGACACTGCGCTTTATTACATTGCCATCATAACAGAAGCATGCATAAAAAAGGAATATCTTCAGTTTAGAAAATCAAAAGATGAAAAAGACAAAAATATACTGTAGCATCCTCCTTGTTTTGCTGTTCTCGGCTGGATGTAAAGTTTCCCAAAAAGGAAGTGATGCGGAAGCCGGCATGATCAAACAAGCTATGCTGCGTGCCATGACCTGGCAGGAAGCCAATCCGATCTTTGCAAAAGCCCCAACCGATTGGACCAATGGCGCCTATTATCTTGGAGTGGTCAAAGCCCATCAGGCAACCAAAGACAAAACCTATCTGGATGTCTTGAATGCCATGGCAGTGCGAAATGCCTGGAAACCCTGGGAGCGATTTTTTCATGCAGATGACATGAATATCTGCTACAGTTATCTGTACCTGAAATCATTGGGTGTTGAGGCTGAACTCAAACCCACAGAAACCATCATCAAAGATCATCTGTTCAAACCTCATCCCTGGAAGGACGGAATTAGCGGCAAAAAATTGGAAAAAAATGAACCCGACGAAAAAACCATCCTGTGGTGGTGGTGTGATGCATTGTTCATGGCCCCACCTGTTATCACAAAATATTCATCGTTCACAAAAGATGAATCACTCTTGAAAGAAATGGACAAATATTATGCTCAGTGTTATGAGCTGCTATACGATAAAGAACAGCATCTCTTTTCCAGAGACATGCGTTTCCTGCTGAAAGGAACTGCATCAGACATAAAAGAACCCAACGGAAAAAAGATTTTTTGGAGCAGAGGGAATGGATGGGTCTTGGCCGGTCTGGCACTTATTTTAACAGACATGCCTAAAAATTATCCCAACAGGTCTTTCTACGAAAATCTTTTCAGGGAAATGGCAATCAAGATCAAAGAACTTCAACCGGCTGATGGACTCTGGCGCACAAGCCTGCTCTCACCGGAATCATATGAGCATGGTGAAGTAAGCGGAAGTGGATTTTATACTTTTGCACTCGCCTGGGGCATCAACAACGGCTTATTGAACAAGTCCGAATTCAAGCCAGTGGTAACAAAATCATGGAAAGCAATAATGGCTTGCCAGAAAGAAAATGGAAAAGTAGGATGGGTACAGAATATTGGTGCAAATCCCGCTCCTGCCAATGCAGAGAGCTGGCAAAACTTCGGAACAGGGGCCTTCCTGATGGCAGGTAGTGAAATCCTGAAAATGAAATAATGCCTTAGAAATTTTTCGCCTTCATAAAGGGATCATCCGGGCAAAGTTTTTTATCCTGATACTTTGCAGCAGTTGCATCACATTGCTTTCTCAATTTTGATAGCACTCTCGCATATTGGGGATCTGCAGCCAGATTGTTTTTTTCCATGGGATCATTTTTCAGATCATACAATTCCTCAGGAGCGGATATCAATCTGTATCGAAAATATTTCCATCGCTCCGTACGTATCCCTTCACTGGAAGGAATATCAGGCATGTCCCACAAATGCTCCACCAGAATTGCATCGCGCTTGAGATGCACATTTTCTTTGGCAAGGAAGGAAACAAGACTTTCACCCTGGTACTCTTTTGGTATAGCAACACCAGCCATATCGAGCATTGTCTTTGTGATATCAATATTGAGCACCATGTCATCTATCATTGATGACTGATTGGCCCTTGGATCATAAATGATCAATGGTATCCTGATGGAAACATCATACATCAACCACTTATCCGCCAGCTGACGATCACCCAGAAAATATCCATTATCCCCCATCACGATGATGATGGTATTTTTATCAACACCCTTTGCCTTCAGTTGTTTTCGAATCAGGGCAATTTCATCATCAATTTCAGTGATCATGCGGTAATAACCCTTTACCATTTGCTGGTATTTCTCCGGACTGTCAAATCTCCATTTCCATCTTACCCTGTTGAATCCGGCCTTGACTTCATTGGGTAAGCGATTGAAATATTCATCATCGCCCAGAAGTGGTTCAGGGATACGGACATTTTTGTAGAGATCATTGGATTTTGTCTGCCAGAAATACTGCTCAACTGAATTGTCGTGACCATGTGGAGCACTGAAGGAGAGGGAAAGGCAAAAGGGCTTATCGGATGGTGAACTATTGATAAACTCAACTGCCTGGTGTCCGGTATAACGGGTAAGATGAACAGTGTCCTTACCAATTTTTTTATAGAAGTAACCGCGATAATCAGGACTGTTACCTCTGTCGTAAAAATCACTTTTATCGAAGTATTGACCCGCAGAATCAATGTTAACCCCCAGCTTGCCGAAGAATCCAACATGATAACCGTTGTCCTTCAGAATCTTTGGATAGATGAGTTCGGTGTATGGCTTTTTCAGTCTTGGCTTCTGAAAAGTATACCCATGCGTCCGCTCATGCATGCCTGTTAAAATAGAGGCCCGACTGGCAGCACAAATGGGAGTGGTTGAAAATGCATTGCGGAAATAAGTGCCTGAGCGTGCGAGCCCATCCATTTCTGGAGTCTGAACGATCGGATTCCCTGCCAAGCCCATGGCATCCCACCGCTGATCATCGGTCAGAATGAAAATGATATTCGGCTTTGAAGTTTGTGCAAATGAAGCAGCAGAACTACAATACATCCCAGAAGTGAGAATGATGAAAATCCTGGACAGAAAAACAAATTTTGACATGATGTTATATTGAAGAGAGAATTTTGCTGATTGTATATTATTTTTAATTGCACTTAAGATACCAAAAAAACATATCACCCAGAGATATATCGCCAGAATATGAAATCAAGACTTCATGAGAATATCAAATACCTGATGGTTAATCAGGATGACGAAACATGGGGCTTGTACATCACTACAATTGGGTTTCAATCAATCAAACCGGGAACTGATTATCCACCCAAACAGCATCCTTCGGCCTATTGGTTCAGTCCTGAAACGGGAAGAAAACTGAATGAATTTCAGATCTTGTACATTACCCATGGAGAAGGAGTATTTGAATCTGACAGCTGTAGAAAAGTAAAAGTAAAAGAAGGTTCAGTGATCATTTTATTTCCCGGCGAATGGCATTCCTACAAACCTGTAAAGAACAAAGGTTGGGATGAATACTGGATCGGATGCAAAGGGAAATTTGTAGACAATCTTTTATCGAATGAATTTATATCCCCTGCCAATCCTGTTATCCATATCGGGTTCAATGAAATGTTGGTGGGATTGCTGAAACAGGGGCTTGAGGTGGCCACCCTGCAGAAGACAGCCTATCAGCAAAGGCTGGCCGGTATTACCAGTCATTTGATCTCTTATGTGTATTATATAGAAAAGAACAATGCCTTCAGGGATAAGGATGCTGTGGTAATGATTGAAAAGGCTAGGATGATGATGAGGGAGGAGTCTGACGAGATCAGGTCGCCTGAGAAAATCGCGAAGAGGCTTAATCTCAGCTATTCATGGTTCCGCAGGATCTTCAAACAATACACAGGATTATCGCCTGCACAGTATATGATGGAGATCAAGATCCAACAGGCAAAAGATTTGCTTGTCGGATCATCCATGCCGATCAAGGAGATCGCCTATTCTTTGAATTTTCTGAATCTGAGTTATTTCATCACCTTCTTCAAATCGAGGACGGGCATGCCACCTGGGGATTACAGAAGTAAAGTGAGGGGAGAGTAGAAGTATTGAAACAATAGACATGAAAAAGATATTCACAGTAACCCTCTTTTTTCTTGCAACAGCAAACATCAAAGCACAAGAAATCTATCAAGCACCATCAGGAAATAAACAAACCCGCTGGATCAGTCCTGAAAACCCCCAAGGACAAAAAGGGATGGCTGGAAAAGCCAATAAGGGAGCAAAGGGAGCAGCTTTTGTCAATGTACTTTCTGGCGAGAGGCACAAGATGATGGATATCAAAGGCAAAGGCATGGTGAATCGTATCTGGATAAGCGGAACTATTCCCAGAAGCGCAGAGCAACGGAGAATGATAAAAATTGAGATGTATTGGGATGGATCGGCAAAGCCTGCCGTATCCGCTCCCATTGGTGATTTCTTCGGATTGGGTTTGGGCTTATCGGTTCCATTTGAAAATGCTATTTTCTCGAATCCGGAAGCCAGATCATTCAATATCAATATGCCAATGCCTTTTAAGAAAGGGGCCAAAATTGAGATCGTCAATGAATCATCCACGCATGCTTTGGTCTGGTTCGATATCAACTATATCCTCGATGATCAATTGCCTGAAGATGCCATGTATTTTCACGCGTACTGGAACAGAAATACTTCAACAACTCTTGGAAAGGATTATGAAATTCTACCAAGGGTCAATGGGAAGGGCCGCTTTATTGGAACCAACATAGGTGTGATAGGTGACAGCGCATACAGAGGAACATGGTTTGGCGAAGGAGAAGTGAAGATTTATCTTGATGGTGATTCGTCACTTCCTACACTCGCAGGTACAGGAACTGAGGATTATATAGGCACAGGCTGGGGACAGGGCGAATATCATCATCGCTACCAAGGGTCATTGGTTTCAGACAGCAAACATGACATCTATGCCTTTTACCGATATCACATTCCTGATCCGGTTTATTTTCATCATGATTGTAAAGTAACGATTCAACAAATCGGCAATAGCTCCATTGAAAAAATAAAAGAGATGACCGCTAAAGGAGCAAAGCTCATTCCGGTTTGGTATTTAAAAAAAGGAGATAGCGAAGACATCTTCAATTTAAAAGGCAAAGATCCTCAGCAGATTTCAATGCTGGAGAATGGGAACACAACAGACATATTTGATAAGAACCAACCTAATGTTTTTTCTGCCAATTTTTACAGAAGTGATGATGTATCTGCAATGGCTTATTTCTACCTGGATAAGCCATTCAGCAACTTGCCATCGCAGAATGATAAATCACTGCGCATTCAATACTTGAAAGAGAGGGTATGGGACAAGACATCTAGAAAATAATTATTGTGGTGCTTGTTTTTCTAACAGCTGGTTGATCATTTTAGGAAGGCCTCTCCTAATTGCATCAACCCTGTGTCATTGGGATGAGTGACATTTAAGACCAAAAATTCAGCATACAAGAATATTGTTTCCAGGGTCTTGGGTAGCCCTAGAGGGAGTGAATTCGAATCAATTTTTTGAGGATTTAAATCATGTGCTTACTTATGAATGAGGGATTCTCGGGGAACATTCTCTATATCCATAATTGGATAAAATTGACTCATATTCAAACAATATGATTCAAAATATAGTATTTTTGAATCATATTAAAAAAATATGAGTCAAATCAATATTACTCCCCTACCGCTAAAAGTGGATGTCGAAACAAAGGCTGTACTGAGGAAAGTGGCAAGCGCGCATAGAGTGCTTGCTGAACTAAAAGGTACCCTGACCAGCATACCCAATCAGGCGATTTTATTAGAAACACTCACACTGAGAGAAGCTAGAGAAAGTGCTGCGATAGAAAACATCATCAGTACAATAGATGAAGTATACCAGAGCAATTATCATACACAACAATTTCTTAATCCTGCAGCCAAAGAAGTTCATCAATATGCTCAAGCCCTTAAAAAGGGGTATGACCTGGTTAAAAAAAATGATCTATTAACCATTCAGCATATCATTAAAATTCAAGAGACCATCGAACAAAATAATGCAGGATTCAGGAGATTACCCGGCACAAAATTACTGAATGACAAAACGGGAGAAATAATTTACACCCCACCACAGGATTATGAAACGATCGTTTCATTAATGAAGAATCTTGAAAGATTCATCAACGAGGATGAATTGTCAAATTTGGATCCTCTGGTTAAAATGGCCATCATTCATCATCAATTTGAAAGTATACACCCTTTTTATGATGGAAACAGAAGAACTGGAAGGATAATAAACATACTTTATTTAGTACAAAAGGGATTGCTAACATTACCAATACTCTATCTAAGTAATTACATCATCAAAAATAAATCTGAGTACTATAAACTTTTGCAGTCCGTAAGGCATGACAACAACTGGGAGCCATGGATATTATATATACTAAACGGAGTTGAAGAAAGTTCTTCAGCTTCAATTAATATCATTACCTCGATTAGGGAACTGATGCAAGCCTATAAACTAAAGATCACACAACAACTGCCTAAAATATATAGCCAGGATCTCTTGAATAACCTATTCAAATTTCCGTACACAAAAATTGAATATTTGCAAAAAGGGCTTGATATAAGTAGAAGTACAGCTATTCGCTATCTGGATGCACTCATCAGGCTGGGATTATTGAAAAAAAAGAAAATTGGAAGGGACAATTTCTTCCTGAACGAAGCCTTATTTGAAATCCTGGCTAAAAATTAAATCCCCGGCAAATTGCCAGGGATCAGTAGCCCGTAGGGGAATCGAACCCCTCATTCCTCCGTGAAAGGGAGGCGTCTTAACCGATTGACCAACGGGCCATAGTCAAATGGAGTGCAAAGATAAGTTCTTGGGCTTTTATGACAAAAAAAAATGAATAGTTATTACCTTTGCCACTCTATTTTCAGACACTAAAGCAATCAACCATGAGTACAGTAAAAGTAGCCATCAACGGATTCGGAAGGATTGGAAGACTTGTTTACCGCCAGATCTTCAATATGGAGGGCATCGACATCGTAGCGATCAACGACCTGACCAGCCCTAAAGTTTTGGCACACCTCCTCAAATACGATACCGCACAGGGTCGTTTCGAACAGGATGTGAAAGCAACTGATAATTCCATCATCGTGAACGGTCACGAAGTAAAAATATATGCACAAAAAGATCCAGCCCAAATTCCTTGGGGTGCACATGATGTGGACGTGGTTCTTGAGTGTACCGGTTTCTTCACCGATAAGGACAAAGCCGCTGCCCACCTCACCGCTGGAGCCAAAAAAGTGGTGATCTCCGCACCAGCCACTGGTGACCTCAAAACCGTAGTCTTCAATACCAACCATGATATCCTTGACGGTTCTGAAACCATCATCAGCTGTGCCTCCTGCACCACCAACTGCCTCGCCCCCATGGCCAAGGTATTGGAAGAGCAATTCGGCATTGTGAATGGTCTGATGACTACTGTTCACGCATATACCAACGACCAGAATACACAGGACGCTCCTCACCCGAAAGGCGACCTCCGCCGTGCACGCGCAGCTGCCCAAAACATCGTTCCCAACAGCACCGGCGCCGCCAAAGCCATCGGACTGGTTCTCCCCTCCCTGAAAGGTAAACTGGATGGTTCTGCACAACGTGTTCCAACACTTACCGGTTCTCTCACAGAACTGACTGTCATCCTTGGTAAAAAGACTACAGCCGAAGAAATCAATGCTGCCATGAAAGCAGCAGCGAACGAAAGCTACGGATATACCGAAGATGAGATTGTATCCGGTGATATTGTAGGTATCAGCTATGGATCCCTGTTTGATGCTACCCAAACCAAAGTACAGAACGTAGGCGATACCCAATTGGTGAGAGTAGTAAGCTGGTATGATAACGAAATGAGCTACGTGAGCCAGCTAGTACGCACCGTGCACTATTTCGCACAGTTGATCTCCAAATAATTCAACCTTGATTCAGGCCCGGCAGTATCCCTGCCGGGCTTGTTTTTTAAACATAGTGCCATGAACAACTTCAGTCAATTCAACTTCAAGGGCCTCAAAGCATTGGTTCGCGTAGATTTCAATGTGCCACTCAATGAAAATTTTCAGGTAACTGACGATACCCGCATGAGGGCAGCTATCCCCACTATCCAAAAAATATTGGCCGATGGAGGCAGCGTTATCCTGATGAGCCATCTGGGCAGGCCCAAAGATGGTCCCACCAACAAATACTCCCTTTTTCATATTGTTAGCCATCTGCAAAAGCTGGTCGGCGATCAACATGAAGTATTTTTTGCATCTGATTGTATAGGCGAACCTGCAGAAAAAGCTGCCTCTTTACTGGAAGCTGGAGATGTACTACTGCTCGAGAATCTTCGCTTCCACAAAGAAGAAGAAAAAGGCGATGCTGCCTTTGCTGAAAAACTCTCCAAACTAGGTGATGTATATGTGAACGATGCCTTCGGAACCGCCCATCGCGCCCATGCTTCCACAGCCATCATCGCCGACTATTTCGCAACCGATAAAAAAATGTTCGGACTCCTCATGGAAGGTGAAGTGAGCAGTGCTGAAAAAGTATTGCTGCAGTCTGAAAAACCTTTCACTGCTATCATCGGTGGCGCCAAGGTTTCAGATAAAATTCTGATCATCGAAAACCTGCTGGAGAAAGCGACAGACATCATCATCGGTGGTGGCATGGCCTACACCTTCTGGAAAGCCCAAGGTAAAGTAATCGGAAATTCACTTTGTGAAGAAGATCGATTGCCACTGGCTGCTGAATTGCTCGAAAAAGCAAAATCCAAAGGCGTAAAAATTCATTTGCCAATGGACAGCACCATTGCTGATAAATTTGCCGCTGATGCCCAAACCACCAACTGCGAAAGCTATGGCATTCCTTCCGGTTGGATGGGTCTTGACATCGGCATCAAGGCCCGTGCTGATTTCAGGGAAGTGATCCTGAACAGCAAAACCATTCTTTGGAACGGCCCAATGGGTGTTTTTGAGATGGAAAAATTCCAGGCCGGCACTAAGGCTATCGCAGAAGCAGTGGCAGAAGCCACCCAAAAAGGAGCTTTCTCGCTGGTAGGCGGAGGAGACAGTGTAGCAGCCGTAAACCAATTCGGATTCAATGATAAGGTAAGCTACGTATCCACCGGCGGTGGTGCCATGCTCGAATTTTTTGAAGGAAAAGAACTTCCCGGTATCGCTGCTATCAAAAAATAACCACTCATCCTCATCGGATGCACATCAGCCCCAAGGTTAACAAAAGCTTTGGGGCTTTTCATATACCTTTGTCCTCTAATCAAAAAACAAAATGAGCACACGTAACATTGTCCTGATCTCCATCATTGCTTTCATTCTCCTTCTCGGCGGCTGCGGATGCAGTGGCTACAACAGTTTGGTGGATAAGGATGTGAAAGTCAAGACAGCCTGGGCCAACGTAGAATCGGAGTACCAGAGAAGATCCGATCTGATCCCCAATCTCGTAAGCACCGTAAAAGGTTCCGCCAACTTTGAGCAGGAAACCCTGACAGGTGTGATCAATGCCCGTTCCAAGGCAACCGGCATCACCATTGACGCCAACAACCTTACTCCGGAAAAAGTAGCAGAATTCCAGAAAGCACAGAATGAATTGAGAGGTGCACTGAGCAGATTGCTGGTGGTGGCTGAACAATACCCCGACCTGAAATCAACACAGGCCTTCAGGGATCTTCAGACCCAGCTGGAAGGAACAGAGAACCGCATCAAAACTTCCCGTAAAGACTTCAACGATGCTGTAGGCGACTACAACAGCAGCAGAAGGAAATTCCCGATGATCATCATCAGCAACCTTCTTGGATTCACTGAAAAGGGATTCTTTGAAGCAGAAGATGGAGCAGAAAAAGCACCAACAGTAGACTTCACCAAATAAGCGGATGAATATCTTCGAACTATTCAAGCCAAAGCAAAAAAGATTCTTCACGGATGCTGAAGAGGAACGGATGGTGCAAGCCATCCGTTCTGCTGAAAAGCAGACCAGCGGAGAGATCAGGCTTTTCATTGAAAGCCATTGCCGCTTCATCAATCCGATGGACCGAGCACTGGAGCTTTTTGCTGAGTTGGACATGCATAAAACGCAAGACAGAAATGGTGTGCTGCTGTACTTCGCCATGAAAGACAAACAGCTTGCAATCCTGGGAGATGAAGGCATTCATCAAAAACTGGGACAGGCATTCTGGAACAGCGAGGTATCAAATATTGTTGCCAACTTCAAACACCAGAAATTTGTAGATGGTATTTGCGGCATGATCGGAGATGTTGGCGAAGCCCTTAAAACCCATTTCCCTTACCAACGAGACGACAACAACGAACTCTCTGATGAGATCGTTTTCGGAAAATGATCAAAAAATTATTTACCATATTTTTTAGTCTGTTCTGCCTTGCTGCATTCTCCCAAAAAGGAATGCCGGCAAGACCAGAACCACCTCGCCTGGTGAATGACTTTACTGGTATCCTCACTGCAGATCAACGACAGGCATTGGAATCCAAGCTAGTTGCCTTCGATGACTCTACTTCGATACAGATAGCAGTGGTGCTGATTGAATCGTTGGATGGTAGGGATATTGCAGAATATGGGGTGGATTTGGGACGTGCCTGGGGCATTGGAAACAAGGAAAACAACAATGGGGTATTGTTGCTGGTATCGAAAGGCGACAGAAAAATTCATATCGCAACAGGGTATGGAGTGGAAGGCGCACTGCCAGACATCACTGCCAGTCATATCATCGACGAACAGATCAAACCCAATTTCAGGGACAATGATTTTTATCGAGGATTGGACGAAGGAACAGATGCCATCATTGCAGCAACAAAGGGAGAGTATAAGGCTCCTGAAAACTACAGAAAGAAAAAAGGCAAAAGAGAAGTGCCGGGTGTACTCGTACTGCTCATCATTTTTGTAATCATGTATTTCATCAGACGCGGAGGCGGTGGCGGTGGATACTATGGTGGGGGTGGATACCGCAGATCTCATGGACCCGGCGGCATATGGTTCTTCCCTACTTCAGGCGGAGGCAGCTGGGGCGGAGGAAGCAGCAGCGGTGGCTTTGGCGGATTTGGAGGCGGCAGTTTCGGTGGCGGTGGTGCCAGCGGGGATTGGTAATTATCCAAGCCCGATTTCCTGATGTATTTCAGGAATTTCAACATCGGTAAATCCTTTCCTCAATAACCTTTCACGAAAATCGATCTGTACTTCGTATTCTCCATGAACCAGGAATAGTTTCTTCACAGCCTTGGGATCCTGACAGGCAAGAAATTGAGAAAGATCCTCGTAATCTCCATGGGCACTCATGCTTCGGATACTGCCGATCTCAGCATGTACTTCATGTGCCACTCCATAAATGTTGACTTCTTTTCTTCCAGATAATAATCTCGCACCGAGAGAATGAGGTTCACAGTAGCCCGTCATCAAAATACTATTCCTTGAATTTTCAATGTTATTGCTGATGTGATGCTTTACCCTTCCGGCATCCGCCATACCACTGGCTGAAATGATCACACAAGGTTCATTTCTGAAATTCAGCAACTTGGATTCATCAACAGTCTTGATATATTCAAGTCCCGTAAAACGGAACGGGTCTTCATCTTGCTCCAGGATTTTTCTGATACGGCTGTTAAAATCCTGAGGATACTTTTTCACAATCTCAGTAGCATGTATACTCAATGGACTGTCTACAAAATAATCCAACTCCGGAAGTCTTCTCTCCAGTTCCAGCTGGTTCAATGCAAACAGTAACTCCTGTGTACGTCCTACACTGAATGCAGGGATGATCAGCTTACCTTTCTTCTTCAGACAGGTTTTTTCAATCCACTCTAGCAACTGATCCGGTGTTGTCTGATGGAGATCATGCAAAGAGTTTCCATATGTCGATTCCAAAATGATGTAATCTGACTGAGAAAATTCCTGAGGAGATTTGAGGATAACATCTCTGTATCTGCCTACATCACCACTGAACGTCAGCTGCTCTGTCTTTCCACCCTCCGTGATCCTGAGATTCACTACAGCACTGCCTATGATATGCCCAGCGTCAGTATACATTAACTCCACACCCTCACCTATCCTGACCCAGTTGCCATATTGGACAACCTTAAAATGCTCCATGGCTTTATGGGCTTCGTCGGTGGTGTACAAGGGCTTCAGGGGAACCTGATTGCTGGCAATTCTTTTCTTGTTGGCGTATTTGATATCATCTTCCTGAATGCCTGCAGAATCTTCGAGCAATACAGCGGTCAGTTCTCTTGTGGCAGGAGTACAATAGATCTTCCCATGGAAACCATCACTCACGAGCTTTGGTATCAGGCCGCTATGGTCAATGTGTGCATGCGACAAAACCAGACAATCAATATCACGGGGTTCAAATCCCCAATGACGATTCAGGGTATCGGTTTCCTTGCCCATACCTTGGAACATACCGCAATCCAGCAAGATCTTCTTGCCACTCTTGAGGGTCAATACATGCTTGGAACCGGTTACACACCTTGCGGCACCGTGAAAAGAAATTTTCATAAGATTAATTTTTATTAATCGCTCACAATTAAAAAAATCAACAACTCCCCTCCTGGCCAGGAGGGGTGGATCCAGACCGATGCGGCAAAGCCGCAGAGTGTCTGGAGACGGGGTGGTGGAAATATAAAAAGATCTACCACCCCGCCCTGCCTGCCGACAGGCAGGCTCATCCGATTCGCTTCGCTCATAGGCTTCGGCACCCCTCCTGGCCAGGAGGGGAGTTTTGTGTAACCCTATTTCAGGACAAGTCACTTTTTAAGGACGAGTCAATATAATTCCCCTCCAGTCCAGGAGGGGAGTTATTAATTGATCATGCTTTGATAGCAGAACAAATTCAATCTAATGAAATTTTCTGACTCTTTAATTGTCCAAAGTCAGTTTTGAAAACAGAGATCTATTGAACCATCAACTTGAACATGGATTCATCACCCAAAAATCCTTCCAGCTCATCCCCAACCACACATTCACCTACCCCTTTCGGAGTTCCGGTGAATATGACATCGCCGATGTTCAAGGAGAAATATTGCGACACATGGGAAACGATCTTATCAAAATTATGGATCATGTCGCGAGTATGACCCTGCTGCACAAACTCTCCGTTCTTCTTCATGGAAAAGCCGATATCATCTTTCTTAAATCCTTCTCCAATGGGTTGCCACTTACCCAGTACGGCAGAATTATCCCATGCCTTTGCTTTTTCCCAAGGGAGCCCTTTTTTCTTGAGTTCTGATTGTATATCCCTCGCAGTAAAATCAATTCCTACAGATATCGCATCGTAATACTTACCTGCATTTCTTTCCTGCAGATACTTTCCATTCTTACTGATGCGCAAAACTACTTCGCACTCATAATGCAGCTCATTGGTGAACTCCGGGTAGTAAAACGGAGTATTATTTTGTAACAAAGCACTTTTGGGCTTCATGAAGATCACCGGTTCCTCCGGTACTTCATTGCCCAATTCCTTGGCGTGTTCCACATAGTTTCTACCTATACAAAGAAATTTCATAAACAGTGTTTTGGTAAGGCTGTTTTGGTTAGCTATTTTAACGACATGAATATGTACCCAAGTTAATGAAGAATCTTTTCGCGTCAAAATTCCAGCTGGTTTACACCTGCCATGGTCTTTTCCAATCCGATCAACACAAATTCTTCAATAGCCTGTGAAGACATGGTAATCTTTGTCTGCACAATCGATTTTTGATCTTCCTTCCACTTACCCAGCACATAATCCACCTGCCGGCCCTTCGGAAAATCATTCCCAATACCAAACCTCAACCTTGGATACTGGGTGGTCTG
>Ga0315900_10004047_pt1 | contig 20923 bp, 18 predicted proteins | sample LakEriMetagenome_FD_203521 | JGI IMG/M metagenome (GOLD analysis project Ga0315900, IMG submission 203521) | Freshwater fungal communities from buoy surface, Lake Erie, Ohio, United States - Buoy 12 MA114 | ecosystem: Environmental > Aquatic > Freshwater > Lake > Lake biofilm | place: USA: Lake...
GTTCCCATTCGCATTGCCTCGATCATCCGCGAGCAGCGTGTTGCGCTAGTCAAGCAGGGCTGGACTGTACACGAGGTGCCAGGTCATGGCCATGGCGTTTGCATGGCACCGGAATTGGTGGTCTCTCCTGTGCGTGCGTTTCTCGATCAAGCGCTGGGCTAAAGAGGCCCTTCGATGACCGTTACACTTTCCGACAAAGCGCGATCACTGCTTTCGCCGTGGGCCGGCCCGCATGGCGGCTTACCGCCCTTGGGAAACGTCGATATCGCTGCGTTGGAAGAAGCCATACGCGCTGCGATTGAATTGAAGAGAGGTGAAGTTAATTCCATCGCCTCAAACATTGCGCCACCCACTTTTGCGAACACCGCAGAAGCACTGGAAGATTCGGGTCGCGCCTTGTCGCGCGTGCTGTGTGTGTTCCGAGTGTATGCCAACAGCCAAAGTCTTGGCGACATGTCGACAGTCGCGCAAAGGGTGCCGCCCCTGGTGGCTGCGCTAGAAGATGAGATAGCGCATGACGAGCGTTTGTTTGCCCGGCTAAACGCTGTGTGGAACAGCGACGAATTAGCACGGCTCACGGACGAAAAGCGGCGGCTAGTGGCGGTGCTAATAAAACGTATGCGGCGGCATGGTGCCGACCTTGCGCCTGCCGCCAAGGCTCGGCTGGCTGAGATCAACATACGGCTGGCCGCGTTATCCTCGCAATACAACCAGAACTTGATCGAGGAGGCGGGCAGCCAAGCGGTATTTATTGAGGACGACTCGGGGCTGGACGGTCTGCCCGATGGGCTGCGTCAAGCGGCCGCAGCAGCGGCGGCAGATATGAGCCGACCCGGCATCTGGGCTATTCCCAATGCGCGTGGCGCAGTATGGCCTTTTCTGACGTTGGCGACCAGACGCGACCTACGTGAGCAAGTTTGGCGCATGTGGACCAATCGCGGCGACAACCCAGGTGCCAACGACAATAAGCCCATTGCGCAGGAGATCTTGCTATTGCGCGGAGAACTTGCGCGGCTGATGGGCTATCCGAGCTATGCCCATCTGGCGCTGTCCGACCGGATGGCGCGTACGCCGCAAACCGCGCTATCGCTATTGGAGCAAACTTGGGCCAGCGTTAAGCCAGTAGCGTACGCCCAGATTGCGGACTACCAAGCTATTGCTGACCAAAACGCTGACGAGTGTTCCGCGTGTGCGCCGCTCGCACCTTGGGATCGCCAGTTTTACGCCGAAAAATTGCGGCGGCAACGCTTTGGTTTGGATAGCGACGCCGTCAAAGCGTACTTCCCAATGGAAAGCGTATTGCAGGCAATGTTCTGGGCCGCAGGTCGGGTGCATGGCCTCAGCTTCACGCCGATTACCGATGCTCCATTGATACATCCCAGCGTGCGCGTGTATGCAGTCAATCGCGGCTCTGAGCTTGTTGGGATTCTCTACTTTGATCTCTTCAACCGTCAAGGTAAAGGCCACGGTTCATATCAGATGCAGTACCGTGAGGCAGAGAATTTTCGTGGACGCGTGCCGCCGATCGCCGCAATCTATTCCACCTTTCCAGTGCCGTCAGCCAGCCAGCCTGCTCTGCTTCCTTGGGAGTATGCCAATGTATTCTTCCACGAGTTTGGCCATGCGTTGCATATGCTGCATTGCACGTCGGCTTATGCGTCTCTAGGCAGTCAGCATGTGGCGTGGGACTTCGTCGAGCTGCCTGCGCTAATCAATGAGCGTTGGTTGCGCGACGCCGAGTTGCTGCATCGCTTCGCGCGCCATTACCTGACGGGCGAGCCGATGCCCAATGAATTGCTCAACCGTATCGAACAAGGACTCAAATACGACCGTATTTTCAGCCTCAATCCGGATTATCTACTGCCCGCCATCGTTGACCTGCGCTTACACTTGATGGCCGACGGCGGCGGTACGCAAATTGACCCGGTGAAGGTGGAGAACGACACGCTGATTGAATTAGGCATGCCCGAAGCATGGGACGTGATCATGCGCATCACACATAACTTCCACATCTTCGTCGGCGCTTATGCCGCTGGCCTCTACTCGTATCTATGGGCCGATGTGATGGCAGCCGACGCGGTCAGAACGTTCGAAGAATCGCCAGACGGGATCTACGACGCGGCGACTTCCAAAGCCTGGATCGATCAAATCCTAAGCGTCGGCCATCGCGTGCCTGCGGAAGAGGCCTTTCGCAGTTTTGCAGGTCATGACCCTGACCCAACGCCACTACACCTGCGCTTCGGGCTGTGGCCTGCGTTAGGCACCACTAACCAAATGAATTCCTGACCGCATGCAAAAAGGCTGTTCAAACCCATGCTGTCAGTATTTTGGCAACCGTTGCAGTTAACAATTAAGGGCGACTCAGCACCGGCTTGGTCTAACTCCAGTAGACATCGCGTAAACCGCGTTTGCCCCTGATGTAATGATGGTCGTCTTCATGTTCGTGGGACCGTGGCCTGCACCGCGTAGGAAACCCATTGCAGCAAATAGCGATCATTGGCCCGGTCAGCGACTAACCAAACTCGGTCGTCCGCTAATCTCACTGCGATCACCGCAATTTCTGCCAAGCGGGCGCGGGTGCACCGACCTGGGTTTTGCGGAATTGCGCTAGCGTCCAGCAGGCGCGGCAATACATCCGCGATTCCTTTGCCTTGTAGTTCAACGACTAAGTACCCTGCCGATAGATCTAACGCGTAGGCAAGCGCGTTTTGGGCTGCCGGTAGCGCTGCCAGACAATCATCGGCAACCTTATCCGATGATGTAATCAGTAGATATTCGGTCGGACTACGCCACAAGAGGAATGGATCATTGCCTTCGAACTGGCCCGCCGTAGGAACTTGTGGCGCATTTTCGTCTGCCAAAACCTTCTGCACTGCATTCTCACAATCAGGCAAATGACGAATGGAGACCACTCGCTGCGGTTCAACAATGGAAATCTGGCAATTGTCAGTAGCACGCGGCAGGAGTTGCGCGACTCCACTCAATTGAACTCGCGATGACACGCTAAGATCTTCAGCCTTCAAGCCGCCCTCCCTTCGGGTCAAAGAACGGCGTTTTGACGACCTCCGCCTGTAATGTACGGCCAAGGTGGTACAAAGTAACGGTCTCACCGATCCGCGCGAAGCCGCGCTTGAGCATCGCCAGCGCCACGGGCATTCCAAGGACACCGCTATAAGCGCTGGACGTAACGAAGCCGTCGATGGGAGCTGGTGGGGTTTTCGTGACAATGTGCGCTCCAGTCGGCAATCGGGACGTCCGATCTACCGGCAGCAACCCGACCAGTTGCATACGATCAGCATCAAGAGCCACCGGTCTTAACAATGATCGTCGACCTACAAAATTCGCGGCCTTCTTTGCAATTCCGCGGTCCATTCCGACATCGCCAGGCAGCGTCGTTCCATCAGTATCTGCGCCCAGATGCAAGAAGCCTTTCTCTGTTCGCAAAACCATTAACGCTTCAATGCCATAGGGTTTTGCGTCAAACTCGCGGCCCACTTCGCTAAGGCGTTGTAACAAGGACTGTGTGTGCAGAGCGGGAAGATTAATTTCATACCCCAGCTCGCCGCTAAAGCTCGCGCGCATCACTCGTATCTTGACCCCACCGTACGCCACCTCACGCATCGTCATGTGTTTCATATTTGGCGGGGCAAGTGATTCGTCGAAGCCAGCGGCCGCAAGAAGCTTCCAAGCTTTTGGGCCGGAAACGGTTACGTTGCCCCAACTCGATGTGACAGGCGTGATGAGCACGCGATGATTGACGTATTCGCACTGTTGCCATTCCTCAAAGGCCAATGCGACGCGATCCACACCACCTGACGTGGTGTTAATCCAGAAATGCTGCTCACCGAGCTGCGCGACGATGCCATCGTCAAAAATCACGCCATCTTCGCGCAGCAGCAAGCCGTAGCGCGCTTGCCCAATCGCAAGCGTTGACATGGTGCCGACATACATTAGGTCGAGAAACGCCGCCGCATCAGGGCCATAGATTTCGATCTTGCCGAGCGGCGAGCCTTCAAAAATCCCGACGTGTGTCCGCACATGCAGCGCTTCGCGTTCTGCCGCGGGGATAACTTCCTCGCTGTTTTGGCAATACGCTGCCGGCCGCAGCCAGCCGCCAAATTCCTCGAATAGACCACCGTGTGTTTCGTGCCAGGCGTGGCCCGGCATGCGTTTGAGCGGCCGATAACGTTCGCCAGTTCGTCCTGCGGCCAAGGCGTTAAGCGTGACGGGTTTGACCGGAGGTCGAAACTTCGTGGTGCCAACTTCGGCGGGCTTGCGCTCGGTCAGTTCACCCATCAATACCAGCGCATTGATATTGCTGGTTTTACCCTGGTCCGTTGCCATTCCCATGGTGGTGTAACGCTTAAGGTGTTCGACGGAACGATAGTTCTCGCGTGCGGCGAGTTCGACGTCGTCGGCGGATACATCGTTTTGCAGGTCGACAAATATTTTTCCGGGGCGACGACCGAGCGTCGACAGGGCGGCAAGTGTCGGTGTGTTTCTGGCTGGCACAATACCGAGGCCGCCGACTGGCGCGGGCGTCGCGTTTCCACGCCCTGTCGCATCGGCATGCTCCAGAGCGAGTTCAAGTTCGAAAGCACCTGCACATGCGCCAACCGATTCGATACCCTTGAGCGGCAGGTCAGGTACAAACATCGACGCGACGTCATTCCAGCGTAGTTTGCCGCCCGCCATCGAGTGCAGATTGACAGCAGGCGTCCAGCCACCTGCACTTGCGACGCAGTCGGCGGCGATGGCTTGTGCATCGCCCCCTCGATTTGCGGCGACAGTAACACTATTGATCGCACGTGATCCACTCACGGCCACGATACTGCTGTCAAGAAAGACCTTAACTCCCATCGGTGCCGCCCGCCCGTTCGTCTCTCGGGAATCAACAATGGCAGCCACCTCAATGCCCGCGGCATTCAGTGACGCCGCCACATCGTAGCCACTGTCGCAGGCGGTCGAGATTACGATACGTTTGCCGCATGCAACACCAAAATGTGTTGCGTAGCGCTCAACTGCACTGGCGAGCATGACGCCCGGTCGATCATTGTCGGGGAACAACATTGGTCTCTCGATCGCGCCGGTGGCGAGGATGATGCGCTCGGCGCGAATCTTCCACAGCCGCTCGCGTACGGTGCCATCGTTGACGGTTTCCAGTGCAACGGCCAACTGATGATCGTAGAGTCCTAGCACCGTACAATTCACGCGCAACGACACTCCTGCGGCGGCGACCTGGCGGGTCAATTCATCCAGCCGCTGCTGTGAGTTTGCTTCGCTACGCAGCGACTGACTTGCCAGCCAGCCTCCGGGGCGCGGCCCACTGTCCAGTAATAGAACCTGCCGGCCACTCTGTGCTGCGGACAACGCTGCCTGCACTCCCGCCGCGCCTGCGCCGATAACGAGCACTTCCACTTGCTGTGAAACTTCGTCGTAGCGGTCAGGGTCTGGACCATCCGCGGCAACGCCAAGACCGGCCATGCGACGGATGGCAGGCTCAAACAAATGCCAATCCGGCCACATAAACGTCTTGTAATAAAAACCCGCCGGCATCAGCGCCGCGAACTTGTTATTGATGGCCGCAAGATCCAAGCCAAGGCTAGGCCAAGCGTTGCCCGTTTTCGCGGTCATTCCGTCGGCAGCGGCGATATCGGTGGCACGTGTGTTTGGCGTGCGGTAACGCCCGACGCCAATATCTACAAGACCAGTTGGCTCTTCGAGACCGCAACTGAAAATGCCGCGCGGTCGATGCAGCTTAAAACTGCGTCCAATATGACCAATGCCTTGCCCGAGTAACGCGGAGGCAACAGTGTCGCCGGCAAAACCTTTGACATCTACGCCATTGAAGTCAAATCGTAGCGCGCGCGAGCGATCAATCCATGCGCCATGTGGTGCCGCCAGTCGATAGCCGCTCATGGGTCAACTGCGCGTGGCTGTGCCTCGGTGATACCGTAAACGGCGCCCACTTCGTGCGTGACCGTATCGCGAACGATGTTGAACCACTGGCCGCAACCAAATGTGTGACGCCAGCGCTCGGCGTGAAGACCCTTCGGATTCTTGCGAAAAAAAAGGTAGTTTCCCCACACCTCGTCGCTACAGTCGATCGGGGGGCGCACGATCGCCGTGGTACCGCCGCAGTGGAACTCGTTTTCTGGGCGTCGCCCACACCATGGGCACTGTAGTTGCATCATTTCTTGTTGCGCTCCTTAGTGGGCGATGCCGGAAGCTGCCGCTTCATCGATCAAACGTCCGGTGTGAAAACGGGAGAGTTGAAACGGCTCGGCAAGTTCATGATTTTGTCCGGTCGCCAGCACATGTGCGAGGGTCCATCCACCAACCGGGATGGCTTTGAAGCCGCCCGTGCCCCAGCCACAATTGATGTACAAGCCGGGAATCGGGGTGGCACCGATGATGGGACTCGAATCCTGGACGACGTCAACAATGCCCGCCCAATGACGCAGCATCCGCAGACGGCCTAAAGAGGGGAATGCCTCGACGGTCGCCGCGATGACCTGCTGATTGACCGCAAAACTGCCACGCTGCGCATACGACGGAAAATGATCGAGTGCACCGCCGATCACCACCTCACCTTTGTCGGACTGGCTCCAGTAGGCGCCAAGGGCTGGCGAAAGTGTCACTGCCTTCAACACCGGCTTGACCGGTTCACTCACCATCGCTTGCAAAGCATAACTTGTCACCGGCAACGCAAATCCCGCGAGATTCGCCAACACCGACGAGTGACCGGCGACCGCCATGGCTACGCGGTCGGCGCGAATTTCACCCCGGTTGGTCTTGACACCAATGACCCGACCATCTTGCTTAATGAAATCTTGCACTGAACACCTTTGCACGATGTCAACACCGAGTGCCGAGGCTGCACGCGCGTACCCCCAAGCGACAGCGTCGTGTCGCGCAGATCCCGCGCGCCGCTGGGTGAAGCCGCCAAGAATGGGGTACCGCGCCCTGCTGCTAATGTCCAGACGCGGCTCGCATTCTTGGACTTGGCGCGCGGTGAGCATCTCAGCGTCGATACCATTGCATAACATCGCATTGGTCCAGCGTTCCTGGGCGTCGAGGTCGTGGCGAGAATGCGCCAGAGTGATAATTCCGCGCTGGCTAAACATGACATTGAAGTTAAGGTCTTTTGACAGCGATTCGTAGCGCTGAACGGAAAAATCATAAAGGCGCGCGCTTTCGGCGTACAGATAATTTGAGCGCACCACGGTCGTATTACGTCCCGTATTGCCACCACCGATCCAACCTGCCTCAATGACTGCAACATTGGTGATGCCGTGATTTTTTGCGAGGTAATACGCAGTGGCTAAACCATGGCCACCGCCGCCGATGACAATCACATCGTATCGCGGCTTAGGGTCCGCATCTTGCCAAGCTGGTGCCCAGTCTTTGTGGCCACCGAGAGCCGAGCCAAGCAAGTTTCCAGCGGAGTAGCGATTGCGCATTTTCTGATCGATTTTCTGTTGCGGTCAGGGCGCCTCCGCCGCTGGAGATGCAAAGGTTGTGGTTGAGTAAGAAGACTAACGAGCCGAATTGCAAATTCAAAGCGGCTCGCTGGATTAAATCAGAACCATGCTGGTACTGCCTAGGCCAAAAAGCCGCTGCGACCTTCTATGGATCGCTGTGTCGACTTGCCGTAATTGACCGCAGGCGCGCTAGAACCGGTAACGCAAATCAACCCCCGTCGTGCGTGGCGCTCCATAAACATCAAACTGACCGATTGTAACTGCGGTATTGGAGGTAGTCTTATAGGTGGTGTTGGAAATGTTTTTTGACCATAACGCGATCGACGCGTTTCGACCGGGAAGGTCCCACTGGAGGCGCACGTTTGTCAGGCCGTAACTTCCCTGATTGTTCTTGGGATCGCTGAATTGATTAAGGGCAACTTTGTCTTGATAAACGTATTCCAACCGCGGCGTCAGTGCCCCTAGGCCGTCAAGGGAGAACCGGTATTGCGCCATGAACGACGCTTGTTGTCGTGGTGATCGCGGAACATCGAGTCCCTGTAGATTAACTGGCAAGTTGGTCGCGGTATTGGTGACCACAAGACTGTTTGTAAACTTTGCATTGAGGAATGCGAGTGATGCGGTCACCAGTGCAGCCGACGATGGCCGCCAAGCCAATTCGATCTCCCCGCCTTTGTTGCGCGCATTCGGGGTGATGACGTCGGAAGTTGCTGCCGTGCCGCCCAAGACGAAATTACCCACTTGAACGATCTGCAGCTTTTTATAGTCATAGTCGAACGCCGCAACGTTCAGCGTGAGTCGACCGCCGTCAAAGGAGGATTTCACCCCTACCTCAACCGCATTCAGTTCTTCAGGGTCGAACGGGATAAAGGGTGTGGTAGTCGGGAAGCCGCCACTCTTGTAACCCTTGGAAACCGAGGTGTAAAGCAAGACGTCGTCGCTTGGCTTGTATTCAAGCCCGAATTTCGGCGTGGTACCGGAAAATTTCTTGCTCGATGCCGTCACGGCGCGCGGCACGCCGCCCAATTGTGCCGCGAGTGTCTTCACGTCTTCCGTTTTGCGCAAACCTAAACTTGCGCTGAAACGATCCGTAAATCTATAGTTGGCTTGCGCGAATATTGCTTTCGCCTTCGTTCCGATTTGCTGCGCCTGTTCAGGGGTAGGTGTCCCATTGACAATCGATATCTGCGCTTGCGCCGCGTCCTCCTTCAAGTAATAGAGGCCACCGAGCCAAGTCAACGGGCCGCCACCTCTCGAAAGAAGCTGAAGTTCTTGGCTAAAGGTATCCGAGTTGGTATAGAAGCGGTTTGTGTTGGCAACGACGGCGGTGCCGTCGACCTCAAGTAATCGCGGCAGTGACGATTTTTGATATGCTGAAATAGATTTGAGGGTCACGTCATCGAGGTTCCAAACGACGGTTGCTGTGGAGCTTTGATCCTTAAGCACGCTAGTGGGATCGACATCGGAAGTAAATCGGAATGGATCCGGTGTATCAACGGCGCCACGTGCGATCAACCCCGCTGCGGGGAACGGATTACGCAGCGGGAACAAGCCGAAGGCCTTGTCCTCAAAGTAGTGACCAGAAAGCGTAATCGTCAGATCTTTTGTAGGTGTGAACTCTAGCGCGCCGCGTGCTCCTACCGAATCGCCGTCACGCTTTCGGCTACCTCTCGTAATGTTAAACGAGTAATTGTCGCGTTCAGATTTCATCACGCTGATGCGTCCACGAACATTCTCGTCCAAGGGTCCGCTGACGCTCGCGCGAGTGCTGAACAACCCGTAGTCGCCAAAAGACGCATCCACCGACGCCTCGAATTCTTTGGTTGGGCGCTTGGAAGTGATGCTCACGGCACCACCGGTTGCGTTGCGGCCAAATTGCGTGCCCTGCGGGCCGCGCAGTATCTCAATACGCTGGACGTCCAAAAAACTCTGCAGGGTCGTGGTCGCGCGTGGCATATACACGCCATCGACATAGACCGCAACGTTGACATCCAAGCCAGCGCCGACCACTTGTGTTCCGACACCACGTATCGTCAAGTTTGCAGAACCGACGGTTCCATTCTGATTTCCCACGACAAAACCCGGCACTAACGCAGAAAATCCCTGAAGATCTGTGATTCCCGACGCACGAAGCTGGCTTTCGGAGAAAGCCGTGACTGCGATTGGCGTGTCTTGAAGCTTGGACTCACGCCGCGTCGCAGTCACAACAATTTCTTCCGGTTTCTCCTCAGCTTTGGCGTCTGCCGCCAGCGCGGACACGACTGGAAGGGCAGCCAGAACACCCGCTGCCACCAAGCTTTGCGTGATGATTTTGAGGGGCATAGCCTTGACTAAATCCGCGAACGCAATGTGTTGTTTTCTCATTTGGCCAATCTCTTAGGAGGTTTCAGGTGTTGACTTTTTATCCAGCATTTTTGCAGGAAGCTAAAACGTTGTTCATCCTTTTCCACTTGCTACCGACGGAATATAGAACTCCATCCGCGGCACGTGTTTTGGGCTTGCACCGAATATTTAGGAAATCACACGGTTTGTGCAGACTGCACCGGTATGACCGGTGTGCCAAGGTTATAAACCCGTCAATTACACTTCGGTTGCTTTTCGGCGACCCTGGTGGCAAGTCCGCCCCGATAAGTTGTCTCCCGCCACAAGCGATGAAACTCGCCACCGAATGAGGTGATGCCCTTGTCTATTGCGCACCAGAATTCGGCATGCGGCTCAAGTGACGCGTCGCGCCGACTCACTGGTGCCACCAGCGCAAAGGCCTTCTGCGGCATCAAGGGGTCAGCTTTATTGATAGGCCAAACGGTCACCAGCATGGGCACGAGGTCAAACACATTCTCCGGTCCAGCGATTTTCCGGGCGTCCACGGCCGAGATATCCACGACTACACCATTTACAACATCGCTTGGCTGCGCACTGAGCTCGATCGTCGGGCCGCCGGTCGGCTTCTGTAGGCCACTGCCCGTCGGCGCAGGAACAACGAAGTCAAAAACGCGCCGCGCGCCATAAGCAACGGCTGGCTTCATGCTGCGAACTGCGGCCACGGACAATCGGCTGGCAACGAATTGAGGAACCATGTACGAGCCATAAAAAAACACCGACACCGATCGGTTGTCCCGCGTATTCGCTTCAAACCAAGGACCCACGGGTGCCCGAACAACCACGCTTCCCGTGAGCAGCGCTTTACTCGCGGTGGCCACTGCCTCTGCGTTAAGCAAAGGCGGACGCGCTGGCTCGTCTGCGGCGCTGGCACCACCTGCCGCCATAAAGACGATAGTGGCGATGAGGAGGGCCATCTTCGATGCAACAATCTGCTTAACTGAAAACATATGTAGTCACGTGCCTTCACGTTGAATATCACCCGGATTTTTAGTCGCCAACATCGCGTCTCGCTCGATGGTTCTTGAAGCCAGCCAAGTATGCACCGCGACCCAAAGAACCACCGGGATCGCCAATAGCAAGCTGTACCGAAGCGCGTCCTTGCCATACATCGGCGTCAATGCATCACTCAACATGCCGATCGCCAGTGAGCCAGCGCCGAGGCCAACGATCGCCGTGGAAAAAAGCAGGAAAGAAGCCGCAGTCGCCCGCAAACTCGGTGGAACGGAATTTTGCACGGAAGCCATCGCGGGGCCTTGCCCCACCGCACCGACGAAACTCGCCAAAAATGTCATAAGCCCTGCGACTTCTGGTGTCTTCGCAAGAAAAGCCGTTGCGTAGATGGGGACAGTCACGAGATTTGTGAAGACGGATTGCCATAACAGCCATCGTAGACCCCGTCGCGCCAGCCAGTCACCGATGAAGCCACCAACGACCATGCCTGCCGCCATTGCGAGGCCTGCGGCTGAGCCGACGATGATGCCTGCTTGCGCTTGGGTGACACCGAAGCTACGGATGAAATAGGAAGGCAACCAATTGCTGATGCCATAACTGGTGAAAACTCCAAGCGCAAGTGCAACGAGCAGATGTCGGTAGGACGGAATCAACAAGAGGCGCTTCGCTGCCTCTAGAAAGCTAGATTGGTCCGGAACAACATGGACACCGTCCGCGGCACCGCGCGGGGGTTCACGCAGGGTCAGGGCGACGAGAGCGGCGACCGCAAGCGAAGCCGCGCCGGCGAAAAACAGCGTAGCCCGCCAGCCGTACGCTTGCGCGACCCAACCGCCGAGTGCGAGAGCAAGGAAGACGCCAATCGGTGCACCAGCACTGAATAGTGCAATCGCAGAAGCACGCTTCTGCGGTGGGAAAAGATCGGAAATCATGGCGTGCGCCGCTGGCACACAGCCCGCCTCGCCGATCGCGACACCAACACGTGCCAATGCGAGTTGAAGAAAATTCTGCGCCGCAGCACCTACCGCCGTCATGGTACCCCATACCACCATGCTCCAAGTGATTATCGAACGCCGGGACGTTTTATCAGCGAGGCGCGCCAATGGAATGCCCGCCGACGCATAAAAGAGGGAGAACACGAGGCCCGTCAGCAGGCCGATCTCGGTATCGCTGAGGCCGAGATCCCTCTTTATCGGGTCGACCAACCCGGCAATGATCAATCGATCCATATAGTTGACGACTTGGATCAGAGCCATCAAAACCATGGCGTAAATCAGCGCACCGCGACTGGGAACTCTAGCACTCAAGTGCAGGGAGCGAGCGGGATCACTCATTCGCAAACCTGCTCAAAGACCCGGACAAAGTTCTCGCCAAGGATGCCTTGTATTTGCTCGTCAGAGTAGCCCCGCTTGACGAGACCACGCGCAACATTGGGAAAGTCGCGATAGTCGCGCCAACCCGGCATTGTCCGCGTTGGCGAAATGTTGTCGCTCTCGCGAAAACCTAATTCTGCGGCCATCGATCCAAGTACACGTTCGAGATGGACAGTGGGGCCTTGCAGTGGCCAATCGCTGCCGATTGCTACGTGCTGCCAGCCAAATTTCTTCGCAATATAGTCGACGTGTTCAAGCATGGTTTCAACGTTTACGTTCGGATCGCTCGATAGAAAAAACGGCACTGCAACCACGCCCACCAAGCCGCCGGTGGCCGCGATCGCCGCGATGATTTCGTCAGACTTGCCGCGGGCGTGGGCGTATACGCCCGCCGCACACGTGTGATTCGCAATCACCGGGCCATTCGAAAACTTGCAGGCATCGAGTGTCGTTTGATACCCACAGTGGGAGGTATCCACGATGATGCCGTGATCATTGCAATATTTGACGACTTCTATGCCATACATGCTGAGGCCTGCGTCGACGCGTTCCGTGCAGCCGGTACCGACATAATCCATACGGTTATAGGTCAACATCAAAACGCGCAGCCCAGCCTCGTAGGCGACGCCAATCCGACGCAAGTCCGTCGGCAGACCAAATACCGGCTGGCTGTAACCGTACAAGGTATGCACGCCATCTTTTTTGCCCTGCCGCATTTGTGCGACCGTCGTCGCGACGCGCAGCCACGGCAACTTTTCCATCATGAAACGGTAGGCGTCGATACTTTGCTCAAGCACGCCTGGCGAAAAGTCACTGATTTGCATCGCGCCAACATCCACTCCGGAGAGATCAAACCATCTCTTCACCGCATCGGATTCGCCGGACATGGCAAGTTCATAGGGCAGCATAACACCGCGAGCGTGACCCTCCATCGTCAGCGGCGCATCGGCCAGTGCCTGATGCACGCGCGCCGGATCGTACTCCGCAAAAATCCGCTGCCCGCCGGGATGCTGAAAAACCATGTCGACCACAAGCGACTCATTGTGGAGCCGGCGCGCCCGCGCTTCCTGATCCGTTGTGAGACCAAAGTCAAACGACACCGGCGATTCGTCCGCCCACGCGGTAGATGGTTTCAAGTTAGCGAGCATTTTTCTGAATATCTTTTCTTGTGATTTTGTTGAGGGGGTTTGGTAGATGCGGCCTTTCGCCGGCATTGCCGAAGTCGCGCTGGGATTGTGTATCTCGTCATAGATTCAGCCTCTCACCCTTACCCAGAATGTCATGCGTTCACTATAAGGGCGCACTATCAGGACAAGTTTTGGTGTTGCAACGATTATTTAGGCGATCACACGAAGGGGATTGAGAGCCGTCCCTCAACGTTCACTGCTATTGCAGCGGCGGCGGAATGTCTACTGGCGGCGTAAGCGTTACACTGAGCGCGGCTCGATGTCGTCGGTACTCTCTCGGGGACATACCAACGTGGCTACTAAACGCCGACGCAAAACTACTCTGGTGGTCATAGCCGACTCGTTCGGCAATCTGAGAAATCGTGAGCGACGCCTCAATCAAAAAATGCTGCGCTTCACGAATCCGGCGGTCAATGCAGTATTCCGCCATGGTGACGCGAAATGTCTCTTTGAATACTGCCTTCAGCTTATTTTGGTTGGTGCCAAGCTGGTGTGCGAGTTCCGCGAACATGGGTGGCTTTCGGAACTATCGCGCCAGTCGCTCAATCACGTTATGGGCAATCTCAACATCTCGCTTCCGATTTGGCACGCTACCGCGAAGTACCGGTGTGTTCTGCATCACATCGAGCGTGTAGGCGACGAGTTCGGCAAGCCGTCCGGCATACTGCAGCACTCGCAACTCACCATCCAGTCGCGTCTTGATCGTGTCGGCGATCAGGGTAGCTGTGCGGTAATCGAATGGGAACGACGCAAGCCGCCCAGGCACGCTTGGATTCAAATGGCCTCGCGCACCGCTGCTGGCAGATCTTCTGCCTGCAGTCCGTATCGTCGCGCAAACGCAGACGCATGAAATACTGCCACGACCCCCTGTAATCTCACGCCAGCAGGAATGAAGACTGTCTTTAAACATCCGCCGGGCACGCAGGCAAGCGTAACCTCTGGTCTATTGAAAACAAGCGATGGCGCGCCTCTCTGTAATTGACGCAATTCTTCGCAACAAAAGCCGATGCTTTCATGCGGTCCTGATTATGTCCAGACAAATGCGATTTCACGCCCCTTTGTTCCGACCGGCATATGTCTTGCGACCGCAGAAACGCTTCTGAAATTGAACAGGATCGGATGTGGCGACCACTGTGACGCTCATTCCAGAAAGATGTGCTGGCACCAAGAGTCATCGACTTCAGTTGACTTTCACCCAAATCAGTCCAAGCACATTGTTCGCACGGTGCACAACCGAGATATTTTTTTGCGAGGCCCACGGAATCACTTGTGTATGCAGTGGAATCACGAAGACTTCATCGTGAATCAATTTCACCGCCGAATTAATCATTTTTTGCCGCTCAACGGGATTCATTTCGCCCTCTAATTTATCGATTAGTGCGTCGAGCGCTGCGTTCTTTACCTCGCCAATATTTAATTCGCCTGCACCGTCGCTATTCCTGCTGTGAAGCATCGGCTTCAACATGAAAATTGCGTCTGAGGAGCCGCCACCCCAACCAGATAGGAACGCACTGGTATCGCGGTTTAGCATCTTGGGCATGAGATTCGTTTTACTCATCGACTCAACTTTTACATTGAGACCGACCTTCGCCCACATACCGGCAATCGCGACACAAAGTTTCTCGTCATTCACAAAACGATCATTCGGGCAATTTAGCTTGAATCCAAAGCCGTTTGGATACCCTGCCTCCTTCAATAACTGTCTGGCGCGCGCGACGTCATAAGGATGGCGCACAACGAGGTTCGATGGAACCCCCGCGCCGGCAGGGTCCGGTAGCGCAATCGCGGTCGGCTGGGATAAGCCGCGCATCACGGCAGTCTTCAAGGCATTGACGTCGATAGCCTGATACGCGGCCAACCGGACGAGACGATCTTTGAAGGGATTTTTACCTTTTACATCTGCGTACAACAGCTCGTCCCGTGCTTGATCGAAACCCAAATAGATAAAGCGAATCTCCGGGCCCTCCCACACACGGATATCTTTATCCGCTCTGAGCGACGGTATGTCCTGCAACGGCGGGTCGAGGACGAAATCGAATTGGCCCGAACGCAATGCCGCCATGCGCGTTGAAGCGTTTTGTACCGGCCGGTACTCGATGGTTTCGACGTTTCCCTCGTAGCGGCCCGCTTTGATCCCCCACCAATCGCGATTCTTGCGGTGTGTGAGCTTCACGCCCTGCTCCCAAGAGATCAGGTGGTATGGGCCCGTGCCCATCGCGTTGCGGGTGGCGAAAGTCTCTTCTTTTTTTGAGAAATCAAGGGGCCTGGCAACCTTGTTCTTCTCGCACCACGACCTATTCATAATGTAAATGTTGGCAATGGTTTCAAGCATGGCCGGATTGGGTTGCGGCGTGGTGAATTCGACGGTGAAGTCGTCGATCTTGCGCGGGATGCCGGCTTGTGTTGCGATGACTTTGTAGGCGGTGGTAGATGCTCGCGCACGATTGAACGAGAAAACCACATCCTCGGCGGTAAATGCCGAGCCATCCTGCCATTTCACACCGCGGCGCAGTTTAAAAATCCACTTGGACGGTTCCGGATTGCTCCACGATTCAGACAGCACTGGTCCAAGCTTCATGTCCTTACCACGCTCGACAAGCCGCTCATAAACCAAGCCAGTAATCGCGATATTGAAGCCCTCGGCCGCGCTGTGCGGGTCGAGCGTAAGGGCATCCCCCTGTGAGGACCAGCGAAAGTGTTTACCTTCTACCCAAGACGGCAAAGCGATCAGACCAGTCAGTAAAACGAGTTGAACTAATGATCGAGACATGGGGCTCCTGCGAAGCAATGATGAACAAAGAATTCAGAATCCTGCAAAATTTCGCTGAAGTGTATTCAAGCCAAATGGAAAGCTGGCCATCTGTGCATAAACGCGGTGCAAAAGCATGACATGAATTGCGGCGTTTACTCGGTTACAAGATATGTCCGCGCTTCGGCGGCAGGATTTTTCTAGATGAAATTCTACCTATACTGGTTTCCACTGAGCGCAAAACGCCGTCGATGATCGTCGGCGATGATGAGCATCCTCGCCCGGAATCCGATCTCGCCGCGCTCGAGAAATTGAAGCCCCTCTTCGAAGGTTTTGTGGTGACTGCCGGCAATGCATCCGGTATCAACGACGCTGCTGCCGCGTTGTTCATCGGCAGCAAGGCAGTCTCCTTGTGTATAAAACTTTTGAATGCTTAGTTCGCGGTGTCTTCTGCGTTTTTTTCCTCTGAAACCATTTTTCGAAACTGAACCAAAGCAGCATCGAAGTGCAAGGGCAGCATTGGCTTTTGTGCGGGTGTTTGCATGTTCAGATGCTGCGCTGTAATCATGTTCCGGTCTTCCTCGAAGGCTTGAACCAAAGAGTTGTAGATACTTTGAGTCACCGTTTCATCACCCAGATCGCTTTGATGGGACTGCTGAAAGAAGTAATGGGTGCTGTTCTCTGTTTCTGGCGTGAGCGTCTGACAACTGTGCAATCTGACGGCTTGACTCATGTCATCAGATGCGCTTCCAACGGGTTTACCGCCAGAGTGCATCAAAAGAGTTGCAGGCAGCAAAAACTCGTAGTCAAACCATCGATCAAGATGGGTCGTGAAGGTCCTGAAACGCTGATAAAAAGGTGGTGGTGGTACGTTTGGGATACGGCGAACTACTCGTATTCCTCGCTGACCTGGTTGATTGACTTTTTCAATGCTTGGTCTGGCTTGTGCAATGGCCGTTGAGCCGCCTAGTGTTTTTTCATGGACATAACTTAAATGTGAAAAGTCCAATAAATTGTCACAGATTAGAAGATAAGGGGTGTCGTAATGCAGATATCCAGGAATGTTTTTCCAAGCAGGGTCATTACAAGAAAAGTTGTCCGGTAAAAGAATTTCATCGGCTTTGTCTGGGTCCCCCATCCAGACAAACACCCAATTATTTTTGGAGACCACGGGGTAAGCGCGCACACAGGCCTTGGGTGGCACTTTGTCTGCACCCGGTATTTCGGTGCAAAGGCCTTTTTCATTGAACTTAAGACCGTGATAGCCGCAGCGAATGCTGTCACCTTCTCGGCGACCCGCTGAAAGAGGCGCGTGACGATGACAGCAGCGGTCTTCAAGTGCAACCAGCTTTCCAGCTTGCGTGCGATAAACAACGATAGGTTCGTTGAGAACCTTTCTCTGAAAAATGTCTGCTGATTGTGCTGGTGGCACTTCATGCTCCCAAGCAATCACATACCAACAATTTTTAACCCACATGATTGAGCCTCCTTGTCGAAAATTGACCATGTCAACCAGTTCAGTTTATTGGCATGGAAACATGCCTGTCACCTCCAACAGCGCTGGCCTACAATCCTCGAAACTCGCGTTGTAGCGCACGCTACTTGGGTCCTATTTGCTCTTTTGCGCCGGTGTTTCCAAGTCCGCTTGAAACAACACCAGCCCCTCACAGCCCCCGCCGCATCTTTCTTAATTTCGATGCGAATATCAGCAACCTTGGCAAAGAATTTTTCTTCGCTTTCGGCAAACAATTGAAACGCACCCTGCCCCGTTGCACGCGCCATAAGTTTATCTGCATCGCGGAACACCGAGCGCACAAAACCCGCCGCGAGCGGATATTCGCCAACCAGCTTACAAGTTGGGCCGTCGATAGGCTGACTTCTTTGCCGCCACGACGGGCTCATCCGGCAAACGTTTGGCTGACATGGACATCATCGAGATCAACGAAGCGCTTGCCTCGCAAGTGTTGGGCTGCCTCAGGATCATGAATATCTCCTTCGACGATCCGCGTGTGAATCCACACGGCGGCACCATTGCGATTGCTCATCCACTAGGCGCGTCGGGTCTGCGGCTAGCAATCACGGACTAACGTGCGCTCCATGAAAGCGACGGTCGTTATGCACTAGTGAGCCTTTGTATTGGGATTGGGTAGGGATTGGCAGTCGTCATCGAACGCGTTTAAGTGTCCTGCGATGTGTGTCTCGCCATACATTGCGGGAACATTAAGCAGCATGTCGTCGACGATCGCATAAAGGTCAAACTTCGCTTTCCAACCCCAATCATTCAGCGCAGCACTATCGTCGATACTCTGCGGCCAGGAAGCCGCAATGGCCGACCTGAAATCCGGCCGGTAGCTTATTGAAAATTCTGGCAGTTGGCGCTGAATACTTTCCGCAATTTGCGCGGGCGTAAAGCTCACGCCAGCAAGGTTGTAGGAGCCGCGCTGCTTAACCTTCTCTGCTGGCGCCTCCATAATCTCAATCGTAGCGCGAATGGCATCCTCCATATACATCATGGGCAATTCTTGATCAGCGCCTAGGAAGCAACTGTATTTGCCGTCAGTTTTAGCCGCATGGAAAATCTCGATTGCATAGTCCGTAGTTCCGCCACCAGGGGGCGTTTTGTAACTAATCAAACCGGGGAAACGAATACTTCGCACATCGACTCCGTGATTCGAAAAGTACCAATTACACCAGCGCTCACCAACAAGTTTGCTGAATCCATACACGGAAGTTGGATCCATGATCGTCGTCTGCGGTGCCAAAGAACCTGGTGTTGATGGCCCAAATGCCGCTATCGAGCTCGGCCAAAACACTCTATCCAGTTTCTTTAGCCGGGCGACTTCCAAGACGTTCAAAAGCGTTTGAGTGTTAAGGTTCCAGCCCCAAATCGGATTGCGTTCAGCTTTGGCTGACAATGCTGCTGCTAACAGATAAATCTGTGTGACTTCAAATTGGTTAACGCAACTTATCAACGCCTCTAAATCCATCGCGTCGAGTTGCACGTACCGTGCCCTCGAAGACTTGCCCGCCACGGTCAAATCAGATGCTACGACGGCATCAGTGCCATATTTGTCGGCTAGGGCCTCGACTAGCTCAGATCCGATTTGGCCGTTAGAGCCGATCACCAGAATTTTAGTAATTGCCATTTGGGTTCGCCTGTTGAAGCAGTTTTGGATAAGCAGTGAGCTATTTGCGCTTGACTTCGATATCGCTCTTAACTTGCGCGAAGAGTTCAATGGCTTTTAGCAAATGTCCTTCTTCGTGCACCGCTGAGACCTGTGTCCTAATCCGCGCCTGCCCGCTCGGTACAACCGGGTAAAAAAAGCCAAGCGCAAGGACACCAGCGTCGTACAGGCGTCTGGAAAACTCTTGCGCGACGACCGCGTCATAGAGCATCACCGGGACAATTGGATGTTCTCCAAGCTTGATGTCAAAGCCAGCCTTTGCAATCTCTCGCCTGAAGAGGGCGGTGTTCTTTACCAGTTTTTGACGTAGCGATTGGGAACCCTCGATCAAGTCGAGCACGGCGATTGATGCCGCCACAATGGGCGGCGCGACAGAGTTGCTGAAAAGATACGGACGCGAACGTTGTCTAAGTAGATCAATTACCTCTTTTCGGCCACTAGTGAAGCCCCCGCTTGCTCCGCCTAGCGCTTTGCCTAAGGTTCCAGTAATGATGTCGACCCTGGACTTGCCGTCTTCGATTAGTCCCCGGTGTTCATGCGTGCCCTTGCCCGCCGCGCCGAGCACTCCTGTCGCGTGGCACTCATCAATGCCAACGAGTGCGTCGTACTGATCGGCAAGCACACGAATTTCGTCAAGCTTTGCAATTGTGCCGTCCATCGAAAATACGCCGTCCGTGAAGATCAGCACATGTCGAGCCCCGTTCGCGCGAGCGAGTTTTAGTTGCGCCTCTAAGTCAGTCATATCATTGTTGCCATAACGGTACCGCTTTGCTTTGCATAACCGAATGCCATCGATGATGGACGCATGATTCAGCGCGTCCGAAATGACAGCATCCTTTTCGCTGAGCAGTGGTTCGAACAGACCGCCATTAGCGTCAAACGCCGCCGCATACAAAATCGTGTCCTCGGTGCCAAGAAACCTCGACAGGCGCGCTTCTAGATCTTTATGAATATCCTGTGTTCCGCAGATAAAGCGAACCGAGCTCAAGCCGAAGCCGCGCGCATCAAGCGCGGCATGCGCGGCTGTCACTACCGTTGGATCGGATGAAAGTCCCAAATAGTTGTTTGCGCACAAATTTATGAGCTCACGGCCATCGGTTGTTTTAACGGTGGCACTCTGCGGACTGGCCAGCACTCTTTCGGTCTTGAACAGGCCCTCCGACTTAATCGAAGCGAGCTCATTCTTGATGTCTTCATAGAAACTTACGCCTGCAGTCATGTCGACTCACCCAGGGTTTGTTGTTTGTTGAAACCCGCCTTCCAGCCAAACGGGCGGGAGCTTGCAGGACTCACGCAATACGCCGATACTGGCGTACGCTATTATCGTACATATGCGTTATGTTGAACGATTTATGCAATATAGCAGATATTTTGAATTTGTTGTGTTTCTGAAGGGAGGTAGAGATTGGGCAATCAAAAAGTGAAACTGGGTGTCGAAAAACACTTGCGCTCCAAGGTGAGGGGCACGGCAAAGCCGTCAACGAGAACATCCCCAACTGCATCATTTGAGCCGCCGAGTGTTGGTGCAGCGCTTTCCGAAATACGCCAGCAGCGCGGATTGTCGTTGGACGCACTCGCGCGTCAATCTGGCGTCTCCAAATCGATGCTGTCCCAG
>Ga0315900_10004048_pt1 | contig 20910 bp, 16 predicted proteins | sample LakEriMetagenome_FD_203521 | JGI IMG/M metagenome (GOLD analysis project Ga0315900, IMG submission 203521) | Freshwater fungal communities from buoy surface, Lake Erie, Ohio, United States - Buoy 12 MA114 | ecosystem: Environmental > Aquatic > Freshwater > Lake > Lake biofilm | place: USA: Lake...
GTCCGGCACACCGGGGAGCGGCTGCCGTCGCCAGCCTCCGGCGCCCGGCGTGAGCACGAAGAGCCGGTTGCGCACGTTGTCGAGCGTGGTGACGATGACGTGGTGCCGAGTGGGGGCGAACGCCACGAGACTCGTCCGCGGCGCCGGTGCGAAGAGCACGTCGAACGTGCGGTCGCCGGCCAGGAAACGCGCGAAGTCGATGGCCAGGAGTGACCCCGCCGGATGGGTCTGCCCGGCGACCGTCCACGCCGACCGTAGTTCCAAGAGCAGCCATTCGCGATGCACGGCGGCGGTGGCGTCGTCCGGCTTGTCGACTCGGACCAGCCGGCCGTCACGCCGCAGGAAGAGTTCGCTCGTGTAGAACGTGATTTGCCGGTGGACGAACTCCCGCTCGAAGCCCGGCGTGGGATCGCGCCAGGCGTGCACGCTCATGTCGTCGGGACGCCCCTCGTAGACGGTGGGTGCGGAGTCGAGGGGCGTGTCACGCGCCCACTCGCGCACGGTCCGCGGGTAGCCGGACGCCGTCAGCGATCCGGGCCCGAAGTCGCTGGCCACGAACAGGCGTTCCCGCCCGCACCAGGCCACCCGGCTCTTGGCCTCGGGCAGCGCGAAGCCGCCGGGCACGAAACCGCGTTGTTCCAGGTCGAATTCGCGCACCACGTCGGCATCGGCCCCGCCCCGCGACAGGGCCACGAGGCAGATCCGGTCCTCCGGCTCGAGCACGGTGGCCCCGTGCCAGACCCAGTTCTCCCCCTCGGCCTTCGCCAGCGCATCGACGTCGAGCACCGTCTCCCAGGCCGGCTCGGGCGTCCGGTATTCGTCGATGGTCGTGCGCCGCCACAGGCCGCGCGGATTCGCCGCATCCCGCCAGAAGTTGTAGTAGCGGTCGCCGATCCGGGTCACATAGGGAATCTTCTCCCGGGAGTCGAGGATCGAGAGGATGCGGCCCTCGAGCGCGCGGAAGGTGTCGGTGGCGGCGAGAGCGGCAAGACTCTCCGCGTTCCTCTCCTTCACCCATTCCAGTTGCTTCTCTCCCGTCACCTCCTCGAGCCAGAGGTGCGGGTCGTCGGGGTCGTCGGCACTCGCGCCGGACAGGGCGGGTTGGGACATGACGGCGACGAGGCTCCAGAGGACGGTGGCAGTGATCCTGACGCAGAGTGCGGTGTGACGGTGCCCGGCCGCCGCGGCCGGGAGAATCACGCCGCGGGGGATGATGTCCGCGGCCAGAGGCACGGCCCCCGTGGACATCGGCCCCGCAGCCTCCCTCACGACCGCGTCTGCCCGGTGCCGGTGACCACATACTTGTAGGTGGTCAGTTCGCGGGTGCCGCAGGGACCGCGGGCATGCAGCTTGTCGGTGGAGATGCCGATCTCCGCTCCCAGGCCCAGTTCCGAGCCGTCGTTGAACCTCGTGCTGGCGTTGATCAGGGCCACCGCGGTGTCGACGCGGGCCACGAACCGGTCGGCCGCCTGGCGGTCGCCGGTCACGATCGTGTCGGTGTGCCGGGAGCCGTGGCGGTTGACGTGGTCGATCGCCGCGTCGAGGGAGTCGACGACGGCCACCGAGATCTTGGGCCCGAGGAACTCAGTGGCCCAGTCGGCCTCGGTGGCCGGGCCCGCCGCGGGCACGAGCACCCGTGTGGCCGCGTCGCCCACGATCTCCACGCCGTGGGCCGTCAGGGCCGCGGCCACTCTGGGCAGGAAGGCCGGCGCCACGTCGCGGTGCACGAGCAGCGACTCGGCCGCATTGCACACGCCCATGCGCTGGCACTTGGAATTCACCGTGATCGCCTCGGCCATGGCCAAATCGGCGGCCCGATCGACGTACACGTGGCAGTTTCCCGAGAAGTGCTTGAGCACCGGCATCCGTGCCTCGGCACAGACGCGGCGGATCAGCGCCTCGCCGCCGCGTGGGATGGCGATGTCGATGAGGTCGTCCAGCTGCAGGAATGCGCCCACGGCCTCCCGGTCGGCCGTGTCGACGAGCTGCACGCAGTCGGCCGGCAGGCCGCTTTCCACGATCGCCCTTCGGATGCTCTCCACGATCCTGGCACTGGAGTGGGCCGCCTCCTTGCCCCCGCGCAGGATGATGGCGTTGCCCGAGGCCAGGGCCACCGCGGCCGCGTCGGCGGTGACGTTGGGCCGCGATTCGTAGACGAAGAACACCACGCCCAGCGGCACGCGGAGCTTGCGCACGACGAGCCCGTTGGGCCGGGTCGATTCCTCGATCACTTCGCCGACGGGGTCGGGGAGCGCGGCCACGGCCGCCACTCCGGCGGCGATCGCCTCGACCCGCTGGGCGTCGAGCATGAGGCGGTCGACCGCCGCCGTGGAGAGCCCGTAGCCCGGGGCGGCGGCAACGTCGACGCGGTTGGCGGCGAGGATCTCTCCGGCATCGGCACGGATCCGCGCCGCGGCGGCGCGGAGCGCGGCGGCTTTCCGGTCGGCGGACAGATCCGCCAGATCGGTCGCGGCCCGACGGGCCCGCTCGGCGATCCTGCGGCAATGCGCCTGGAGGGTGGTGGCGTCGGGTGCTTCGATCGTGGCCATGGCGGTGCCCGGGACGGAGTATCGACCGACTTCATCTTACCCGTTGGGCGGCCAGGCTCCACGCCAGCGGGTGCTGGCGAACAGGTCCAGCGCCGCGCGGACCATCCCCACCGCGTGGACACGGACGATCTGCACGCCGAGGGCGGCGAGCCCGCAGGCGGCGCCCGCCGTGCCGGCATCGCGGTCGGCCTCGGTCGCGGGCCTGCCCAGCGACTGTTCCAACACCTTGCCGATGAAGCCCTTGCGGGAGTGGCCGACCAGGATCGGCACGCCCAGGTCGAGGAACCGGTCCGCGCCGGCCATCAATTCCATGTTGTGGCCGTGCGTCTTGCCGAAACCGATGCCGGGATCGAGGCAGATGCGGTCGGTCGGAATGCCGGCGGCCACGAGGGCGTCGCGCCGAGCAGCCAGGTAGGTGTGGATCTCCGACACGACGTCGCCGTAGCGCGGCTCGATCTGCATCGTCCGGGGCGTCCCCTGCATGTGCATGGCGCAGACGGCGGCGGCCGAGTCGCGGGCGACGGCCACCATGGCCGGATCGCCCTCCAGTCCGGTCACGTCGTTGATGATCTCGGCGCCCAGTTCCACCGCGCGGGCCGCGACCGCGGCCTTCGAGGTGTCGATTGATATGGGCAGCCCCGACTCCGCCGCCAATCGGCGCACGACTTCGGTCACGCGGCTCAGTTCCTCGTCGGCCGACACGGGCTCCGAGAAGGGCCGCGTGCTCTCGCCGCCCACGTCGAGCAGATCGGCACCCTCGGCCGCCAGCCGCAGGCCGTGGGCCACGGCCGCGTCGGTCTGCGCATGCCGTCCGCCGTCGGAAAAGCTGTCCGGCGTGACGTTCACGATGCCCATCACGAGGGGGCGCCCGAGGGAAACTCCCGGATGCGGCAGTTCGAGGGCCCGCGTGCGCAGGTGCCAGCGGATGGGAAGGCGGGGTCGGTCCATGCGGCGCATCCTAGCTGTCGATGGAAACAGACATCCATGACCCTCCGGCTGCGAACCAGCCCGGTGAGGATGTCCCGCGCGGCCGACGGGAGGAAAAGCCGGGATTTTCCCCGGCATCCGGCGTGATCACCAGGGTTCTTCCATCAGGCCCACGATCTGCTGGGCCAACTTCACGATCGCCTCCTGCTGCGTGCTGGCGACCGAGCGTCCGAACTCCGGCACGAGGGAGGCGGCCTGCCCCACGTCGACCGTGGCCGCGGGCAGCGGCACGTCACCGGAGGCGATCACGGTGCCGCCCCGGTCGGCCCAGGTGACGAGTGTCTGATAGTTCATCTCCACCTGTCGCGACTGGTCGGTGGGGCTTTCCACCACCATGCGCTTGGTGTCGGCGACGATCCTGCCGGTGAGCACGCTGTCAGCGCCCTGGGCGCTACCCACCACCTTGAACGGCGTCCGCTTCTCGATCTCCTTGCACACCGCCTCGGTGAGCCGTTCCCCGATGTCGATGGCCGGAGTGGTGCGGAAACTGTCGCACTGGAAGATCGGCACGTACACGGTGCGGACGTTGGTGGCGTAGAGCGTGTTGTTGCCGAAGCGGTACGTGGCGCAGCCGGCGGCGACGACAAGCGGCAGGAGCAGAGCCAGCGCGGGAAACCGGCTTGGCAGGGCACGACGGTGCATGGGTGACCGGCTCCGTGCCTAGAACAGTGGTGAACCAGCTCCGCCGTTGTCCTGCCGCGCGATCGCCGCGTCAGCCTCGGCGATGGCGTCGAGTTCCGCCTCCTTGAGCGAGTCGGGATTCAGCACCCGCGTGAGGAGGGGGAAGGGATCGTCAGAGACGTCCTGAAGGTCCTTGATGGTGTCGAACTTCTGCCGTGCCTGCTGGGCGAGCATCGTCTTGGGGTAGTCGCGGGCGATGAGCGCGTAGTAGATGCGGGCCGAGGAGTAGTGCTTGCCCTTGGCGTAGAACTCGGCCCGCTGCCAGTGCCGCAGCGCCAACTGGGAGGCGATCTCGCCCCGGGCCTTCTGCACGCGGTCCTCATCCTCGCGCGTGAGTTGGTCGGGGAACTGCACGAGCAGTTGTTCGGCGAGGATCTCCGCCTCGTCGAGGATGCCGCCCTCGTAGGACGGCCCCTGGTAGGCGCGCAACTTGGCCTGCAGCCCCAGCAGGTGGGCCTGGAGGAGGAAGTCGCTGTCGGGGTACTCGCTGCGCAGCAGACCGTAGAAGTAGTCGGCGTCGAGCCACTGGCGGTCGAGGAAGTGGGCGTTGGCCTGGGCCATGATGCTGTCGTCGGCGAGCGGCCCGCGTGGGTCGTTGATCCGCACGTGGTCGTAGGCCTTGAGGGCCCGGCCCTGGGTGTCGAACAGCGGCCGGCTGCGGTCGAACAGATTGGGCACGATGACGGGCAGGGGATCGCGCTGGTCGACGGCGACCCAGTACTGCGCGATGATGAACTGCCGTTGGGCGATCCGGTCGAGGTGTCGGGTGTTGGCGTACTTCTTCACCAGTTCGTCGTAGCAGTCCTCGGCCTTGGGATACTGATCGGTGAAGAACAGGCACTCGGCCAACTGCCAGAGCCCGTCCTCCTCGAGGGCCGAGTCGGGCCAACGGTCGACGACCTGCTTGTACTTGGGGATCGCCTCGCGGTACTTGCCGGCGCGGAACAGCGCGTCGGCCTCGGCCAGTGCCTTGCGAGCCACGGTCTCGTTGGGGCCGCGGCCTACGAGCTTCTTCCAGCGTTTCTTGACGTTCTCCCCCTTGAAGTAGTCCCACCCGCTGTCCCTGGGTCCGGCCTGGTACTCGGAGGAGATGACGTCGGAATCCGACGCTGTGTCCGCGGCGTCTGCGGTACTTGCGTCCTTCTGCCACGGCCAGGCGGGCGTCTTGAGCGTCGCGCACCCCGCGGCGGCAACGGCGCAGGCGGTCGCCGCGACCAGGAACGGGCGGGGCACGGCAGTGCGGATGACGGGCATGGAGGCGTGTCTCGGGGCTGTATGTCAGGTCGTGCGTCGGCGACCGCGAGTCTGCGTAGGCACGCGGAGTGGACGGCCGAGGAGGTGGGCGAGCAGTGTGTTCATGATCCCGCGCACCTCGCCGCCGACGGCGGCCGGAAGGTCGACGGCCCGGCAGGGCACCCGCTCGTCGGCCAGCGTGCGCAGGACCGCCATGGCCGGCGGGGAAACGGAGATGACCGCCCGCCGACCGCGGCGACAGCGGCCGCAGAGCACGCCGCCGTCGAGCATCCCGAAGGCGGTGCGGGCTTCGGCTGCCAGCTGCTCGCGGCATTCGGCGCATCGCGACAGGGATGGGGCATGGCCCAGGATGCGCAGCATGGAGAGTTCGGCGCGGCCCAGCAGGACGGGCACGGCGGCGTCGTCGCCGTCCCAGCCCGACAGTTCCCGCAGGGTCGCATGCGCCACCTCGAACAGTTCCGGTTGCGGATCGGCATCGGCCGTGAGGACATCGAGCAGTTCAGCCACGTGCAGTCCGCCGTGGACCGCCGCCAGGCTCGTACCCACCCGGAATCGCCGCTCCAGGCTGGCCTCGGTGAGCAGGTCGAGGCCTGAGGCAGACCTCCGCAGGACGAGTACCTGACAGCAGGAAAGCAGGTCAAGGGCGGCGTCGAAGCTGCTCTTCGGCCGCCAGGCGCCCTTTGCCAGAGCCCGTACCTTGCCAAGCTCGCGGCAGTACAGGGTGACCACGCTGCTCGTGTCGCCGAAAGGCGTGGTGCGGATGACGATCGCCCGGGTTTTCTCAGCGGCCATGGTTCGCGGGCGTCCTGTCGCGTTCCACCCGCACCAGGTCGATGCGCCGCCTCGTGGCCGCCAGCACCTCCAGCCGCACACCGTGCGACTCGATGCGCTCGCCGACCTCGGGGATGCGGCCGAATTGGTGGAACACGAAGCCGCCGATGGTCTCGAAGTCCTCCTCGGCGGGCAACTGCACTCCGAGCCGGGAATTGACGGCCGCGATGCGGACGTGCGCCAGCACCTCGCACGCGCCGGGGGAGAGCACGCGGAAGCCATCCGCGAATGCCTCGTCGTGCTCGTCGGCGATCTCACCCACGATCTCCTCGAGCGCGTCCTCGATCGTCACCAGGCCGGAAACGCCGCCGAACTCGTCGGTGACGATCGCCATGTGGGTGTTGCCGCGTTGGAACTCGAGCAGCAGCTTCTGCACGCTCATCGACTCGGGCACGAACCAGGGAGGGCGCAGGAGTGGCCGCAGGGCGTCGGGCCCCGCGCCGGCGGCCGGCCGGCCCTCGGAGAGCCGCGTGAGCACGTCGCGGGTGTGGAGGATGCCGACGACGTCGTCGGGCGCCGCATCCCAGACCGGGAGCCTGGTGTGGCCGCTCGCCGCCGCGAGCCGCACGGCCTCCTCCCAGTCGCTGGCCAGGGGGATCGACGTGATGCGGATGCGCGGAGTCATGATCGTCGCCACGCGGACCTCGTCGAGCCCGATCACGCCGCGAATCATGTCGCGGGCGGCGCCCTCCAGGCGGCCGGCGCGATGTGCCTCGTCGACGACCAGTCGCAATTCGTCGCGCGGGCGGTCGTCATCGGCCGCCACGCCGCGCCGCCCCACACCGGCGAGCCGGGCCGCCAGCCCACCCAGGTGGGCGACCACCGGCGTGATGAGCCGCACCACGGGCCGCCACGCGGACCAGGTGGCGACCACGATCCACGGCCCCGCAACCCGCACCAGCAGCATCGGCACCACCACCAGCATCAGCCAGACCAGCGCGATCCAGCCGCCCATGGCCGACAGGCCCACGGCGAGCGATTCATCGCCAGCCGCACTGATGCCGCGGAAGGCCAGTTGCGTGGCCACCACGGCGGTGATCACGACCACCGACGCCGCCACGAAGGCGACGGCTTCGCTGGCGGCGATGATCTCCTCGTAGTGCCGGGCGCGGCCCCGGGCCTGGCACAGTTCCTGGAGCCGGTGTCGCTGGGTGCCGCGCACCGCCCGGGCCTGCACGGCGGCGAGGCTTGCGAGCATGAGCAGGACGAGCGACGCTTCCATGCCCAGCGACTGCGATGCGTTCATGGGGCTGTCCGGCGGGTGCGGCGGGGCGGGGCGGGCAGCCCGGCGGCAGCCATCCACTGCCGTTCCATGGAACGCATGCGGCGGCGGGAGGCGGGGTCGCGATCGTCGCAGCCGGCCAGGTGCAGAAGACCGTGGACCACGTAGTACGCCAGTTCGTGCCGCGGCGCCCAGCCGAGTTCGCGGGCGGCCCGCCGGGCGGTCTCGGCACTGACGGCGATGTCGCCGCGCAGGCCCTCTTCGCCCCCGGCGAGGTCGAAGGTGAGGACGTCGGTGGGGCCGGGGATGCCCAGCCAGCGTTCGTGCAGCACGGCGATGGCCTCGTCGTCGAGCACGAGCACGCCGATCTGGGCCCGGTCGATCCCGGCGGCGCGCAGGGCGGACTTCACCACGCGTCCCAGCCAGCCGCGGTCGACGTGCAGCAGTCGCTGGCGGTCGGCGATCTCGACGCTCACGGACAACGCCCGGGCGGAGGCCGCGCGGGAGGGCTTCACGACGCGGTCCTTTGGTCGGGGTATTTCACGCGACCATGGTAGACGGCAGTCAAGCTCTTCACGAGGCTTTGCTCGATGATTCCCAGTTCCTCGAGCGTGAGGCCGCACTCGTCGAACTGGCCGTCCAGCAGCCGCTTCATCGCCAGTTCATGCACCAGGTGCGCGATCCGCGCCGGGGTCGGTTCCGTGAGTGTGCGGCTGGCGCTCTCCACCGCGTCGGCAAGCATCAACACGGCCGACTCGCGGGTGCTGGGCTTCGGCCCTGGGTAGCGGTAGCTCTGCTCGTCGACCTCCTCGCCGTGGGGATCGGCCTGCGATCGCTCGGCGGCGCGGCGGTAGAAGTACTCCACGAGCGTGGTCCCGTGGTGTTCGGCGACCAGGTCGATGATCGGCTGGGGGAGGTTGTACTGCCGAGCCAGTTCCACCCCCTCCTTGACATGTGCGATGATGATCAGCGTGCTCATGGCCGGCACCAGCGACTCGTGACGGTTCTCCTTGCCCTGGTTCTCCACGAAGTACGCCGGCTTGAGCATCTTGCCGATGTCGTGGAAGTAGGCCCCCACGCGCACGAGCAGCCCACGGGCTCCGATCGCCTGGGCCGCCGACTCGGCCAGGCTGGCCACGTTGATGGAGTGGTTGTAGGTGCCGGGGGCCCGTCGCACCAGTTCCTGGAGAAGCGGATGCGCCACGTCGCCGACCTCCAGCAGGCTGAGGTCGGTGAGCACGCCGAACCAGCGTTCCACGAAGGGCAGGAGTCCGGTCATGAGGAACCCGGCCAGCAGGGTCCAGACGCCCGTGCGGCCCGCCTCGTAGAGGAGCTGGGCGTCGAGGGATCGCTCTTCGAGCAGGCTGGATCCGATCTGCGTCAGCGTGGCCACCGCCCCGGCCCACAGCCCCACGTAGATCAGTTTGCTGCGGCTGCGAATCCGTCCCATCCAGAACACCAGGGCCGCGGCGGCCGCCGCCAGCGTGACGTAGGTGGAGAGTCCCCAGCCCAGTCCCACCACGACGACCAACGCCACCTCGGCAGCCAGGAGCAGCGCCAAGTCCTCGTCGAAGGCGATGGCCACGGTCATGGCGAACACGAGCAGCGGCACGATCTCCGCCTGCCAGGCGTCGCTCGACGACAGCATGCAGAGCACGACCGTCCCCGCGGAAAGTCCCAGCAGCGCGGCGACGTTTCCCAGGTTGTCGAGCACCTGGCGATGGTGAAGGTGGATGTAGAACCCGGACAGGGCGAACATCGCCGCGAACAACCCCAGCATGGCCAGCGTGCGCGCGACCCTCTGGCGGGTCTCGCGCTGACGCAGGAACTCTTCGTGCTCGCGGTGCAGAAGGACGAGCCCGGTTTCCGAAACCGGGACATTGGCCTCGGAGAGGACGTCTCCCCTCGCGTAGCGCACGAACTGGGTGGGAGTTTTGGCCACGGCCTCGCGCTTGGCGCGGGCGGTGCCGTCGCGGTCGATTTCAAGCGTGCCGGAGAGCCGCGATTCCGCCCAGGCGAAAACCCGGTCGGCGAACGGACCGGCGCCCAGGGCTTCCGCGATCCGAGCCTTGAGGCCGGCCTTGGCCTCCACGAGCAGCACGCCCGGCACCTGCACGCGGACGGTCTCGGCCGGATTGCCCACGGGATGCACGTCGATCTCGTTCTGGTTGCCCTCGTCGTAGGCATGCTGGATCTTTTCCAGCACTCCGTTGTTCTCGAGATCGGTGAAGGCCTGATCGATCGACTTCTCGAACAGTTGCAACTTTTCCTTGGTGTCGATGCGGGAGCGGAAGAACTGGAAGTCCCGCAGGGCGTCGGCGGCCAGCCTCTCCGCCGCCAGTTTGTCGGCCGCCAGCTTGTCCGCCGCCGGCTCCTCGGCAGGTGCGGGGGCGGTTTCCTGTTCCTTGCCGCCGTCGTCGTCGGCGATGGCATCGGGCTTTGGCGCAGGGGCCGGCGTGGCCGCCTCGGCGACAGCCGGGGCAGCCGCCGCGGTCTCGCCGCGGCCCAGGTCGGGTGGTTCCGGCGCCACCGGCGCCGTGGCGGGCGCGGGCAGGGCGTCGTAAGCCGGCTTGGCCTCCGGCGCGAACTCGAGCCACACATCCCGGATCGAGGCATCGAGGGTTTCAACCGCGGAGATTTCCGCGGCCCTGTTCTTGAGCCCATCGCGCAGCCTGATCACCGGCGCCTTGTCCTGCGTGTAGACCACCCGCACCTTGGCGGCGGCCCGCTCCTGCGCCGTGCGCGTGGCCTCCGGGTCGGGCTTCTCGAACGCCACCCGTGACACCACGCCCCGCGACGGCACCCAGCCGAGACGGAATGGAAATGGTTCTTCCCAGCCCCGCACGATCACGAGTAGCACGGCGGCGGTTGCCAGGCACAGGCCCAGCCGGGCCAGCACCTCGGGCCGCGACACCCGCGCTCCCAGGTCGGCCCAGAAGCCCTGCGGCAGGACGTCGGCTGAAGCGCCCCGCCTGCCGCGGCGGCGGATCGGTGAGGGGACCGGCGGTGTGTTCATCGTGGGATCACCGGTCGTAGGCCTCGACGATCCGCTGCACCAGTGCATGTCGCACGATGTCGGCGCCTCCCAGTTGCACCCGTCCGCAGCCAGGCACGCCCTGCAGCCGCCGCATGGCATCGATCAGCCCGCTGGAGCGGTCGGCCGGCAGATCGATCTGCGTGGTGTCGCCCGAGATCACCATCTTCGACCCGATGCCGAGTCGTGTCAGGAACATCTTCATCTGAGCGACGGTCGTGTTCTGTGCTTCGTCGAGGATCACGAAGGCGTTGTTGAGCGTGCGGCCGCGCATATAGGCCAGGGGGATCATCTCCACCACGTCCTGCTCGGTGAGCCGCTTGAGGTGCTCGTAGTCCATCATCTCGCGGAGCGCGTCGAGCAGCGGCCGAAGGTAGGGGTTGATCTTGGCCTGCAGGTCGCCGGGCAGGTAGCCGAGGCTCTCGCCGGCCTCCACGGCAGGCCGCACCAGCACGATCTTCCGCACCTGCTCGGCCCGTAGCGCCGCGACCGCCATGGCCACCGCCAGGAACGTCTTGCCGCTGCCCGCCGGCCCCGTGCAGAGCACGACGTCGTGATCACGGATGGCCTGGACGTAGGCGGCCTGTCCCGCCGACTTGGGCACGAGCGGGCGACCGGGAACGTGCACCTCGATGGGGTCGTGGCGCAACGGGCGGGTTTCCCCGGTGGCCACGGCGAGGAGCCGGTCCAACTCGGCTCCCTCGACCGCGCCGTGCTCGCGCACGATGCGGTCGAGCTCCTCGAAAACCTCGGCGGCGCGGATCACCGCCGGTTCGTCGCCGTCGATGTGGATGGCATCGTCGCGGGCAGAAACGCCCACGCCCAAGGCGCTGCGGATGCGCCGCAGGTGCTGGTCCCGCGGTCCGAAGATCGCACCAAGTCTTTTGGAGTCGACGACCGCGATGGTGGTGCGGGGCATCGAAACCCGCGGCGACTGCACGTGCCGGCGGTCTCGGGGAGATGAAAGAACGACCCTCACTCGTACTATAACCCACGGCCCGGCCGGGGCGGAGAAACCCGCGTGCAGGAGGACGTTTTCGGCCTCCTAACCCGCGGGCCAGCGGCCCAGCACCCAGAGGAGCCAGGCCACGGGTGCCGCGAACAGCGGCGAGTCGACGAGGTCGAGGAAGCCGCCCAGACCGCCCAGCGAGCGGCCGGAATCCTTGGCCCCCGACTCCCGTTTGACCAGCGATTCGGCCAGATCGCCCGCCGTGCCGGACAGGCCGACGACGAGCCCGAACACGGGCCATCCGCCCCATGGTCGCCACGGCGCCACGGCCCACCAGTCGATGACGAGCCATGCTGCGGCCAGCGCCGCCAGCAACGACGCGACCGCTCCCTCCCAGGTCTTGCCCGGGCTCAACGTCGGGGCCATGCGGTGCCGGCCCACGAGCGAGCCCATCACGTAGGCGGCCACGTCTCCCGCCTTGACCACCGCCACCAGACTCACGAGCGGCAGGAGTCCAGCGTGGCCCGGGCCCCGGGCCTCCGGGCCCAGATTCTCCACGCACACCAGCCGCAGCCCCACCATGAATGCCACCGGCAGTCCGATCGCCGTCGCGATCAAAAACCCGGCGGCCAACCGGTCGATCGAGCCGGCTCCCCGGCGGTAGCCGGCGATCTCGGCGAGAAACATGGCGCCCAACGCGGTGCCGCACGCCACCGCCGCCCAGCCCATCGCGCCCACCGGTGCGGGGCCCGCGTCGCGCGCGGCGAACGCCTGCGTGCCGACCGCGGGCGCCAGCACGATGCAGAAGGTCGCGGCCTGCACCAGCCAACTCCGCACGACCAGGCCGCGGGCGTTGCAAAGCCGGGCCGCTTCGGCGGCGCTGCCCAGGGCGAGAATCAGGGCCAGCGGCATCAGCCACCAGGCCGGGGGTGCGCCCTGGAAGCCCGTTGCATCCGCCCAGGCGAGCGTTCCGAACGTGCCCAGGGCGAGCGCGGCAACGATGGCGCGCGACGCGAACGCGCCGCGTCCGTGAGTCGGCGGCAGGGGGGGAGGCTGGTTCACGACGGCGACAGCCCTCCGTAACGTCGATCGCGCTCGGCGAACGAGGCCAGCGCCTCGTCGAGGTGGGCCGCCGTGAACTCCGGCCAGGTCACCGGCGTGACCCACAGTTCGGCATAGCTGATCTGCCAGAGCAGGAAGTTGCTGAGCCGCATCTCGCCCGCCGTGCGGATCAGGAGGTCCGGGTCGGGCATGCCAGCGGTGTCGAGCCGCGCCGCGAATGCCGCCTCGTCGATCGCGTCGGCTGGCATCAGTCCGGCGGCGGCATCCCGGGCCAGGTCGCGAGCCGCAGCCACGATCTCGCTGCGGGAACCGTAGTTGATCGCCAGGCAGAGTTGCATCCCGTCGTTGCCGGCGCACATTTCCACGGTGCGGTCGAGGGCCGCCAGCGTCGCCGCTGGCAGACCGTCGCGGCTGCCGATGACGGAAAGCCGAATCCGTTGCCGCATGAGCAAGGCCCGCTCCTCGACGAGATATTGTTCGAGCAGGTGCATGAGGAACGCCAGTTCGGCCTCAGGCCGGCGCCAGTTCTCGCTCGACAGGCAGTACAGCGTGAGTTGGCCGATGCCGCGGGCCACGCACTGTTCGGTGACCGTCCGCACGCTGGTCACGCCGCGGCGATGTCCTTCGATGCGGGGCAGGCCGCGGCGCTGGGCCCAGCGACCGTTGCCGTCCATGATGATGGCCACGTGCCGGGGCAGGCGACCGTCAGCCGTGTCCGCCGGCGCCGTGCCGGGCCCGGGAGCAGCCGGTGGCGTCAGGCGTTCGCCGGCGTGCGGGGCTGGGGTCGTGGCCATGGTGGTCGCCGGGTCGTGGAGGACTCGCAGAACATGGTTTGGTCGCGGTCGGGGCCGACTGACACGATGGACACAGGTCGGCCCAGGAGTTCGCCGATTCGGTCCAGGTAACGGCGCGCGGCCGCCGGCAGGGCCGCATGGTCGCGGATCGTGGTCAGGTCATCCTGCCAGCCGGGGAGTGATTCGTAGACGGGAACGGCACGGGCCAGGTCCGTGATGTGGCTGGGGAACTGCGTGACCCGCCGGCCATCGATCTCGTAGGCGGTGCAGATGCGGAGTTCGTCGAGCCCCCCCAGCACGTCGAGCAGCATCACCGCCAGTTCATCGACGCCGGACAGGCGGGCCGTGTAGCGGGCGGCGACCGCGTCGAACCACCCGCACCGGCGCGGCCGCATCGTCACCGTGCCGTATTCGCGACCGCGCTCGCGGAGGTGCTGGCCCACGGCATTGTCCTGTTCGGTGGGCAGCGGCCCGCCGCCGACGCGGGTCGAGTAGGCCTTGACCACGCCGATCACGCGGTCGACCCAGCGGCCGGGGACGCCCGATCCGCTGGCCACGCCCACGCCCGAGGAGTTGCTGCTCGTCACGAAGGGGAACGTGCCGTGGTCGATATCGAGCAGCGCGCCCTGCGCGCCCTCGAACAGCACCCGCTTGCCGTCCTCGACCGCGTCGAGCAGGTAGGCGGTGGTGTCGGCCAAGCAGGGCCTCAGCCGTTCCGCATAGCCGGCGTACTGGGCGTGAATCGCATCGGCGTCGAGGGGGGGCGTGCCCGGTGTCTGCCAGCCGGAGAGAAGCCGGTTTTTGAAGTCGACCACATGGCCGAGCCGGGCGCGGAAGTCGTCGCGGTACAGGTCGCCGAGCCGAATGGCCAGGGCCCGGCCCACCTTGTCGCGGTAGCAGGGGCCGATGCCGCGGCCCGTCGTCCCGATGGCACCGCCGCCCGAGAGGCTGCCGTCGAGAAGCCGATCCTCGGCAATGTGCCAGGGGAAGACGACGTGGGCTCGGTCGCTGATCTGGAGTTTTCCGGCCACGCGCACGCCGCGCGATTCGAGGCCGTCGATCTCCTCGATGACGCGGGCCGGGTCGAGCACCACGCCCCCGGTGATCACGCAGGCCACGCCGTCGCGGAGGATGCCGCTGGGGATCAGCGACAATTTCCAGGTCTGCCCTGCCGACACCACAGTGTGTCCGGCGTTGGCTCCGCCCTGATAGCGGACGACGATGTCGTGATCCCCCGTCAGGATGTCGACGAGTTTGCCTTTGGCCTCGTCGCCCCACTGCAGACCGATGACGCACGTACCGGGCACTGTTACGGGGTCCTCACGACGCGGAAAGGTGCGGAGGCTGCGGACGTGTGACCTCCCCACAGAGTGTAAAACCGCGGAAAATCGGGTCAAGCACACGTGTCGGCCGGCCCGCGTGTGCAACAATCGAAGCGACCCCACGGCAACCTTCGTCATGAAACCGCTCCCCGGAACCGCGTACCACGTCACCGCCGCCGACCGCGGTCGGACGCTGGCCGCGTTCCTGCGCGGCCGGCTGGAGGGTGCCAGCTGGTCGCACGCCCAGCAGTTGGTGCGGTCGCGCCGCGTGCTCATCCACGGCAACGTCTGCACCGACGCCGCCCGGCGGCTCAAGGAGGGAGAGGTGGTGAAGGTGCTGAAAGTGGCCGCGGCGGCACCTCCCGACGCCGGTCAGGTGCGGATCGTGCACCTCGACGACGATGTCGTGGTCGTCGACAAGCCCACCGGCGTTACGACCACGCGGCACCACGAGGAACTGGCCTGGCCGGCCCGCCGCCGACAGCTGCAACCGACGCTCGAGGAACTCGTGCCCGAGGCCATTGCACGGCATCTGGCCGCCCGCCAGTCCGCGGCCCGGCGCACGGGCCGTCGCCGTGTGTCACCGGTGCGGCCCGTACACCGCATCGACCGCGAGACGAGCGGCCTGGTCGTGTTCGCGCGGAACGTGCCCGCCAGCCGTATCCTGGCCGAGCAGTTCCGGCTGCACGTCACGCAGCGCCGCTACCTAACGCTGGTGGTGGGCCGGGTCGCGGCCCGCACGATCCGTTCACTCTTGGTCCGCGACCGGGGCGACGGCAGGCGCGGTTCAGGCACCGGAGCCGACGGCAAGGAGGCGGTCACGCACGTCGCGCCCCTCGAACACTTCGGCGACGACTTCACGCTCGTGGAGTGCCGGCTGGAGACGGGGCGGACGCACCAGATCAGGATCCACATGTCGGAGTCCGGCCACCCGGTGTGTGGCGAACGCGTCTACGTGGCGACCCGTCGGGGCGCCGCGCGGGACGAGTCCGGTGCGCCGCGGGTGATGCTCCACGCCGCCGAACTCGGGTTCGTGCACCCGGTGACGGGCGCGACCCTGCACTTTGAAAGCCCGCTGCCGGCCGACATGCGGAAGGTGATCGAGGCCCTGCGGCGCGAGCGTCGAGGCTGATTGCCGCGGTCAGAGTCCGCCCAGCCCGGCCTCGCCTCCGCTGCGCGTGGCCGCGGCCGTCCACACGCCCGCATCGACCGAGTCTTCCACGAACCGCACCGCCCCGTCGGCCAGTGCCACGTGGACACCGCCCAGATGCCGGCTCCGGGCCGTGCGCCAGCCGTAGCCGGCGTAGAGCCTCGACCTGTCGGTGGTGTTCATTACCACGCCGATACAGTCGATCGTGCGGTCGTTGGGCAGTCGCCGGTGATTGTAGAGCGTGGTCCGGTACTCGCCGTTGGCCCAGGAGAACCCGCGCAGGTCGGTGTAGTTCCAGAACATCGGGCTGCCGCACAACGCGTCGGAGAGCGGGGCGGCGAGCGTGAAGGCGTAGGCCGTGGCGGGATCGACGCCGGAGCCGTTACGGGTGGCCGTGGGACCCGCGCCGAGGATGCTCTCCGAAAAGGCCACGGTCTTGGAGAGGCCGTCGGAAACGTTTCGGGCACGTACGGCCGAATTGACGAAGAACAGACCGTCGGTGTCGAACGGCGTGCCGCCGCCGCTCCCCGTGCCGGTGCAGGCGGCGTAGTTGGTGGGGCCGAAGAGCGGGGACACCGGGCTGCCCTGATCGCTGGGGCAGAGGAACAGGTTCAATGTCAGCGCCACGACCGGCTTATTCTGCGGGGCGATGGCGTCTGGCCGCAGGTCGGTGTAAAGCGGCACGGTGAGGTCGAGGCTCCGCAGCACCTGTTCCTGCTCGTAGTAGGGGGCCAGGTGCGCGAGCGTCGACCAGCGAAAATACTGGTGGGGAAAGTTCGGTTTCTCCGGCCAGGCGCGAGATTCCGCGCCCAGGGGAAAGCATCCACGCGCCGATTCGTGCAGGGCTGCCGCGAGGGCCACCTGCCGGAGGTTGTTGGTGCAGCGGGTACGGCGACCAGCCTCGCGAACCGACTGCACGGCGGGCAGGAGCAGGGCGGCGAGAATGCCGAAAATGGCGACGACCGCCAGCACCTCGACGAGCGTAAAGGCGTCCCGGCGGCGCACGGGAACTGTCATCGTCCCGCCACGAGCGACCTGCGGCGCCGCATGATGCCGAGCGTCAGAGCTGTGCCCGCTACCCCAAGCATCAGCCCGGTTGCCGGTTCCGGCACTACGACCGCGATGCCTCCCACCTGACCGAAATCGAACGACGATGCGACGCCCAGCAGGGTTCCGGTGCTCGAAAAGCGGTACACGCTGCCAGTGAATCCCGAGACGCTGCCGGTCAGAAGGTCGCCACTGGAGAGCATGGCCAGTGGGCCAACCTCGTAGGAGCCGCCCGCGGAGCCAAAGGACGTAACCGTGGGGCCGGGCAGCGTCGTCCGGTAGATCACGCCGTTCTGGACGCTGGCCGAAGAGAGCGTGTTGCCGGCGAGAACGAGACCGGCGGGCCCGTACGTCGCCGGAGTCGCTGAACTCGCGGCCGTGCCGGTCGGGGCGCCGCTGGAGTCGAATTTCTGGACGGTGCCCGTAATGTTCGCTCCGTCGTACACCGAGGCAGACACGTAGAGCGTGCCGTCGGCAGTCACGGCGAGGCCCGGGCTGCTGCTTGTGTCGAGAATGGTGCCCGTCGTGTAGTTCGAGACGGCGGGCGATCCACCATTCCAACCGGTCACCCGCAGCACGGGGCCCGTGTTGCCGTAGAACGGATTGCGGCCCACCAGCATGTCGCCATTCGCTCCCGGCTTGAAGGCGATTGCGGCGGGACGCTGCTGGTTCGCGGCACTGAGCGTTACAACGTTGGCCGTCGTGTTCGTGCCCGGGGAGTAGCGGACGATCTTGGGCGCAACCGACCCGTCTGGCGAGCCAGAGTCGCCGATGTACAGATTGCCGTCCGGTCCGAAGGCCAGTGCCGACGGCGCGGTGAACGTGCCATCGGCCCGCAGCGTGGTCACCGTGCCGTTGGGGTCACTCGAATCGAAGCGATACAGACCACCGAGACTCATGCTCACGACGTACACCGTGTCGGCACGCACAACTTGCGGTACCGAGGCAGCCCACAGACTCAGGAGCGTTGCGGCAACGAGGCGGCGGGCGTGGCGAGTCATGGTGGCTTCCGTGGGGGAGAAGAAGACAGTCGATTTCGGACTTTACATCCGTTGCAGCGGCATTCGCAAGCCGCCGGTAGCAGGAGTTGCCCGACTAGGATTCGAACCTAGACAAAGGGAACCAAAATCCCTTGTGCTACCGTTACACCATCGGGCAAGAGCAGGCGGAAACCGCCTCATCATACCGCAGTGATCGCAGCCCCGCAGCGGCTGGCTGCGCGCGATCCAGGAAGCTGGGAACAGGGAGGGTGGCGGCCTGTCCTGGCGGTCGAGCAATGACCTGGCAGGCTGTGGAACAAGTCCGCTAAGCCGGCGGTGTCTCTGTGGGGGGCTTGGGGAGTTTGTTGGTCACCGCGAACGACAACTGCTCCAGTTCGATCGCCAGGTCCACCCCCACGTTCTGCACGTGCGCGGGCAGGGCGAGGGTGACCGGGGCGAAGTTCACGATCCCCTCGATGCCTGCGGCGACCAGCATGTCGGCCGCCTCCTGCGCCCGGTCCGCGGGCACCACGATCATGCCGAGGCGGATGCCGCTGTCGCGAACGGTGGCGGCGAGTTCGTCGATGTGCTGGATGCGGATGCCCTGGATCGTGTGCCCCACCTTCGCCGGATCGGCGTCGAAGGCGGCGGCGATGGAGAAGTTCTGCCGGCCGAAGCCGCGGTAGCCGAGCAGGGCCTGTCCGAGGTTGCCGGCCCCCACCATGACGACCGGCCAGGCGTGGTTCGTGCCGAGAATGTCCCGCATGGCGCGGATCAGTTCGTCGCAGCGGTATCCCACGCCCGGGTAGCCGAACTGGCCGAAAAAGCCGAGGTCCTTGCGGACCTGGGCGTCGCTGAAGCCGAGTAGGGTGCCCAGCTGGCCCGAGGAGATGGTGTGCTGGCCCGATGCCTCCAGCCGCTGGAGTTCGCGCAGGTAGAGACTGATGCGGCTGACGACCACCTTGGGCACGGTCGCGTCGGACGGGGCATCCCCGGGTTGTGCCGGCTGGGGTCGTGGTTCCGCCATGGGAAAGCCTGCGGGATGCGGGCCTGCAGAGGCCCCGACTCTACCGACCGGGAGTGAAACTACCAAGAAACCGCCGGTTGCGGGTGGGGTTGCGCCGGTCGTAGCGGGGCTGGGAGGCTGGAAAAACGCGGACGATTGGGTTGAGTGTTCAACCTGCGGGGAGTTTGTGGTCGATCCTTGAAGAGCGGGGTAAGGGCCCACCTGCCCCGCGCCCAGGCGTTTCGTTCCCAGTTCCTTCCCGTTTTTAGGAGTCCGCCTCGACAGAGGCGGCAGACATGAAGAGTACGTGGCTTTGTTGTCTGCTGGCGCTCGCAGCCATCGTGATGTCGGTGCAAACCGCCGACGCCGCGTATTGCGGGCTGGCCAGCTACAGGCACGGCGCCGCGAAGATGACCACGGTCAGCTTCGCCAGCGCGCGGGCCGGATGTTCGAGTTGTGATCAGTCCGACGAACCGACGTGTGCCGCACGGCCATCGTGCTGCGGCACGCGGCTCGTCAAGGACGTCGTGTACGAGCAGAAGCAGTACACCTGCTACAAGACGATCTGCGAGAAGGTCGTCGAGCAGCGGGAGATCGACTGCGTCCGCTACGAGACGGAAAAGTCGTTCAAGGACGTGGAGTACACCGTCTGCAAGCCGGTCTGGGAGAACCGTTCGCGCACCATCAACTACACCGTCTGCAAGCCGGTGTGGGAGACGGTGACGAAAGAGATTCCCTACACGGTGATGAAGCCGGTGTACGAGACGCGGACCCGTGAGATCCGCAGCACCGTCTGCAAGCCGGTGTGGGAGACCGTCACCAAGGAGATCCCGTACACGGTCTGCAAGCCCGTGTACGAGACCCGCGAGCAGACCTACACCGTCTGCAAGCCGGTGTACGAGACGCGGACCCGCGAGATTCGGCACACGGTGTGCAAGCCGGTCTACGAGACGGTGACGAAGGAGATCCCGTACACGGTGTGCAAGCCCGTGTACGAGACCCGGGAGCAGGCCTACACGGTGTGCAAGCCGGTCTACGAGACGGTGACGAAGGAGATCCCGTATACGGTGTGCAAGCCGGTCTACGAGACCCGGCAGCGGACCTACACGGTGTGCAAGCCCGTGTACGAGACGCAGACCCGCGAGATCCCCTACACGGTGTGCAAGCCGGTGTACGAGACCCGCGAGCAGACCTACACGGTGTGCAAGCCGGTGTACGAGACGCGGACCCGCGAGATCCCCTACACGGTGTGCAAGCCCGTGTACGAGACCCGGGAGCGGACCTACACGGTGTGCAAGCCGGTGTACGAGACGCGGACCCGCGAGATCCCCTACACGGTGTGCAAGCCCGTGTACGAGGAGCGGCAGGAGACCTACACGGTCTGCAAGCCGGTTCGCGAGGTGTGCTCGAAGGAGATCCCCTACACGGTCTGCAAGCCGGTGTGGGAAACCCGCGAGCGGGACGTGTGCCGCACGGTGTGCAAGCCGGTTCACTTCACGAAGACCGTGAAGGTGTGCAGCGGCCGCTGGGAGACCGAGACCTGCCAGGTTCCGGGACCGGTGGTGACTCGCTGCATTCGCGAGCCCGGCTGCTGGGAGTGCGATTGCTCCGGCCGTCGCCGCTACGTGCCCGGCAAGGTGTGTCGCGTCGAGGAGCAGTGCCCGCCCCGCACCATCTGCAAGAAGGTGTGGGTGCCCGAGGTCTGCGAGAAGGAAGTGAAGTGCGTCCGCTACGAGCGTGAGACCGTCGTGGAAAAGCAGTGCTACAAGGTCTGCAAGATGGTCTCCGAGCAGCGGGTCAAGACCTGCACCTACACCGTCTGCCGGATGGTTCCGGAGGAACGGACGCGGTGCTACAAGGTCTGCACGATGGTGCCCGAGCAGCGCGTCCGCACCTGCGAGTACAAGGTGTGCACGATGGTGCCCGAGCAGCGGGTCTGCACCTACCAGGTGTGCCGCATGGTGCCCGAGCAGCGTGTCCGCACCTGCTCGTACCAGGTGTGCCGCATGGTTCCGGAGCAGCGTGTCCGCACCTACCAGGTG
>Ga0315900_10004049_pt1 | contig 20907 bp, 17 predicted proteins | sample LakEriMetagenome_FD_203521 | JGI IMG/M metagenome (GOLD analysis project Ga0315900, IMG submission 203521) | Freshwater fungal communities from buoy surface, Lake Erie, Ohio, United States - Buoy 12 MA114 | ecosystem: Environmental > Aquatic > Freshwater > Lake > Lake biofilm | place: USA: Lake...
CATGCCGCCGTCAGGCGGCCACGGCCGCCCGGAGGTGCGGCCGCCCGGCCGTCCGGCGAACCCTCGGCGTTCGCCGCGACGGCCCAAGGCTGTCGGGGCCATGGATGGCCCGACAGCCGTGAAGTCAGATGTAATACATCGCGTCGGCGGCCGGTCGGCAGCGGTCGAGGAGGTCGGCGAGCGTCACCCCGCGGAGGGCGTCGGCCTCGGCCCGGCTCGCCTCGTCCCAGGCCGCGGCCAACGCCGCGGCGGCCCGGGAGCGAGCGGCCAGTTCCGCCGTCAGCGGCGCGGCGGTGTCGGTGTCGCCTTCGATCGCGTTCCGGATGTCGGCCAGCGTGATTTCCTCCGGCGGCCGGGCGAGTCGGTAGCCGCCGGCCGCGCCGCGGGTGCTCGTCACGATCCCGGCCGCCTTCAGTTGCAGGAGGATCTGCACCAGGAATTGCTCGGGCACGCGCTGGCCCTGCGAGATCGACCGGAGCCGCACCGGATCGGCGGCCGCGCGGCAGCGGGCGAGTTCCAGGGCCGCGATCGCGGCGTACTCGGTCTTGGCGGAGAGACGCATCGCTCAGCCCGACGGGGTCAGGCGTCCTTGGAGTGAAGGCCGCATTCGGTCTTGGCGGTGCCGCTCCAGCGGCCGGCCCGTTCGTCCTCGCCGGCCGTGATCGCCCGCGTGCAGGGGGCGCAGCCGATGCTCACATAGCCGCGATCGTGGAGCGGGTTGTAGGGCACCTTCTCACGCACGATGGCGTCCCACACCTTCGCTTTGGTCCAGTTGGCCAGCGGCGACACCTTGACCACGCCGAACTTGTGATCCCAGCCGACGATCGGCGCCGTGGCCCGGTCGGGGCTCTGGTCGCGACGGATCGCGGTCATCCAGGCGTCGAAGCGGGCGAGCACCCGTTTCACGACTGCCAGTTTGCGGTCGCGGCAGCAGCGATCCGGATCGGTGCGATACAGGGGGCCGCCGTGGTCGCGCTCGTAGTCCGCCACGCTCTGCTCGGGTTGCTCGAGCACCACCTCGATGCCGTAGCGGCGGGCGAGGCGGTCGCGGAGGTCGAGCGTCTCCGCGAACTGGTATCCGGTGTCGAGGTTGAACACATACGTCGCCGGCGCGATCGCGGCCAGCCAGTGGATGATCAGGCAGCCCTCGGGGCCGAAGGCGGTGGCCATGGTCAGCTTGGGGCCGAAACGGTCGACGGCCCAGCGGATGATGGTGGCGGGGTCGGCGGCCTCGAGGCTGCGGCTCTCGCGGGCGAGTTCTTCCCGCAGCGCCGCGGATGGTTCGCCGGCCGCCGCACCGGGCGGCGGGGCCGGGGCTGTTCCAGAGGCCGTCATTTCCAATCCCTACAAGGTTGGTCAACTATCCCAAGAATAGCCTGGCGTGGCAGGGGTATCGACCGGCGACCGGTGCGGGGCCGAAATCCGGCGCTCGGACCGTCAGACTCGGCGCCTTTTGCCCGCGGGCCCGCATCGGGCCCAGCCTCGCCAGGTGGTACAAAACCTGCCGCGCCGCACGCCGCGGCACGGTCCCGCGAGGAGGCTTGGGAATGGCACGGACGGTCGCGTTGGCGGTGGATCTGGGCGCCTCGGGCGGCCGCGTCGTATCGGGAGCATTCGACGGCCGCCTGCTCGAGCTGGAGGAGATCCATCGCTTCGAGAACGGTCCGGTTGCCATGGGCGGCCAGTTGATCTGGGATCTGCCCCACCTGTGGCAGGAGGTGGTCGCCGGCCTGCGGGCCGCGGCGGTGCGGCATGGCGGCGGCGTGGCGAGCGTGGGGGTCGACACCTGGGGCGTCGACTTCTCGTTCCTCGCCGCCGACGACACGTTGCTGGCCAATCCCGTCTGCTATCGCGACTCGCGCACCCGCGGCATGCTCGCCGCGGCCGAGCGGATCGTGCCGCGGGCGGAGATCTTCGCGGCCACCGGGTTGCAGTTCATGGAGATCAACTCGCTCTACCAGCTGCTCGCCCTGCGCGACCGCCGCGCGCCGGTGCTCGAGGCCGCCGACCGGCTGCTCATGATTCCGGATCTGTTTCATTGGCTGCTCTCCGGCCAGCGGTCCAACGAGCGGACCAACGCCACCACCTCGCAGTGCTTCGATCCCCGCGCGGGCGACTGGGCCTTCGCGATGCTCGAGCGGTTTGGGCTGCCGCGGCGGATCTTCGGGCCGGTGAGCGAGCCGGGCACCGACCTGGGGACGCTGCGGCCTGAAGTCGCCGCCGAGACGGGCCTCGGGGCGGCCCGGGTGATCGTGCCCGGCACGCACGACACCGCCAGCGCCGTGGTCGCCGTCCCCGCCGCCGAGCCGCCGAGCAGCCGGCCCGACTGGTGCTATGTCAGCCTCGGCACCTGGGCCCTGGTCGGCGTGGAACTCGACCGGCCGCTCGTCACGCCCGAGTGCCTGGCGCTCAACTTCACCAACGAAGGGGGCGTCGGCGGCACGACGCGGCTCCTGAAGAACGTCTGCGGCCTGTGGCTGGTGCAGCAGTGCCGAGCCGCCTGGCGGCGGCAGGGCAAGGAGTGGACCTGGGACCAACTCACCGCCCTCGCTGCCGAGGCGCCATCGCTGATGACGCTCGTAGACCCCGACGATCCGGCCCTCGTCGCTCCAGCCGACATGCCGGAGGCGATCCGCGGCCTGGCGCGGGCCGCGGGCGAACCGGCGCCGGAGTCCACCGGCGCCGTCGTGCGGACGGCGCTGGAGAGCGTGGCGGCGGCGATTCGGCGGCGGATCGCGGAACTCGACTCGCTGCTGGGCCGGCGGATCAGCCGCGTGCACGTCGTCGGCGGCGGGGTGAAGAACCGGCTCCTGTGCCAGATGATCGCCGATGCGACCGGCCGTCCGGTCGTGGCCGGTCCGGTGGAGGCCACGGCGATCGGCAATCTCCTGGTGCAGCTCGGCGCCCGCGACGGGGTCGTCGATCTGCGGGCCATGCGGCAGATCGTCCGCGAGAGCTTCGAGCCGGAGACCTTCGCCCCCCGGGCCGCCGCCGCCTGGGACGCCCGGCTGGGGCGGTAAAACCGGGGTCTTTTCCGGGGAAAACCCGCCCTTGAGCGGCGACGGGTCTGTCTCTACCTTCCCGCCGCCGGGAGGCTGTCCTTCCCGTCCCCCCCGCAAGGCCGTCGAAAGACCCGGTTCATGCACTACTTCCTCCGTGCCCTGCGCGAAGCGGCCAAGAGTTGGCCGCTGCTCGCCGCCGCCCTGCTCTGCTCCGCCGGCGTGGCGGCCCTGTGGGGGGCGAACATCGCCGCGCTGTTCCCGATCATCGAGGTCACGCTCAAGGGAGAGTCGCTGCAGTCGTGGAATACGCGGCGGATCGAGGATGCCCGGGCCCGGATCGCGGCCGGTGAGCACGAACGGGCCGACCTCGAGGCCGAACTCGCCGCCGGTGGCCTCGACCCGGCCGCCGCCCGCAAGGCCCGCAGCCGCATCGACACGCTCGCCCTGACGGTTCGCGGCGACGAGGCGATCGTCGCCTCGGCCGTGCAGCTCGGTCCGTGGCTCGAGCGCTGCCTGCCGGGCGATCCGTTTCAGACGGTGCTCGTGGTCGTCGCCTTCGTCGTCGTGAGCACGTTCGTCAAGCATGTGCTCCTGCTCACGGGCACGCTGCTGGTGGCCTGGGTGGCGATGAACATCAGCCGCAACATCCGCCTCAAGGTGTTCGACAAGGCCCTGGAGCTCGACCGGGCCCAGTTCATGCGCTGGGGATCGGCGGGCTTCATGGCCCAGGTGACGAGCACCTCCGACATGCTCGCCAGCGGCATCACGAGCGTCTACGGCGGCGCCGTCACCGAGCCGCTCAAGATCCTGGCCTGCCTGGGAGGAGCGTTCTGCATCTCCTGGCGGCTGACGCTGGCCTGCCTGATGCTCGCGCCGCTGGTCGGGTTCCTGATGGTGTGGCTCAATCGTCGCATCCGCGGGATCTCCAAGAACATCCTCGCCCGCTCCCGCGGCTTCCACCACGTGCTGCTCGAGGCGCTCAACAACGTGCTCACGGTGCAGGCCTACACGATGGAGGATTTCGAGCGGCAGCGGTTCCGCACCTGCACCAGCGACATGATGCGGACCGGGATGTGGCACACCTTCTACTTCGCCCTCGCCAATCCGATCACCGAGATCCTCGGGATCGGCATGGTGGCGACCTCGATCGCCGTCGGCGCCTGGCTGGTCATCAACCAGGAGACGCGGATCTTCGGGATCACGATGACCGACCAGCCGATGACGGTGCCGGGGATCATGATCTTCTTCGGCTTCCTGATCGGGGCCAGCGATCCCGTCCGCAAGCTCTCCGGCGTGATCACCGGCCTGAACGTGGGCATCGTGGGGGCCCAGGGGCTCTATCCGCTGCTCGACACGCCGTCGAAGCTCAAGGAGGCCGCCCAGCCGGTCGCGCTGCCGTCGCCCCACCGCGAGATCCGCCTCGACAAGGTGAGCTTCAGCTACGACGGCGTCGACACGGTGCTCAAGGACGTGGACGTGTCGATCGCCTTCGGCGAACGGGTGGCGATCGTGGGCCCCAACGGCGGCGGCAAGAGCACGCTCGTCAACCTCATCTGCCGGTTCTACGACCCCACGAAGGGCCGCGTGCTCCTCGACGGCACGCCGCTCACCGACATCGCCCTCCACGACCTACGCCGGCGGATCGCGCTGGTGACCCAGCAGACGGAGCTGTTCAACGAATCGATCCTCTACAACATCCGCTACGGTCGCTGGGACGCCACCGACGAGGAGATCGAGGCGGCCGCCCGCAAGGCCCATGCCCACGAGTTCATCTCCGAGTTTCCCGAGGGTTACCGGACGATGGTCGGCCCCAACGGCTTCCGACTCTCCGGTGGCCAGCGGCAGCGGATCTCGCTGGCCCGCGCCTTCCTCCGCAATGCCGAGATCCTGGTTCTCGACGAGGCCACCAGCCAGATCGACGTGGAGAGCGAGCGGCTGATCCACGAGGCCTTGGCCCGCTACGTGGAGAACCGCACCGTGATCATGATCACCCACCGGGCGAGCACGCTGGCCCTGGCCGACGCCATCATCGAGGTCGAGCACGGGACCGTGCGGAAGCGGCCGGCCCGGCAGCACCAGGCGGCCTGACGGTCGCTGGGCCGCGAGCCGGCGTGCTACAATTTGCGCATGGCCGACACGATCAAGTGCGTCTGCGGATATCGCGGTCCGAGCGTTCCCGAGGGGGAGTTCGAGGTCTGCCCGATCTGCCGCGGCCGCGTTCGTGGTGGAGTCTGGCCGGTGGCCGACGCTGGTTCCTCCGCGCCTGCCGTCGGGTTCGACGAAGACGACGCCCTGCGGCCGCCCGAGCCGACGATCTACCGCATTCCGTGCCCGAAGGGGCACGTGCTCAAGGCCCGCGAGGAGATGCTCGGCGAGCAGGTGTGCTGCCCGGAGTGCAACGAGTTTTTCGTGCTCCGCGCCTCCGACAGCGTGGAGTTTCGCCGCCAGCAGGCGAAACTCCGGGCCGAGGCGGAGGAGCGGGCGGCCCGGGCGTGGCTGAAGCGGGCGATCTGGGCCGCCGTGATCATCGGCCTGTCGTTCGTCGCCATGCTGGTGATCGGCCTCAACCCCGGCCTGATCCGCCGCTGAACGGTACCGTTGCTCGGCCCACGAGCCTGCTGTCGAGCCCACGAACCACCGGATGGTAAACCGGGGACGTTTTGTGCCGTGTTGTGAGTGCGCCCAAGAAGCCCCGGGTGGTAACCCGGGGACTCCGGGCATGAAGGCCTTCCCGTCTTCCATGCCGCTGGGGCCGCGGGGCGGATGACACGCTTGAACGCCCGCTAGCGTCGGCCGAGGCGGAGTTCGGCGGCGAGCACGGTGTTGCACAGCAGCATCGCGACCGTGAGCGGGCCGACGCCGCCGGGAACGGGTGAGATCCAGCCGGCGACCGCGCGGACGGCCTCGAAGTCGACGTCGCCTACGAGTTTTCCGTCGACGCGGTTGATGCCCACGTCAACGACCGCCGCGCCCGGCTTCACCATGTCGGCCGTGATCAGCCTCGGCCTCCCCACGGCCGCCACCAGGATGTCGGCCTGCCGCGTGATCGCCGGCAGGTCGCTGGAGCGGCTGTGGCAGATCGTCACCGTCGCGTCGCCGCCGTTGGTCCCCGCCGGCGAGCGGGCCGCCAGCAGCAATGCCAGCGGCTTGCCCACGATGTCGCTGCGGCCGACGATCACGGCATGCCTGCCCGCCGTCTCGATGCCGGCGTCGATCAGCATCCGCTGCACGCCCGCGGCGGTGCAGGGGATGAAGCGTGGCCGTCCCTGCGAGAGCAGGCCCGCGTTCTCCGGATGGAAGCCATCCACGTCGCGGTCCGGCGGCACGGCGTCGAGAACGGCCACGGTGTCCACGTGGGGCGGCAGCGGCAGTTGCACGAGAATGCCGTCGGCGGGACCGTGCTCGTCGCGGGCGATCGCCTGCACGAGGGCCACGAGCGCGGCCGTGTCGGCGGTCACCGGCGCGGGAATCACCTCCGCATCGATGCCCACACGGGCCGCGGCCGCAGCCTTGCTCTTCACGTAGGAGGCGCTGGCCGCCAGGTCGCCGACGAGCACGACCACCAGCCGCGGCCGGCGGTGGAACATCTCGGCGAAGGTCCGCACTTCATCGCGGAGCGTCGCTTCGATCCGCTGAGCGAGGGCCCGGCCGTCCAGCAACTGTGCCGTCATGGACGCTCCACCTTCGTGGCCTCGGCCCAGCGTTGCCAGCGGGCTTCGATGCCGGCCGTCTCCGCATCGCCTTCGTGGAGCACGACGAGGTATCGGAAGGTCCGCGACTCGCCGGCCGGGAGCGTGTAGTCGCCGCTGCCCGGCGGGGCGCCGGTGAAGTCGTGGAGACCGAACGGATTGGCCGCGAACAGGCCGTAGTCGCGGGCGTGCCAGTGGCTGGGGTGGCGGAGGTTGGCCGGATGGTCGCCGATCGCCACGCCCACCGTCCGGCCGTCCACGGGCCCCCAGTAGCAGACCCAGCGGGCGGGCTTACCCCAGGCGTCGGCGTCGCGCTGGCCCGCGGAGTTGACGATATGGCCGGCGGCGCCGCGGGAGCCGTTCGCGTCCTTCGTCTGCAGCGTCGCGGGCACTCGCAGGCCGAAGGTGCCCTCCTTGGTGTCGCCAAAGACCACGGGGCCGTGGTCGGCATGCATGGTCACCGCGTAATCGATCGTGCGGACGTCGGCAGCGGCGGTGAACTGCACCCTGCGGGAGTCGGTGCACACGACCGTGCCATCGGCTTTCACCCACCGATTCCGCGTCTCGACCCGCGCCACGGGTCCGCCCGCGCAGGCGACGAGTTCCACGTGCTCGATGCGGTTGTCGGCCCGGTGCTCCGGAGTTTTGCCCCGGGGGTGGGAAGCCCAGAAGTCGACGCCGTTGACCGCCCCGTGCGTGAACCAGATCGATTCGTGGTGCGGGTGGTCCTGGGGCTCGCCGGCGACGCCCTCGACCAGCGGCCAAGACCGCGTCATCGCCGCGCCCCCCGGTCCGATCACCGGAAACAGGATCGGCTTGCGATGGCCGCCGAACACGTAGGCGGTGAACGGCCGGCCGTCCACGGTCACGACGACGCGATCGGCGGCCCGCTCGACCTGCACGTCGGCGGCTGCGGCGAGCCCGCCGAGAACGATCAGCGCGACACAACACCCGAGGGCCCGCATCATTTGCCGGCCTCGACGTACATGGTGCGCACCTGGTGCTGGATCTCCTCCAGCAGCCGGCGCTCCTCGGTCGTGAGGTTGCCCTGCGTCTTGGCCTCGAGCATCGCGAGCGTGTCGATGAAGTGGCGGGCCGTGGGCAGGTTCTTCAGCGTCTGCTTCGTGATCGGGTTCGGGATCCGGCCCAGGGCCATGAGGGCCTGCGTGAACAGCGTGTGGATCAGGAACTCGAACGTGGCCGGTGGTGTCGGCGGGCCGCCGGCGCCGGCGGCCGGCGCGGAGCCGTCGGCAGCTGTGATCTCGTCGGTCATGCGTCTGCTCCAGGGGGCGGAGGGCCGCGGTCAGGACTCGGCGACCCAGGCGCTGCCGGCGTGCCGCTCCACCGCCGCGGCCACGAGGCCGGCGAACAGCGGATGGGCCGCGGTCGGCTTGCTCTTGAACTCGGGGTGGAACTGCACCGCCACGAACCACGGGTGATCGGCGAGTTCGACGATCTCCACGAGCGAGCCCGAGGGGTTGGTGCCGGCGATCACCAGGCCGGCCTCCTCGAGGGCGGCGCGATACTTCGAGTTGAACTCGTAGCGGTGACGGTGCCGCTCGGAGATGCGGGTCGTGCCGTAGGCGGCGGCTGCCTTCGTGCCCTCGGCCAGCACCGCCGGCTGGGCGCCGAGCCGCATCGTGCCCCCCTTGTCGACCACGGCGTGCTGTTCGTCCATCAGGCAGATCACGGGGTGAGGCGTGTTGCGGGCGAACTCGGTCGAGTGGGCTCCTTCGAGGCCGGCCACGTTCCGCGCGAAGTCGATCACCGCGCACTGCATGCCCAGGCAGATGCCGAGGAAGGGCAGCCGCCGCTCGCGGGCGAAGCGGATCGCCTCCACCTTCCCCTCGATCCCCCGCTCGCCGAACCCGCCCGGCACGAGTAGGCCGTCGAAGCCGGCCAGGAGCCGCTCGGCCCCCTCGCGCTCGATGTCCTCGCTCTTGATCGGCTGCACGCGCACCTGCGTCCGGCAGGCGATGCCGCCGTGGTCGAGGGCCTCGTAGATGCTCTTGTAGGCGTCGCGATGCTCGGCGTACTTGCCCACCAGGGCGATCGAGACCTCGTGCTCGGGGTTCCGCAGGCGGTGGAGGATGTCGTGCCACTCGTCGAGTGCGGCGGGCGGGGCCTGGAGGCCGAACCGCCGGAGGATGATCTCGTCGATGCGGTTCGACTGCAGCGACAGCGGCACCTCGTAGATCGAGAAGTCCTTGTCGCGCTCCTCGATCACCGACTCGAGCGGCACGTTGCAGAACAGCGCGATCTTCTCGCGGTCGGAGACGTCGAGGCCGCGCTCGGTGCGGCAGACGAGGATGTCGGGCTGGATGCCGATCTGCCGCAGCAGGCCCACGGAGTGCTGGGTGGGCTTCGTCTTCAGCTCCCCGGCGGCCTTGAGATAGGGCACCAGCGTGAGGTGGATGAAGATGCAGTTCTCGCGGCCCACATCCAGCGGGATCTGCCGGATCGCCTCCAGGAAGGGAAGGCTCTCGATGTCGCCGACCGTGCCGCCGATCTCCGTGATCACCACGTCGGTGTCGGCGTCGGCCAGCTGGGTGACGACGTTCTTGATCTCGTTGGTGATGTGGGGGATCACCTGCACGGTCTTGCCGAGGAACTCGCCGCGCCGTTCCTTGTTGATCACCGACAGGTAGATCTGGCCGGTGGTGTAGTTGCACTGCCGGGTGAGGTGGGTGGCGGTGAACCGCTCGTAGTGGCCGAGGTCGAGGTCGGTCTCGCTGCCGTCGTCGAGCACGTACACCTCGCCGTGCTGGTACGGGCTCATGGTGCCCGGATCGACGTTCAGGTACGGATCGAGCTTCTGCATCCGCACCCGCAGGCCGCGGGCCTCGAGGAGCATGCCGATCGAGGCGGAGGTGAGCCCCTTGCCGAGCGAGCTGACCACGCCGCCGGTCACGAACACATGCTTGGTCACGGTGCGAGCTCCTTCCCGTCCGCCACGGCTTCCATCCGTCGCCTGCGGCCGCCGCGGGTGGCGGCCAAAACCGGATTGAAGCAGCGTTTTCGGGGGCGGTCAAACCCCGGCCGTCCGCGGCGGCGTTCCGTGGTGTAGAGTTTCGTCATGCATCCCACCGCCGCGCCGTCGGCCTCCGTGCCGGGCACCGCCAACCTCCGCATCCGCAGCCTCGAGCCGCTCGTGCCCCCGGCCCGGCTGTGTGCGCTTTTGCCCATCGACGACGCCGCGCGGCGCACGATCGTGGAGGGGCGGCGGGCGGTGGAGCGGGTGCTCGCCGGCGAGGATGCCCGCCTCATGGCCGTCGTCGGCCCGTGCTCGATCCACGATCTCGACGCCGCCCGCGAGTATGCCGGCCGCCTCCGCACCCTGGCCGACCGCCTCGCCGACCGCCTGCTGGTGATCATGCGGGTGTATTTCGAGAAGCCGCGGACCACCGTCGGCTGGAAGGGGCTGATCAACGACCCGCACATCGACGGCACCTTCGACGTCGCCACCGGCCTGCGGCTGGCCCGCGGGTTGCTCATCGAGATCGCCGGCCTCGGCCTGCCGACGGCGACGGAGTTTCTCGAGCCGATCACGCCGCAGTACATCGCCGACACGATCGTGCTCGGGGCCATCGGCGCCCGCACCACCGAAAGCCCGACCCACCGGCAGATGGCCAGCGGCCTCTCCATGCCCGTGGGTTTCAAGAACTCGACCGACGGCTCGCTCCAGGCGGCGATCGACGCCATGCAGGCGGCCCGCACGCCCCACAGCTTCCTCGGCATCGACAACGACGGCGGCACGTGCGTCGTTTCGACCACGGGCAACCCGTGGGGCGTGCTCATGCTCCGCGGCGGCCGCAGCGGCTCGAACTATTCCCCCGAGGTGCTCCACGAGGCTCGCCGGCTCCTCGAGGCGGCCAGCCTGCCGGCCCGCGTGGTCGTCGATTGCAGCCATGCCAACTCGGGCAAGGACCACCGCCGGCAGTCGGTGGTGTGGCGCGACGTGCTCGAGCAGCGGATCGCCGGTGACCGCTCGATCGTGGGCATGATGCTCGAGAGCAACCTGAATCCCGGCAGCCAGCCGGTGCAGCGGGATCGCACGCAATTGGCCTACGGTGTCTCGATCACCGACGGGTGCATCGGGTGGGACGAGACGGAGTCCCTGCTCGTCGAAGCGCACGGGCGGCTCGGCAGCTGACGCGCCGCTCCCTGACCGTCGATCCTCCTGTAGCGGCGGTCTCTGACCGTCGTGTCCCTTGACTCGCGCCCGTGGCTGACCGTCGAGCCTTCTGTAGCGGCAGTCTCTGACCGTCGTGCCCCCTAGGTCGCGCCCGTGGCTTCCTGCCTGGGAAAATGGCGAACAAGGGTGAGAAACGCACGGATCCGCGCACCATCGAAACGCGCGAATGCGGGTTGTGGAGCTACGGGGCCCGGATTCGACGGTCAGAGACCGCCGCTACAGTAAGGCACGACGGTCGGAGACCGCCGCTACAGGAGAAGGGCACGACGGTCAGAGACCGCCGCTACAGGGGGAGACTCCTGCGGGCCGTGCGTCGTAAAACTGGCGTCGACTGCGGGGGCTCCGCGGCGGTAGGATTTCGAGCGTCGATGCCCTCTTTTTCGCGAAAGGATTCGCCATGCGACAGCCGCGCTGCCGGTTCGTTCTCTTGCTCGCCGGGGCGGCGGGCGTGGTCGGTGCCATCGGGTCGGCCGGCGGCCAGGTGCCGCAGCAGCCGGTGCAGCAGCCGATCTATCTGCAGCAGGCGGCACAGCAGCCGGGGCAGGGCGGGCAGGAGGTACAGACGGTCGTCAGTGCGCGGCAGGCGCTCGACGAGTTCTGCCGCCTGCAGATCGAGTCGATCCCGCCGGCGATGCTGCAGTCCGCCGAGGGCGTGGCGATCTTCCCCAACATGATCAAGGGCGGGTTCATCCTCGGCGTGAACTACGGCCGGGGCGTGCTCATGGTCCGCAAGGCCGACCGCACCTGGTCGGCGCCGGTGATGGTGACGATGGGCGGCGGCAGTGTCGGCTTCCAGGCGGGCGTCCAGGCGGCCGACATCGTGCTCGTGTTCGCCACGCCCAAGAGCCTGCAGGGCATCCTCAACGGCCAGAAGGTGACGCTCGGGGCCGACGCCTCGGTGGCCCTGGGGCCGATCGGCCGGCAGGCCAACGCCGGCACCGATGCCCGCCTCGGCGCGGAGATCTATTCGTATGCCCGGAGCCGCGGCCTGTTCGCCGGCGTGTCGCTCGGCGGGGCCGACCTGTCGATCGACAACAACGCCAACTCCATGCTCTACGGCCGCTTCGGCGTCACGCCAGCCGACGTCTTCAACGGCAACCAGCTCACGGTCCGACCAGAGGTGCAGCAGTTGGTCGCCGACCTCGATGCCCGCACGCGGCCCCAGGCTGCCGCGGTGGTCGCCCAGCCGGCACTGGCCGCGCAGCCCGGCCAACAGGCCCTCGGCGGTCAACAGCCGCCGCCCGCGGCCGCCCCGCTCCAGCCGATCGCGCCGCCCCAGCAGCCTGCGGCGCCGCAGCCGGTGCCGAACTATCCGCCGGCTGGTCCCGCCGCCAACGCTCCGCCGCTCGTTCCGATCCGGCAGTAGAGCGCAAGCGGATGCGGGCGGTGGGTTACGGGCCGGATTCGACGGTCAGAGACCGCCGCTACAGGGGGCACGACGGTCGGAGAGCGCCGCTACAGGGGGCATGACGGTCGGAGAGCGCCGCTACAGGGGGCATGACGGTCGGAGACCGCCGCTACAGGTTGTGGAGCCAGGAGCCGCTCACGCCGAGGTCACGATGCCCAGCCGTTCGAGATGCGGCAGGCTCACGGTGCGGAAGGCGTCGCACGCGGTCCGCACCAGTGCCAGCCGCTCCGTCGGGTCGGTGACCGTCTTGCCGTCCTTTTGCACCGCCCGGCCCGCGGCGGTCAGGCGGGCGTCGATGCGGTCGGCCAGACCGTCTGGTCCGCTGGTGGCGAGCTCATGGAGGATCGCGGCGTCGAGATCGCCGAGCGTGTGGCCGGTGCCGCTGGAGGTGCTCGCCAACGCCGCGACGCGGCCGGCCAGGGCGTCGTTGGCCAGCACCATGCGGTTGAAGGCGGACGGGATCGCGATCGCGCCGCCGCGCTCGCCGGCGGCCTCTCGGATCGGTCCGGCCGACACTTCGAAGAGCCCCATCGCCACGCCCGCGTCCACGGCCCGCACGAGGTCGGCCGGCGGCGTGCCGGCCAGCCGTGCGTCGGCGAGGATCTCCGAGAGCCGCAGACTGCTGGTGCCCAGCACGTCGAGCAGCTTCTGGTACAGCGGCCCCTGCACGGTCGACGTGACGACACCGAGGTTGGCCTGGTAGGGCAGCGTGGTGCCGGGCCGCGTGAGGCGGAAGTGAAGGTCGTCGGCCTCGCGAAGCCTGTCGGCCGCCTCGGGAATGGCCCGCGGCGCCTGGGCGTAGACATCCCAGCGGAAGGCGGTGTTGGCGCAGAAGTCCTTGTGGGCCTCGGTCACCAGGCGGTTGGTCGTGGTGCGGAAGAGTTCCTGAAACTCGGGCCGCACGCACAGGTCCCAGAAGTTCGTGAACACCGGCAGCGAGCCGACGAAGGACATGCCGGCCGCCCCGAACATCCCGGCCACGTCGGCGAAGTAGAAGCTCGTCCAGTGCTCGTTGAGGTATTCGTGCGCGAGATACCGGGCGTCCTGCTTGAGCAGGGCGTCGACGTAGGCGGCCGCCCGCGGATTGTCGTCGAAATACTTGGCGTGCTTGTCGCGAATGAAGACGAGGTAGGCCAGCGCGTCGCGGATCCGCTGCAAGTTGTCCCCCTGCCGCAGCGCCGCGTACTGCCGGAGGATGCCGCGGATCGGCTGGAGGTGGGCCCAGCCCGGCATCGCGTTGTAGCTCACCAGCAGCAGGCCCCCGGGGGCGAGGTGGCGGCGGGCGAGGGCGAGGATTTCGTCGCGCACGTGGGGCGCCACCCAGCTGAAGACTCCATGCAGCGCGATGAACTCGAACGTGCCGAGGTCGGCGGGCAGAGCACCGATGCCGGAGGTGATCACGCGGGCGTTGGCCAGGCCCCCGGCGGCGATGTCGCGGTCGACCGCCGCCGTGTGGTCGGGATTCACATCCACGCCGACGAACTCGCCCTGCGGGTTGGCGGCGGCGAGCGTTGTCAGCGAGCGGCCGAGGCCGCAGCCGAGTTCCAGGTAGCGGAAGCCATCGGTGACCCGCGGCGGGGCCACGCGGTTGAGGGCGGCGACGTGGCGGATCGCCGTCGGCGCCATGTGGGGATAAAAGCCGGGAATGTACGCGACGTCGGTGATGTAGCCTTCGGCGGCGGTGCTTGCCATGGGGGCCTCCTGTGGCGGAGCAGACTACGCGGTGCGAGTGAGTTTGCGATAGCGGCGGACGATCCGCCGCCGGGCCGAGGCCGCCAGGTCGGAGAGGCGGTCGAGGCCGAGGAGGCGGGCGGGGCCGCGGCGGCGGGCCACCGGCACGATCGGCGTCGTGAAGATCTCGGTGAAGCGGTCGAGGATGGCCGTGGTGTCGGCGCACGCGGGCATGCGGTTGCCACGGAACCACGGCCGGGCGAGCACCGAGCGGAAAAGGGCGTCGTCGCGGTCGAGGGCCACGACCCGCTCCACGAGGTCGTCGAGCATCCGCGGCCCGGGCGTGTCGTGGGCCGAGAGGAAGCTGGTGGTGTCGAAGTCGCGGCCCACGAGCGGATCCCCCCAGTAGATCGGCAGCGACCCGGCGACCATCGCTTCGGCGAGCTTCTCCGTGGTGTAGCCGGGGTGCGATTCGTTCTCGAAGGCGATCGTGAACTTGCACTCCGCGAGGAAGGCCCGCTTGTCGGCGACCCGGTGGCCGAGGGTGTTGAACAGTTTCCCGCCCGAGTCCACCGGCTTGTATTTCGAGAGCCGGCGGAAGAACTCGTTGCGGGCCTTGCACAGCGGATTGGAGACCACGAACCCGCAGAACCGCGTCTTGGCGGCGAGCACGGCGGCGGGATCGTAGGCGGCGGGCTTGATCAGGCTGGCCGGGTCGAGATACAGCACCCACAGGGGGAGGCGGCAGTGCCGGGGGTGGGCCGAGTACTCGAAGGTGAAGGCCCAGTCGGTCGAGTGCCAGTCGGGGGCGACGTTCTCGCCGGTGAAGAAGATCCGCACGCCGTCGTGGCGGCGGTGATCCTGCCGGCGGCGGCCCACGCAGGAGTGGATGAGGAAGTCGGGATCGTCGCAGACCACCACGTCGTAGCGGCGGGCGAGGAGCCGCGTGAAGAAATTGTCGTCCGGGTCGAAGTCGTCCCAGAAGGCCGTGAAGCCGATGCGCACGGACGGACGGGCGGCGGTGGAAGGGGAGGCGGTCACCGCGGCATGGTAGCCGGTCTCACTGCGGCTGCGGGATGACGGGCGGGATCGCCACCGGCTGCTGTCCCAGGTTCGGCACCACCGGGATGACCAGCTCATTGAGCAGCCCGGGGCTCTCCGGGCCCAGCGAGGTGTCGGCGGCCCGGAGGTCGCTCTCGGCCCGCCAGAACTCCTGCCGGGCGGAAATCTCCAGGATGTCGGCCTCGAACTTTTGCTGTTCGCGGAGCGTGACCCGCAGCACGTCGCTGCGGCCGAGCCGCAGCTGCTCCCGCTCGGCGTCGGCGACGAGGCGGGCCAGTTCCAGCCGCTTCGCCGCCTGCTTGTGGAACTCGAAGGCCCGCTCCAGCATCGAGTAGGCGTCCTGCACCTCGGCCCGCACCTGATCGTGGGCGAAGGAAAGTTGCCGATCGAGCTGCATGAGCTGCGAGTCGAGCGTCTGCATCTTGCCGCGGGCATCGCGCCGCTGGGCGGGCATTTGGAACACGAGTGCCGCCTGGAGCACCTGGCGGTCGAGCCCCTCGGGTCCGGAGAGTGCGCTCTTGCCGTAGCCGGCGTCCTGGTTGCCGAAGATCTGGCCGTCCACGCCCGGCAGCGTCTGGTTGACCGCCAGCCGCCGCTCGATGACCAGCTTCTCCTTCTGCAGCGCGAGCCGCTGGAACTCGGGCCGGGCTCCGATGGCCCGGGCGAGCGCCTGCTCGTAGATCGCGATCGTCGGCCGGACGGGCTGCGGCACGGGCCGCATCCGGGCTCGCCGCGCCAGCAGCGGCCGCCCCGATGCGTCGCGGTGGAAGAGTGACAGGTCGATCGCCGTCTGCTGCACCGCGCGGTCGGCCTGCACCAGCATGCCGTTGCGCTGGGCGATATTCTGCTGGTTGTCCACCCGCTCGATGTTGGCCACCGCACCGGCGTTGACCTTCAGCTCCAGCTGCTGGTCGCGATCGAGCGCGAGCTGGAGCACACGCTCGCTGGCACCGAATCGCTCGCCCGAGCCCTGCCAGGCCCAATAGGCCCGGGCGGCCGCCCGCATGTAGTCGAGGCGGCTGCGTTCGATCGTCGGCTCGGCCAGCGCCATGTCGATGCGGGCTTGGGCGTGCGTGGCCCGGGCCCGGTCGATGTCGCGGTTGCGGGCCAGCGGCACGTTCAAACCACCGCGGAACTCACCCGCGTCGGCGGTCTTCTGGCCGAGGTTGTAAGTGGGGAAGTCGCCGAAGCCGGTGCGGTAGCCGCCGAAGGCGCTGATGCCGCCGAACATGAACTGCTGCGTGAGCCCGAGATCGGACCGGTAGTTCTCGTAGGTGCCGGGCGCGAGCGCGTTGCCCGACATGGCGACGTTGGTGTCGAAGGCGCCCTGGGCCGTGGTGAAGCGGCCGGCGGCGACGCCCCGCTCCCGCTCGACGGCCTGCAGCAGCGGGTAGTGGGTGAGCACGCTCTGCAGCACCTCCGCGAGCATCAGCGGCTCCAACCGCTCGTCGATCACGGCCCCGGGCACGGTCTGGACATTGGCGACCACTGGGGGCTCCATGTCGGCCCCGATGGGGGCCGGCTGGGCCGCCGGCGGCGGCAGCTGTTCCGGTGCGGCACCGAGCCCACCCGGCACGGCGGGCGGGGCGCCCGGCTGGGCGGCGGGCCCGAAGGCCAGGTCGTCGGCGGAGGCGGCCGGCAGCCAACAGGCCATCGCCAGCACGGCGGCGAGCACGATCGCGGCGCGGCTCAGACCTTGATCTTGGGCGGCTTCGAGCCCTTGTCGTCGTCCTTGCCCTTGCCCTTGCCCTTCGACTCGGGCGCCAGCACGGGCGGGAAGCCGTTGAGCCGCCGCCAGATCTCGTAGCCCAGCGGCACACGATTGAGCAGCACCCAGCCCACGGTCTGATTGCCCTGCCGGAGAAACTCCTGCGCCGGCCATTCGTCGCCGGTCAGCTCCTCTTCCGGCGCCACGAGCACGCGAAACTTGCCGTCCATGTTCGCGGCCGAGTCGATCTGCTTCACCACGCCGCCGAACGTTCCGATCGCCAGCTCCGGCCAGCCCGAGAACTGGATCGCCGGCCAGCCCTCGAACTGCAGCCGCACATGGGGCTGCCGTTTGGCGCGGTCCGCGTAGGCGAGCACCAGCGGCGCGTCGACGCCGTCGAGGAAGAGTTCGACGACCCGCTCGTTCGTGTCGGGAACGATGGTGCACAGTTCGTCGCCTTCCTTCACGTACTGCCCGCCGCTGCCGACGTTGGCAGCGACGCGGTAGACCGTCCCGTCACATGGCGCCACGATGTATCGCGCCTTGAACCGCTCGATGCGGTTGTCGATGTCCTGGATCTCACGCTCGATCGAGAAGCGGTTTTGCTCCGCCTTCCGCAGGTTGCTGCGGGCCACGGAGATGGCCGACAGTCCGGCCGCCTCGGCCTGCAGCAGGAGGGCTTCCTGCGTGAGCAGGCCGGCCTGGGCCCGCTGAATCTCGGCATCGGCCTTGTCGATGTCGGTCTGGGCGCGGTCGGAACGCATCCGGGCCTCGTCGCGGGAGAGCTTGCTCTCCAGGCCGCCGAACCGCGGATTGGCGAACAGGTCGTCGAAGATCTCGAACCGATCGCGCTCGAAGCCCTGGGCGAACTGGGCGTTCGCCTTGGTCTGCTGCGCGACTTCGATGGTCTTGCGGGCCGCTTCACGGTTCGCCTCCGCCGCCTTCACGGCGGCGTCTCGGGCCGATTCCTGAGCCTTGGCCGCCGCGTCCAGTTCCGCGACCTCCTCGCGGGCCTTCTCCAGACGGTCGAGGAGAAAGGCGCGTTGGACGTCCAGCCGGCCGGCAAGCTCAGGATCGTTATCTTCGATATCGACGATACGATCGTCCTTCTTGACGCGGCTTCCCTCGACCACGTGCCAATGGCGAACCTGCCCCGAGACGCGGGCCGTGAGCACCTGGACACGCTCGGTGGGGGCATATGCGGTGACCATGCCGCGGCACATCACGGTCTGCTGCCAAGGGACGAAGGCGAGGAGGAATGGCGTGGCCAGGAAGGTGAGGACGAGCAGGCGGGCGGCCAATTTGACGCTGCGGGGCGTGACGGCGCTGGCCAGGGCCGACTTGGAGCCGCCAGATTGCGATTCTTTTCCGTGTCGTCCGCTCATGACCACTCCACCGCCCGGTCGCAGCGGGCCTTGATGTCGTCGCGGGCCGTGACGATGACGAGCGTCCACGGGGCCGCGCGGTCGAACAGCGAATCGAGCAGCTCGGGGCACGTCCGCAGGTCGAGCCGGTCGAGCATGCCGTTGACGAGCAACAGCCGCGGCCGCCCGGCGATGGCCCTGGCGATCGACAGCCGCGAGATGTCGTTGGCCGACAAGGGCATGCCGTCGGAGGCCAGCGGCGTGCCCACGCCCTGGGGCAGGCGGGCCACCGTGTCGGCCAGCCCGACCATCTCCAGCGCCCGGCGGACGTCGGCCGCCGAGAGGTCGCCGCGGCCCACGCGAATGTTTTCGGCCACGGTGTCGGCGAACGTCTCCGCCTGCCCCACGAAGGCCAGTTGCAGCCGCGCCCGCGGCCGGTCGAGCGAGCGGGCGTCGAGGCCGTCGAACTCGAGCAGGCCTTCCGTCGGCACCCGCAGCAGGGCCAGCGTCTCCAGGAGCCATGTCTTACCGCTGCCCGAAGGCCCGGAGATCGCCACCCGCTCGCCGGGGCGGATGTCGAGCCGGCGCATCTCACCGCCTTCGACGCCCGGCCGTCGGGCCCGCATCTCCGCCGTCACGCCCATCGGCCGGTCGCCGTGCGGCAGCACCTCGCCCCCTTCGTGCTCGAGGGGCAGCTGCTCGATCACGCCCAGTTTGTCGAGCGAGGCCTGCAAGTCGTAGAAGGTTTCGATGTACTTGCCGCTCTTGGAGACCGCGGCCAGCACGAGGGCCACGATCAGTTCGCCGGCCACGAGCTGGCCGAGGGTGAGCTGCCGCTGGATCACCAGCCAGCCGCCGAGGCCGAGGAGCACGGTCATCGCCACCGCCTCCAGGAGGAGGACGAAGAGCGTCTGTCGCCAGACGACGCGGAAGTGCCGCCGCCGGGCGTTCACGTAGGCGTCGGCCAGCTCGTCCGCGCGCCGGTAGGCGAGCTCGCCTCCCTGGCCGAAGCGAAAGGTGTGCGGGCACTTGGCGAGTTCCTCGAGCCAGGCCGCGACATCGAACTTCGCGTAGCTCTCGGCGATGCTCGTGCGCACGCCCCCAATGCCGAGGCCGAACATGAGGAACATGATCAGCCCCACCATGACGGCGGCGAACGTGAGCAGATAGGGGTGGTAGAAGGCCAGCACGATCAGGCCGACGATCGTGATCATGACCACGCCGATGCCTTCCACGAGCAGCGTCGCCATCGCCTTCTGCACGGCCGCGACCTCGAAGAAGCGGTTGACGATGTCCGTGGGATTGCGGCCGTCGAAGGCCTGGATTTCCGCCCGGGCGAAGTGATCGGCGAAGGCGTCGGCCGTGCGGACGAAGAATCGCCGCTGCAGGCATTCGACGATGTACAGCTGCATCGCGCGGAGGGCGGCGGCGAGCGCGAGAAACCCGCCCATCACCCCCGCCAGCACGAACACCGGCCAGGTTTGGTAGCCGAAGGCCACGGTGTTGACGAGGGCTTCGATGGCGGCGGGCGTGACGATCGAGAGCACGCCGACCGCGATCGCGAACGTGATCACGTCCCAGATGTCGGACCGCTCGAAGCGCAGGGCATCCGCCAGCCGCCTCATGGGGCTTTTGTGCGGGGGGCCGTGTGCGGGAGCGTGGTGGGCCATGAATGCCGGTGGTCTGTGGCAATCATGATGAAGGGCTGCGGCCGCGATCACAACGGCAAAAATCCCCGGAAAGTCCGCGAAACATCGGGCGCCGGAGCGACCCCGGCGTCGCCCTGCCCCCTGTAGCGGCGGTCTCTGACCGTCGTGCCCGGTTGCTTGGAAGCCCGAAGCGTACGCTGGGGGAATCCGCGTCGATTCGCCGGCCGGATTCGACGGTCAGAGACCGCCGCTAACCGGAGAGCGTTTCGAGCCAGTCCACGAACGCGGGGTAGGTGCGTTCTCGGTCGCGACCAGCGGCTCGCTTGCTGGCGATGATGTCGTCGAGACAGGCAACCCGTCCGCGATGCTCGCTTTTGCATGCTTTCAATCGTCGACCCAATTGGCATTCAGTTCGCGTCGGCCGGCTTCTGTGAGCGTGATCCACACGCCTGCAAGATCAGTCGGGAGATTGAATTGCGGGATGTATGTTCCCGTGGATGCGTTGAACTTGAAAAAAGCCACGAGCCCGTCCCTCGCCAGATCCATCAAGCAAGCGGCGACTTCCTGATCAGCCACATTCCCATGGCTGGACCGCCTCACATCCGCAACGATCTCCTCGAGTTGCTCGTAGTCATCGCAGACGGCGTTCAAACAGTGGATGTCGAGGATTGAGACCTTCATTTGAATCCTCCGGGGCGAAAATGGGGACCGTGAATGATGCGACCGTTGCAATCATAAACCGTGTGCTTCGTCACGGCACGGCCGCATTCGTCGGTATATCCTTCCTCGACACTCCAGCCGTCGCGATTGCCTTTCCGGGTGGATCGGCTGCGGCGAGTTTCTCCGGTTGCTACAAGGTCATGCGGGCTGCACGGCGTGCCGTTTCCGTCCACGGCAGACGGAAACTTGCGTATCGTTGGGTCACCCGGCGCGTCCCATTCGGTCATTTCGGAGAGTGTACGGACGTATACAAAACACGCAAGGTGGAAAGCTGGAGCGTCGGCGCATGTCCGTAGTGGCCCTGTCATCGCCGGTCTCCGCCGGTCGTGCCCCCTGTAGCGGCGGTCTCTGACCGTCGTGCCCGGTTGCTTGGAAGCCCGAAGCGTACGCTGGGGGAATCCGCGTCGATTCGCCGGCCGGATTCGACGGTCAGAGACCG
>Ga0315900_10004050_pt1 | contig 20907 bp, 12 predicted proteins | sample LakEriMetagenome_FD_203521 | JGI IMG/M metagenome (GOLD analysis project Ga0315900, IMG submission 203521) | Freshwater fungal communities from buoy surface, Lake Erie, Ohio, United States - Buoy 12 MA114 | ecosystem: Environmental > Aquatic > Freshwater > Lake > Lake biofilm | place: USA: Lake...
CCGCGAAGGCTTTGCAAAGTCTGGAGATGGCCAACTACCGCGCGGCATGGCTGCAGGTTTCTTCGGCGAAAAATTTGCGCGCGGACGATCCGGACGTCCTGCGCGCGACGGCTCTCATCGAGTCGCGTTTCGGCATGCCCTCGGCCATGGATAGCTGGGATCGCTACGCGGAGAAGCGCGAGCTGTCCGCGGAGGATCTGGTGGAGCGCGGACGCGCAGCGGCCGCTTTGGGTAACGAGGAGCAATTCGAGCGCGCAGTAGATGGTCTTGACGCGGCCGGCGACTTTTTGTCGGCCGGACGGTTGCGCACGGTGCGCAGTCTGGCGCGCGGCAATATGGACCGCGCCATCGAGGAAGCACGCCGCTCCGCGGCGGCCACCGAGGATCCGGCGATGAAGCTGGATCTGGCGCGGATCATTTTGCGCCGGCACATCGATCAACTGGTTGCCGCCCCCCAGACCGACGAGAGCCAGCGCACCGCCAAGGAAATGTTCGCCATCGTTGATTCCCTGCAAGGCACGTCGAAGGGCGAGGAGGCCTTGGCCTTCGGTCTGACTTTTTTGCTCCCCGGGCAGGAGGAGCAGGAACGCTGGGCGAACCTCGCGTTGAAGAAACCGGACGCGTCTAATCCGGCTTTGTTGCCGGCGGCGACGGTGATGGTTGATCTGGGCAAGGCGAAGCCAGAGGAACTGCACGCGCAGTTGCGTCCGATTTTCGATGCGGCGCCGCTCGATCGTCGCGCAGCCATGGTGGCGTGGCTGACGCGCCAAGGCATGCCGCGCGAGGCGCTTACGCTGATCACCGCGCAGGAGGCGGGCGAAAGTGCGGATGCCTTCCTGGCCCGCACTGCAGCCCTGGGCAAGCTCGGCAGTTGGCCCGCAGTGATCGACACGGTCGATGCGGGCGGCAATGCACCGCTTTCGTTGCGCTTGCTCACCAGGGCGCGTGCGGAATACGCCATGCGTCAGCAGGCGCAAAGCGGCGCGAAGTCGTTGGCCGATGCCACGCGGGCCGCGGCACGGGAAGGAATGTTGGCCGTCATCGTTCCCGCGGGGGATGAAATGGGTGGACAAACCGTAATCGATGCAGCGTTGGTCGAGTTGTGCGGTGATCCGGGTGTGGCGGACGAGGTGTTTCGTATGACACGGGATCGCTTGAGCCGTCGCGGTCCGGCGGCGCGAGGGCAGTTAGCCGAGGCGCACTCGCGCGCGATGGCAGCGGCACCCAATGCGATCTCGGTGCAAGATTATGCGCGTTATTTGAAGTTGCTGATGCCGCCAAGCGAGGACGAAACGGACGAGGAAGCGGCAGCCCGGGTGGTGAGTCCCGAGGAGACAGCGCGGGCGGTGGCGGCTGCCCCGACCGATCCTGCGGTGCGCGCCACGCATGCGCTTGCTTTGCTCCGAGCCGGACGTCCGCAGGAGGCGCTCGGAGCCTTCGACGACCTTACGGTCTTTTTCAACCGCGTTCCGCCCCCCCTGCAGGCAGTTATCTGCCGGGTGCTGGCCGACGGCGGAGAGGCGGAGATGGCGAGGGAGGCTTTGGAAAAAATTGACCGACAGAGACTTACAAACGAAGAGCTCGGCATCTTGTCGGGTGGGCTTTGAGATTTGCCAAACCGCAGTGAATTTGAGCCGGGGATTTGATTTTCGTTACAAAAAAGTCGCAGTTGTCGGGTAAAAATCTCTTGCAAGTCATCTCTGGAGTCTTAGAGTCCAGTCAACGGCGATGAAACTAACGCAAATATTCTCACTGGTGGCAGTAGCTGTTATCGGACTGCTTGCAACAACAACCAATGCATCGGCCCAGCGCCGCCCGTCACAAAGCGCGCCTCCTCCGGCCCCCGCGCCCGTGCCTGCGCCCGTGATTAGCCCCATGTGATTGCTCTGTAGTTCCGGCTAACTCCCCAGTTCAACTATCCAGCCCAACCAAGCCATGAAATTCCTCTCGTCGTTAGTCTGCGCCACGCTGACAGTGGTGGCTGCCCAAGGCCAAAACATCGTCACGGCCACGAATTTTACTTCCGGATCGTCGCAAACAAATCAGTTCAACACGAACAGCGGATACGAGCGGCTGTTTTCGGTGGACGGCCAGCCCAACTACCCGAATGGTGCTTGGCAAACAACAGATCCCTACAATGGCACTAATGGAGCGACGACTGTGTTGTCGTTCAGGACGGGGTGGTCGGCGCTTCAGTCTCCGAGCGGTAACAGCGCTGTACTCTTCGGCGGCTACGGCGCGGACGATGGAACTCTTCCGGGAATCACGAACCCCTCCATCTACTACAATTTCACCAGCTCATTCGCCGGGGGTGGATTCGATTTGGCCGCGTCTACAGTCACTTACACCGTAGACTTCGGTATCGTTGGCCCGTCTGCGAGTCTGAGCGGGCTCTATACCAACAGGGATTACTTCGGATTCAGCCTCCTCACCGACACGGGCGCCTCGCTCGCGAGCATCTCCTTCAACCCTTTTGGTGCTACGGTTGTTTCCAACGGCTTGCGTTTGCAGTGGGAGCAAAACGGAACAAATGTCGTGACCAACGGCACCACCTTCAGGGGGTTCGAGATCCAATACAACGCTCTCTACCGCATGACGGCGACTCTGCAAGGATCGCTGTTCAACTTGTCCATGGCCGGCCTCCGGCCCGAGGGCACATCGACCAACATCTCGGGTGCGCAGATCAACATCACCAATTACGCGGTGGTGACAAACCAGAGCATCATTACCGGGGGCGCTCTCTCCGGTGGTTTTACGGCGGCCGATTTCGAGCGCGCATCGGTCGACTGGGAACTCTCCTCGGGAAATATTGCTTCGCCCGGAGCCAATTACATGATCATGACGGCCAGTTCGGTTGTTTCCCAACTATCCGTCATTCCTGAGCCCGGCACGTGGGCTGCCGGAGCGTTGTTGCTGGTTCTGACCGCCCTGGCCATCCGCCGTCGCCGTGCCCTGGCCGAGGCCAAATAATTGGAGTATAGCCTTTACGAGGGAACGCCGCACGGTCTGTGCGGCGTTCTTATTTGCGGCAATCTCCCCGGCATCATCGTTCGAACACCATGTCCCTTTACATTTGGGTTGAGCGCGCGTAATATTCACTGGTGAAAAGCCCCCACTTCTTTCTTGCTGTCTTGCTTGCCGCCGTTCACTTGAACGGCCATTCCGCGGCCGCTCAAACATGGAGCACCGGCTACTTCAACTCTTCAGATGGCTACGCCCCGAGTGGCACCAGCTTGAACGGAGCGCCAACCAATGCGCCGGCTAGCGAGCAGTGGCAAACGACGGATCCTTACGATTCAGGCACGGACCGTGGGGCCACCAGCTTGATGGCCTTCATTGAAAATTGGACCTTCGGCACGCCGCTTTCCGGCAACCAAAGTGTCTACTTTGGCGGGTACAACGCGAATACTGGCGTGTTGCCCGGCATCACCAATCCGTTCCTTTATCGCGAGTTCAACCACACGTTCGGCACGGCTGCCACCACCTTCTCGGCGGATTTCGGCATCATTAATCCCGTCAGCCTGTTCTACACCAACGACGACACATTCGGGTTCAATCTTGCGACAACAAACGGGACGAGTCTCGCTGCCTTCCGGTTCGGCCCTTCCGGTGCTTTGCCCGGTTTTCTTAATGTGAGTTGGCTGCAAAACGGAACCAATGTTGTGACAAACGGCACGACGTTCAAGGGCTTCCAAATCCAATACGATGGCCTCTACAGATTGACCGCCACGTTGGTCAGCAACACGGTGAGCATGGAAATCGCGGGCCTTACAGCCGAAAGCGGAGGTCCGGGAGTCGGAATCACAAATTACGCCGTCGGACCCGCGGTTGAAATTATCAGCGGGGGTGCTCTGAGCGATGGCCTCCTGTCCAGCGATTTTGAGGTTGCGGGTATGACTTGGGACTTGGAGTCGGGGAATGCCAATTCTCCCGGCGCGAACTACATGATTGTCAACCAGGTGTCTGTTGTTCCGGAGCCATCAAGTCTTGCGCTTGTGGCTGCCGGCATGGCCATGCTGGGGCTCGGTGCGTTTCTGCGGCATCGCCGCTAGAGGCGGCCTCGGAAAACCGACGCGCAGGGACGTTTTTCTCTCGCCGGCGTTCCTTTTACGCTCCGTTGCTCTGGCATCGCCTGGAGGAAGGTGTCGATACTTACCAGCCCAATGAAGACCGCGCGCGAAGTGACCAAGGGGCAAGTAGCCGGCTCCGGTGCGGCTAATCTTTTGCTGCTGGCCGGAGCGGCGGTCTCGATCTTGATCGCCGGAACGGAGGACGTTTGGGCAATTGCCGTGTTCTTGGCAGCCGCCGGATCAGCACTGCTGCTCGTCCGGCCGGTTGCGAGACCTGCGGTGTTGCCACTGGTTCTCATGGCGGCCTTCGCCTCCTTGTCGCTGTTGGCTTTTTTGCCGCAGGAATATTTTTTGATCCCAGAGTGGCGTCGTGTGCTCGCGGAGTTCGCTGCGATCCCGTTGGCGGACTCCGTCAATCCGCAGCCGTGGCTGGGCTGGTTCTGGTGGTGGCTGCTCGCAGGAAGTTGTGTGGTCGGCGCAGTTTTGCTCACCGGGCCGCTCGAGACGAAACCCCTGGCCCATGTTCTGCATGCTGCAGCCTTGTTTGTTGCGGTCTACGCTGCGCTGTCCATTTTCGCCCTGCAGAGCGGATGGAGGTATCCTTTCCATGGCGGTGCGGTGTTCGGATTTCTGCCCAACCGCAACCATACCGCGACGCTGCTGGTGGTCGGTGCTGTCATCTCCTTCGGGCTGATGCAATGGCGGCTGTCCCGCGGAGACAGGGCAGCGGCCGTTTTCGCCGCGTTGTGCGGCGCGCCTTCACTGGCCGCGCTGCTCTTTTTTTCAACCTCGCGTGCAGGCGTCGTCTTCTTGGGAGTCGGTCTCGTCTTTTGGGCCGCGGGGGCGGCACGCTCCGCGGCCATGCGCCGCCGCATCATCGGTGCCTTGGCGGCTCTGGTCCTGTTTCTCGGTCTTCTGTTCGTGATTGGCGGGAGCACAGTCCGAGATCGCCTGATCAGTCTTTGGACCGAAGTCGCTTCGGTTCAGATGAGCGAGGCTGAGAAGGATGTCGATTTTCGGCAGCCCATTTTTCGCGACACGGCAAAGATGATTGCCGATCAGCCGCTCAGCGGTTCGGGTCTCGGGCAGTTCCGCTACGTTTTTCCCCAATACCGTGTGGACTCCGCCCGTGCGGCCAATGTTCTGCACCCCGAGAGCGATTGGATGATGGTCGCCGCGGAAACCGGAATTCCGTCGGCGCTGGTTCTGGCTGCGTTGCTCCTTTGGTATGGCGCGGCCTGTTGGAAGTCGCGCGGCGTTTCCGGCGGAATGCTGCGTTGGACTGCGGCCAGTGCGGTGATTGCCGCTGCTTTGCACGGCGTGATCGATGTGCCCTGGCACAGGGTATCCTTGGGTTGGTTTTTGCTCACTATCGCTGCCTCGAGCGTTCCTTCCTCCGGAGTCGCGGCTCGTGCACCCGGGTTGCTTCGATTGGTCTTCGTCGCTTCCGGAATCGCGTTTATCGCCGCGGCCGGATGGATCGGCCATGAGAAGGTGAGCGGCCGCTCACCGGCGCCCTACCAGTGGCCGGAGATTTCGAAGAGGCTGCAAACGTTGGGCGAGGAGCTTCGCTACGAGGAGGCGGAACTCGCGGCTCGGGAGGCCTTGCGTCGATTTCCGCTCAATTACGAGGCTCACTATTGGCTGGCCGCCCACTTGCGGGCATTTGCCGGGACAGCCCCCGATGTTTCCGCCTCAGTCCAGGCAGGGCGGGCGGTAGAGCCCGTCCTGGCCAAGGTTCCCGCGGAACAGGCGGTGATTCTGCAGCCCGTAAACGCGGATGCAGCCATGGAGGCGTGGCTGCTCGCGGCAGAACGCGCCGCGGCAATCGATGCAATGGAAGATCGCGAGGGGTTACAAGGTGCCGGCGGCTATATCGCCCAAGCGGTCGCCGCATTCAAAGGCGACGCTCGAAGACAACTCGGATTGGCTCGGAGGCTTGCCGACCGGCCCGTGTTGGTGGCTCACTGGGTTACCCGGGCGGAGCAGGAGGCAGTCGCCGAGTTTCTGCCTACCGTGACGGATGCGGTGAAGTTCCTCGGTGCTTTGCCATCCGATCTTCGAAGTCAGGTGCTCTCCCGCTGGATTTCCGTGCCCGACGCCGCCCGAGCGGTGGAATTTATGGAGCAGCGCGAAGTTGGTTCTCCAAAAGGCGAATACTGGCCGGTGCTGGCAAGGCACTATGCTGCGCAGGGGGACTTGCCGCGCGCGGTCCAGCGTGTGGCCTTATCATGCGATATCCCGCCGGGGGCGCCGCGCAATGGGGACCCGGGCCTGAGGGGTGAAATTGCTGCCCTTGTGGCCCAAGGCAACACTGTGGCGGCCCGCCGCGTGGCCACTGAGGCCGTCTCGGCACAGTCCCCCGAAAAGGACCACCTTGCCGGGGCCCTGGCCTACTTCGCCTCGCAAAACGACTGGGAAATGGCGTGGAAAGCCGCTTCGCGTCTGGCCACGGCGACAAAAAACAGGCATTAAACAGGGCTGCCCATGAAGCCCGCCGCCCGCCGTCTTTGCATCCTCTTTGCCGTTGCAGCGGCTGCGGCAGAATCGGCGTGGTCGCAGGATTCGATCGTCAGTCCGGTGAGCACGGTGAGCGATGCGGTGTTTCGTTCGCAGTGGGTGGGGCCGCAGGCCGATCGGCCCGCGTTGGTCGGCATGGTGCCGACGGGCGAGGGAATCAAGCCGGTGGAAGACATGGCGACCAAAGTGCGCGAAGGTTTGTGGCTCGGCTCGCTGCGCATCCGGCCGGGATTCGGTGCGGGTTGGGCTTACGCGAACAAAAACTCGCAGGGTCAAACAACCACGGCGAATAGCGACAATAGCTTTTTCCTCTCGCCCACCTTGGGCTTGGAATACGGGCGCGATACCGGACCGTGGAGGATTTCGGGACGCGCGGGCGGGGGATACGTTTACTATCTCAATCCGGATTATTCGCAGAACGGCAGTGGCGCGAACCGGAATCCCTACAACGGCACGATGTCGCTGGGGATCGGTCACTCAGGGCTGCGTCACGAGTTCGATCTCGGCGGGTCGGCATCTTTCGGCAACGGGCAGAGCGTCCAGGGCGGCGGCGCATCGACGCAATTTCTCGGCGCGGCGGGGGCGAACTACAGTTATCTGATCAACGAGTTCCTCACCACGGGCGCCTATGCCTCCTACAACACGCAGCTGAACCGTTACGAATCGGGTGGCATCGACGGCAGTGATCTCGCGAGTCTGCGCGGTGGCGGATACATCGATTGGCTGTGGACGGGAAAGACGACGATGGGGCTCAAGGTCGAGGCGGGGCGTATGACACAGGATATCCTCGGAAACGGAACGGCCGCCGCGCAGCAGGGAATCGCCGCGCGGCAGTTCATCCAAGCGCTGGTGCCGGTGGCGCACAGCCTCACTTCGAAAGTGCTCCTCGTTGCGGGCGCGGGCGTCAGCTACACGCAAGACGAGAATATTCCCAACCCCTCGGCGGAGTATACGGGCGTGCGTCCGGTTTACCTGCTCGGTGCGCAATATGATCCGTCGGAAAAGACGACCATGCGCGCTTACACCTCGTTCGACGGATTCGATATCGTGCCGTCCTACGGATTCAGCCTGACTTGGCGTCCCCGGGAGACCACGGCTTTCACGCTGTCGGCTTACCAAAACCAGAATTTTTCGATCACCACGGTCGACCAATTCCAGGTCAATCGCGGTTTTACCGCGGGGGTGCAGCAGACGGTGTTCTCTCGTCTGGCCGTCGGCGTGTCCGGTGGGTGGCAACAGACGGAGAACATTTCCATTTCCGAAGACCAACCGAATGGCGGGGACTACGACTCTGCTTTCGTCTCGGGGAGCCTGAAGTATTCGATCAACAGTTGGGCCGCCTGGCAGGCGACCGTGATGAGTTCGACGGGAAACCGGGTGAACCCGACCAGCTCCGTAAGTTTCCCGGAGACAACCGCCTCCGTGGGATTGAACTTGCTTTTTTGAAGGCCGCGCTTAGATGATGTTGTTCTGTAAAATGCGGCCGCCCTTTCACTTTTTACTCTGTTTTTGCCTGGTGGCGGCCTGCGGACGGATTTCGGCCCAAGAGGGCAGCGCGAGCGAGCTTTCCGTGCCGGCCCAAGCGGCTTCTGCCGCCGCGCCCATCCCGTCGGCTCCCGCCGCCGCGGTAGCGCCGGTGGTTGTCCCGGCCCCGGTCACTCCGGTCCTGCGCGCGGGCGGAGCCCTGGCCTCGGGAGAAAGCGATTACGTGCTGGTCATCGGCGACGTGGTCGAACTGAACGTTTTCCGTGAGCCGGATCTGCAGACACAGGCGACGATCGCGCGCGATGGCACGGTGCAGCTGCCGCTTATCCGCGAGGTCAAACTGGCTGGTCTGACCATCCGCGAGGCGCGCGAGCAGTTGCGCGGGCTCTATGACAAAAAATTTCTCGTCGATCCGCAGGTCTTTCTCAACGTGGTCAAGTATGCCGAGCGCAAGTTCACCATCATGGGACAGGTTGCGCGTCCGGGCAGCTACGAACTGCAGGGCGGCGAGCGCATCGATCTGCTCGAGGCCATCGGCCTGGCCGGTGGATTCACCCGCATCGCCAATCGCGGTCGCGTCATCATCCAGCGCCGCGTCGGTGAAAATGTCACCGCGATCCGGGCCAATGCCAAGCGCATGGCCGACGGCAGGGAAGTGCCGATCGAGGTGCAACCGGGTGATGTCATCACGGTGAGCGAAAGCTGGTTCTGATCCGCCCATGAGAGCCGCCCACCAGCCCGATCCCCTCGACCCGCTAGAGGAAAGCTCGGAGCCTTTCGACTGGCGCCACTATCTCCACGTGGTGCTCGAGCGGTGGTGGTTGGTCTGTCTCTGTCTGCTGCTCGGCGCCATCCTCAGCGTTTTTCTGATCAGCCGGGAGAAGACTCTCTACGGGGCGCGGGCGGTCCTTTTCATCGAACAGCAGCGCGAGCAGATCCTCGACGGGCGGATGCAGGCGGTGCGGGACGACGAAATCCGTTCGATCGACATGATCAACACGATCGTCGAGACGCTCAACAGCTATCCCATGGCGGAGCGCGTGGCCAAGCGTCTCGAGTTGGCTTCGGATCCCGCGTTCGCCAAAGCCGTCGAATGGGATGCGGCCAAGAACGGCGAAATGACGCCATCGGCCGCGGCCGGTGCGCTCGGCGGCATGGTCAAGTCGACCTACCGGGACATGACGCGGTTGATCGACGTGGTTGCACGCACTCGGGACCCTCAGGTTTCCACCAAGCTGGTCAACGGATACGCGGACGAGTATTTGCGCATGCTGCTCGAGCAGACCACTGAGGCGACCAAGGCGGCCTCGCAATTTCTTGTCGAGGAAGCGGCGCGCCTGGGTGAGAAGATGCGGTTGGCCGAGGAGGCCATGCAGAGCTTCCGCGAGCGGGAGCGGGCCGCCTCGCTCGAGACGATGGTCAAAGAGGCGCAGGCCACGATCGACCAGACCACGGTGGACATCCAGCAGGTGGAGAATTTCATCCGACAACTGGACACCGATCTTGCGGCGATTTCCGGCTCCGGCGGCAGCACCGAGACGCTGCTGCGTTTGCCCAGCGTCGGGAACGATCCGCGCGTGGCCCAACTCAGTGCGCAGATCACGGCATTGGAGCGCGAGATGGACGAGATGTCGCGCCGTTACCGTCCGGACCACCCGGCCTTCACCTCGACAAAGACGAGGCTCAATGCGTTGCGTGGCGACTTGTCGCGTTTGGCGGTCGAAGTGGTCGGGCAGTTGGAAACACGCCGCGCGCAGGCAGAAGCACAACTCGAGTCGCTGCGCAAAAAGCGGGCGGACGCCGAGCAGCGGCTTTTGGAAATCACGGGCAAGTCGGTCGAATACAACACCCTCTCGCGCAACCTCGAGGCCGACAAGGCGCTCTACGAGTCCGTGCTGGCCCGACTGAAGGAAGTCGATGTGACCAGCGGACTGACCGACCAGTCGATCAGCATCCAAGAACGCGCTCTGGGTGCGGGGCCCGTGCCCAGCCAGACGCTCAAGCACATTATTCTCGGCGTCTTCGGCGGCTTGGCCTCGGGAGTCGCACTGGTCTTCGCCCTCAACTATCTCGATCCGTCGCTGCGCACCATCGACCAAGTAGAGCAGCGCACCGGGGTGGGTGTGGTGGCCTCGGTCCCGTTGATCAACAGCCGCGGTCCGATCTCGGGAGACGCGGGGAGCAATCTCCCGGCGGTCAGTGACCGGCGCGGCGTGGTCGCCGAAGCGTTCCGCACGCTGCGGGCGACGTTGGCCATGATTTCCGGTCGCGACAAAAATCGCGTCTTTCTCGTCACCAGCGCCATACCGGGTGAAGGCAAGACCTTCACCAGTTCCAACTTTGCGGCCACTCTTGCCCAGCAGGGGTTCCGCACGCTGCTCATCGATGCGGATCTGCGCAAGCCATCGGTATCGAAACTGTTCTTCAATGACAACCTGAAGCCCGGCCTCTCCGAGGTTCTCATGGGAGCGGCTTCCGTTGCCGAGGCGGTCGTTCCGACCAAGGTCGAACATCTGTATGTTTTGCCCGCCGGAGGCATCGCGCCGAACCCGTCGGAACTGCTGGCGCATGAGCAGTTCGGCGAGATGGTGAAGAAGCTAAAGGAAGAATACGATCGCATCGTCATCGATTCGTCGCCGGTGCTGGCCGTGCGCGATCCTCTGCTTCTGGCCAAATCGGTCGATGCATGTTGTCTCATCGTCCGCGCCGGGCGATCGCCGTCGAAGGCCTCGGTGCAAGCCATCCGGCTCCTGGCCGAGGCCGATACACCCGCCTCAGGCATCGTTCTCAATAGCGTCCGGCACGGCAACAGCGCCTACTATGCCTACGCCTACCGCACCTACGGGACCTACGGGGCGAAGGGTGTTTACGGGGAGACGGTGGCCCCGGCTGATCCGTCGGCCTGATCCTCCAAAAGTCTGGCAAGAGTCTTTTCCTGCTGATATTTTTCCCGACCTTTTGACCCAATGAAAATTACCTGCCTCGGCGCCGGATATGTCGGCGGACCCACCATGGCGATGATCGCGGCGAAATGTCCTGACATCGAAGTCACCGTTGTCGACCCGAACGAGGCGCGCATCGCAGCGTGGAATTCGGATCATTTGCCGGTCTACGAACCCGGACTCGACGAAGTGGTGCGCGAGGCGCGCGGGCGCAACCTTCATTTCAAAACGGACGTTGAGGGTGCTATCCGTGACGGTGAGATCATTTTCGTCTGCGTCGGCACACCGACCAAAACTTACGGCGTGGGTGCGGGCCGCGCCGCCGATCTGCGCTACATCGAAAGCGCCGCCCGCATGATCGCCCGCGTCGCCGATGGTCCGAAGATCATCGTGGAGAAAAGCACGATTCCGGTGAAGACGGCGGAGGCCATGCTCACCATCCTGCGCTCGAACTCGAGCCACGGCGACTTTCAGGTTCTTTCCAATCCCGAGTTCCTCGCCGAAGGCACGGCGATCGCCGATTTACAGAAGCCCGACCGTATCCTTATCGGCGGCGAGCGCACGCCCGGCGGGGAAGCCGCCATGCAGAAACTGGTCGATGTTTATGCACGATGGGTTCCTCGCGATCGAATCATCACGACCAATCTGTGGTCCTCGGAATTGTCCAAACTCGTGGCCAACGCCTTCCTCGCGCAGCGCATTTCCTCGATCAATTCGATTTCCGCGCTGTGCGAAGCGACCGGCGCCGATGTCGACGAGGTGGCCAATGCCATCGGCAAGGATTCGCGCATCAGCCCGAAGTTCCTCAAAGCCTCGGTCGGTTTCGGGGGTTCGTGCTTCCAGAAAGACATCCTCAACCTCGTTTACCTTTGCGAGCACTTCGGGTTGCCCGAGGTGGCGGCCTACTGGGAGAGCGTGGTCAAGATGAACGAGTGGCAAAAGAACCGCTTCACCAAGCAGATCGTGCGCACGCTCTTCAACACCGTCTCGGGCAAGCGCATCGCGGTGCTCGGGTTCGCCTTCAAAAAGGACACCAACGACACCCGCGAGTCCGCCGCCATTTCGGTGGTGCGGGGCCTGCTCGAGGAGAACGCCACCGTGGTGGTCTACGACCCCAAGGTCCCGGCGGATGAAATCCGGCGCGATGTGCTCGGCCCGGACAAGGATGATCCGCGGCTCGTCGTGGCCAAGAGCGCGGCGGAAGCGGCCGACGGCGCCCACGGGCTGGCCGTCCTCACCGAGTGGGATGAATTCAAGACCCTCGACTTTCCCGCCATCTACCGCGGTATGCACAAACCGGCCTTTGTTTTTGACGGACGGAACATCCTCCCGCGCGCTGAGATGCAGAAGATCGGCTTCCAAGTCTTCGCCATCGGCAAGCCGTCCGCCTGAACCCCATGTCTATGCGCATTCTCGTCACCGGCGGCGCGGGATTCCTCGGGTCCCACCTGTGCGACCGTCTCATCGACCAGGGGCATGATGTCCTTTGCCTCGACAACTTTTTCACCGGACGGAAACAGAACATCGCCCATCTGCTCGGTCATCCGCACTTTGAACTGATCCGCCACGATGTCATCGACCCGTTCAAGTTCGAGGTCGACAGAATCTACAATCTGGCGTGCCCTGCTTCGCCGCCGCATTACCAATACAATCCGATCAAAACGACCAAAACTTCGGTCATGGGCGCGATCAACTGCCTTGGTCTGGCCAAGCGGGTCAAGGCGCGCGTCTTCCAAGCTTCGACTTCGGAAGTCTATGGCGACCCGACGGTTCATCCTCAGCCGGAAAGCTATTGGGGCAACGTCAACCCGATCGGACGGCGTTCCTGCTATGATGAAGGCAAGCGCTGTGCCGAGACGCTCTTTTTCGACTACCACCGTGAGAACGGGGTTGATATCCGTGTGGTGCGCATCTTCAACACCTACGGTCCGCGCATGAACCCGGACGACGGACGCGTCGTCTCCAACTTCATAGTCCAAGCCCTGCGCGGGGAGGACATCACGGTCTACGGCGACGGTTCGCAGACGCGTTCTTTCTGCTATGTCGACGACCTGATCGAGGGATTCCTTCGCCTGATGGAGCAGACCGAGACAGTCGGACCGGTCAACATCGGCAATCCGGGTGAATTCACCATGCTCGAGCTGGCCGAGGTCGTGCTCAAAAAGGTCGGCGGCAAGTCCAAGATCGTGCACAAGGAGTTGCCCGCCGATGACCCGAAGCAGCGCCAGCCGGACATCGCGCTGGCCAAAAAGTATCTCAAGTGGGAGCCGAAGGTGCCGCTCGAGCAGGGAATCGAGAAGACCATCGAGTATTTCCGCGCCGAGGTCTGAGATGGCCTTCAGCCAGCCGGGCGTCCCTCACGACGCGGTGAGCGGAGAGGTTTGCTGAACGCGCTTAATAAGCCTTGGCCGGCGGATGGACGAGCACGCCGAGCGTCTGCAGGGCGAGGCGGATGTCGAGACCGAGGGACCAGTGCTTGACGTAAAAGAGGTCGTAGCGGGCCCGGCCGCGGACGTCTTTGGCGTCCTTGACCTCGCCACGGTAGCCTTCGACCTGGGCCAGGCCGGTTACGCCGGGTTTGACGTAGCGGCGGCTGCCGTAGAGTTCGTGGAATTTTTCGAATTCGCGTTCATGCGCGACCATGTGGGGACGGGGCCCGACCACGCTCATATCGCCGAGTAGGACGTTTATGAATTGCGGGAACTCGTCGATGCTGAGTCTTCGCAGCCAACCGCCGCCGCGGTAGATCCGCTCGTCGCCCTTCCGCGCTTGGCGCGCCTCGTTGTCGTTTTCCACATGCATGGTGCGGAACTTGAGGATTTCGAAAATCTTGCCGTTCTCGCCGACGCGTTGCTGGCGGTAGAAGAGGGGGCCGGGCGAGTTGAAGCGCTGGATAACCCAGACGATCCCCATGAGGGGCAGCACGACCGGGGGAATGATAACGGCGCTGATCGCGAGATCGAAGATGCGTTTGACCGCACGGTTGTAGGTCACCGCGAGAGGGAGGGTGGGCGGGGAGAGCACGGAAAGTCCGCCCAGGTCCTGCAGCTCGAAGCGCCGTCCGTGGCGGCGGGACATTTCCACCGGGATCCAGCAGCGGAACCCGCTCCGGTCGCCGAGAGCAAGGAGTTGGGCGACCGTCTCATAAGGAAGTTCACGCGACGGAAAGACGAGCAGGTCGGGCTGGCAGGCTGTGACTCTGGTGATGATTTGCTCGACCGGTTCGTCGGAGCGGCAAACCAAGGGTGGTTGCGGATCAAAGAAATCGCGGAATCCCTCGATTTTCTCCTGCACCGACCGCGACCATTCCTCCGAGCCGAGAACAACGGTGCGCAGTCTCAAGCGCAGGTTTCCAAAACGGAAAATCTTGAGCAGCCAGTGCCGTCCGTGGCGGTTGGTGACATAAAAAAGCGGGAAGGTCAGCACGGAGACGCCCACCAGGAACAGTCGGGAAATGGTGGTGTCTCGGGTCAGGGCGATGAAGAGGGCGAAGCCGCCCGCGACCCACAGGCTCTGACGGCGGGACAGGCCGATCGCCGCGCGCCGCGGGGAGCGGCCGGCGTTGACCCGTTGCGTATCCGGACGCGTGGCCGCTTCCACGACCATGGCCACGAGCATGACGGCCATGATTTGCAGATAGGCCGCAGGAGCAGGTAGCCAAGCGCCCCGCACGACGTCATTGACCAGGTAGAACAGCCCGAAAAGCAGCAGCGCGAGGACCGTTTGCGCCGTGCAGAAGCTGAGGTAAATGCCTTTTTCCCGTTGGGAAATCATGTGGGACCGGCGCCTAACCAAGCACAGACCAAGCCTTGTCTCCAGAAGCAAATAACTTGTTGCCAGGCCGGAACAACAACTAGATCTGGCCTCGCATTCGCAGGATGCCTACAAACGGAGTGTCATGCTGACCAAGGTTTACTCCGCCGCCCTCCACGGCGCCGAGGCGCGCGAGGTGGAGATCGAGGTCAATGAGGGCAGCGGCGATCCCAAAGTCATCATCGTCGGCCTGCCGGACGCCGCAGTGAAGGAAAGCAAGGACCGGGTGACCACCGCTATGGCCAACAGCGGCTACCGTTGGCCGCGCGGACGCACCACGATCAACCTCGCGCCAGCGGACATCAAAAAGGAAGGACCCAGCTTCGATCTGCCCATAGCCCTCGGTATGCTGGCCATTGTCCACGGACGCGACATGCCGCGGTTGGCCGATTGTTGCATCGCCGGCGAGTTGGCCCTGACCGGCGCCATCCGTCCGGTCAAGGGCGTCTTGCCCATCGCGCTCGAAGCGCGGAGGCGCGGCAAGCCCGTGCTCATTGTCCCCGAGGAGAACGCCGCCGAGGCTTCCGTGGTGCAGGGGTTGTCCGTGCACGGCGTGCGCAACCTGCGCGAGTGCTTCGAATTCCTCGACGGGCAGCGCAAGATTCCCGCCACGGTTTCGGACTTGGACACCGTTTTCCACCGCAACCAGCAATTCGACGTCGATTTCGCGGACGTCAAGGGCCAGGCCGGGGTGAAGCGCGCTTTCGAGGTGGCGGTGGCGGGCGGACACAATCTCCTGGTGCTCGGGGCGCCCGGCGCGGGCAAAAGCATGTTGGCCAAAAGGATTCCGACCATCATGCCTCCGCTCACTTTGGAGGAAGCCATCGAGACGACGAAGATCCACAGCGTCTGCGGTCTGCTCGCCGGACAGCACAATTTCATCGCGGTCCGTCCGTTCCGCTCGCCGCACCACACCATTTCCGATGTCGGGCTGCTGGGCGGATCGACAAACCCCACGCCGGGTGAGGTGAGTCTGGCCCATCACGGCGTGCTGTTTCTCGACGAATTGCCGGAATTCAAGCGAGGCACGCTCGAGGTCCTGCGCCAGCCGCTGGAAGACGGGCGTGCCGTCATTTCGCGGGCCGCGGGGACCATGACCTTTCCGGCGGACATCATGCTCGTGGCGGCAATGAATCCGTGTCCGTGCGGTTTCTACGGGCACCCCAAGCGCGAGTGCCGCTGCACCCAGCCCCAAATCGAGCGTTACCGCCAGCGTGTCTCGGGTCCGCTTCTCGACCGCATCGACATCCATATCGAGGCGCCACCGGTCGAATACGAGGCCCTGACTTCCACCGTGGCTGAGGAGTCCTCTGCTGCGATCCGCGTCCGCGTGGAAAAAGTGCGTCAGCGCCAGGCTGCGCGCTTCGGCGACACGCTCAAGCCCGCGGTCAATGCGCGCATGAAGCCCCGCCAGATGCGCGAGTTCTGCGAGATCTCGCCGTCCTGCCACGCCATTCTCAAGCATGCCATGGACGACCTCCATTTCAGTGCGCGGGCCCACGATCGGATACTCAAAGTGGCGCGGACCATTGCCGATCTGGCCGAGGCAGATTCTATCGGGGAGGATCACCTCCTCGAGGCCATTCAATACCGGACGCTCGATCGCTCGGTCTGGATGTAGGGCGATATCTTTGCCACTGGTGGGGCCCGCTGGCTCAGCCGGCTGCCGCTTTATCTTTCGATGGGGTTGCAATAGGGCCCCGGGCGGCCGGGCCAGCCACGCCTACCAAAAAGGAGGGGGCGCACTTGCGCATTGGGCATCCGGCATGCCGCTTCGGTCGAACATTTCATGGGCATCGCGGTCTTTTCTTTCTGTCCCCCGCATGAAAGTGAGCACATGGCAAATTAAATTGAACGATCGTTTGGAACGGCTGTCAGAATCAACGTCGGAACAACACCACCAACCCCGAAAACCACCACCATGGACTCCCCTGACAGCAACATCGGACTCTACCTGCGCGAGATCAGCCAAGTCCCGCTCCTGACCCCCCAAGAGGAGGTCAAGCTGGCGGGCCAAATCAAGCGCGGCAACAAGAAGGCCCGTGAAAAGATGATCAAGGCCAATCTTCGCCTCGTGGTGAAGATTGCCCACGACTTCAGCAACTACGGCCTTCCCCTGCTGGACCTCGTTTCCGAGGGAAATATCGGACTGATGAAAGCTGTCGAGCGGTTCGATCCAAAAAAAGGCGGCAAGCTGAGCACCTATGCTTCTTGGTGGATCAAGCAGTCGATCAAGCGTGCCCTGGCCAATCAGAGCAAAACGATCCGTCTGCCTGTCCATCTCGTCGACAAGATCGGCAAGATCCGCCGCGTCGCCGCGCAAATGACCGAGGAACTGGGGCGAGAACCGAGCAACGAGGAACTGGCCGAGGAACTCGGGCTGGCCCCGGCCAAGGTGGCTCATTTGAAAAATGTCGCGGTCCGTCCCGCTTCGCTCGACGCCAAGATCAATGCCGATGACGACACCGCTTTCGGTGATTTGGTCAGCGACGAGCGCGCGGAGGATCCGTTCGCCACCCTGCGCGACAAAGACCTGCGCGAAGAGGTCGGGGATCTGCTCGACGCCCTCGATCCGCGTGAGCGCAAAATCATTTCCTTCCGTTTCGGTTTGGGTGGCGGCAAGGAGCGCACTTTGGAGGAGGTCGGACGCAAGTTCGGTGTGACGCGCGAGCGCATCCGCCAGTTGCAAAACATCGCCCTCCTAAAAATGCGCAAAGCGCTCCGCAAACGCGAAGAATTCAAACATCCCGAGCCCCAGCCGGCCTGACGGCCGGGATCGGGGAAGGTTTTTGGTGGGGACGGGTCCGCCAGCCCGCAAGGGCGGCGGGCCCGTTTGTTTGTTGGTGGATCGCGATCAACGCCGGAACGGCGTGACCCACCTCACGGCACAATGCGCAACTGCACCGACTCGTGGCGCCGGTCGCCCTCGAGAATATCGGTTACCACGACGAGGTGATCGCCCGGTTCCGCCAAGCCTTTGAGCAAAAGGGCAGCCTCGGCCGCAAAGACGTTCTCGTCCGGCTGGGGCACAAACCCCATGCGTTGGGCCTGGACGCCATAAAGCAAGGCGAGACGTCGGCAGACGCGCTCGTCCGGGGTGAATGCGAAAATCGGCGCATGCAGCGGGCGCAGGTGGGAAACGTAAAGCGCCATCGTCCCGTGGAAGGTGAAGACGACCATCTTGGCTTGGGGGAAGTTGTTCGCGAGGGAAACTGCCGCAGCCACCGTCTTTTGCCGGGGGCCTTCCACGATTGCCTCGCGGGCAAAACCCGCGCCGCCGCTTCGTTCGATGCGGCGCGCCACACGGTCGAAGGTCTCCACGCATTGCACGGGGTATTTGCCCACACTCGTCTCGCCGCTCAGCATGATGGCATCGGCCTGCTCGTAGACCGCATTGGCCACGTCGGTGATTTCCGCCCGGGTCGGCAGGGGATTGGTGATCATGGACTCGAGCATGTGGGTGGCCACGATGACCGGCTTGCCGACCTGCAGGCAGTTTTTCACGATGCGGCGCTGAATGATGGGAAGCTCCTCCATAGGGCATTCCACGCCGAGATCCCCGCGGGCCACCATGACGGCATCAGCGGCCGCGATGATCTCTTTGACGAATTTGACGGCGTGCTGATCCTCGATCTTGGCGATGATGTGCGCGTCGCTCCCCAGACGGCGCAACTCGGCGCGCATCGCATCGACGTCGGACTTTTCGCGGCAAAAGCTCAGGGCGAAATAATCGACCTCCAGCTCGACGCCCACCGCAATGTCCTTGAGGTCCTTTTCCGTCATCGGCGGCAGGTTGACCTTCACCCCGGGCAAGTTGATGTGGCGCCGGGAGCCGAGAACGCCCTGGGTCAGGACTTCGCAATGGATGCGGTTTTCCTTTTTCGCCAGCACCTTCATGTGCAGGTTGCCGTTGTCGACCAGCACGACATCGCCCTCGTGGATATCGTCGATCAGCCCGTCGTAGTTCACGTCCACCGAATACTGCTCCTCGCTCTGGGCCCCGCGCACCGTGAACTCCACCTTGTCTCCCGGGTGCAGATTGAGGCTCGTCGCTACGTCGCCGGTGCGGATCGCGGGTCCCTGCGTGTCCATCATGATCGCGATATTGGCCGACGTCTGACGGGCGACTTCGCGGATGCGGGGGACCATCGTGCGGACCCATTCGTGCGTGGCATGGCTCATATTGAGCCGGAAAACATTGGCTCCCGCCGCGATCAGCCGGGCCAGCATCTCGGGAGACTCGGTGGCCGGGCCGAGCGTGCAGACGATTTTGGTTTTGCGCATACGACAGGAAATCGCGCGGGCCGGGGCGAGGCAAGAGCATCTTCCGCGCAGTCGAATTGAAGCTTGCCGAGGTCGGTGCCGGATCGTTTTCTTGGAGGCTCATGAATGATCCGTTTGCCGCCTTGCAGAAATTCGTCCCCGCGCCGGGACGCGAAGGACTTTTCTATTCGCTGCCGCGCCTCGAGGAGGCCGGGCTAGGTCCGATCTCCCGCCTTCCCGTCAGCATCCGCATCGTGCTCGAGTCCGTGCTGCGCAACTGCGACGGGCGCAAGGTGAGCGATAAGGACGTCCGCACTCTGGCCGCTTGGAACGCCAAGAAGCCGGCCGCCGAGGAAATCCCTTTCGTCGTCGCGCGCATCGTTTTGCAGGACTTCACCGGCGTGCCGCTGCTCGTCGATCTCGCCGCCATGCGCAATGCCGTGGCGGCCGCGGGCAAGGATCCAGCCATGATCGAGCCGCTCGTCCCCGTCGACCTTGTTGTCGACCACTCGGTGCAGGTCGATTTTTTCGGCAGTGCCGAGGCCCTCAAGCTGAACTTGGAAATGGAATTCCGCCGCAATCGCGAGCGCTATCAGTTCCTCAAGTGGGGCCAGCAGGCCTTCAAAACATTCGGCGTCGTCCCACCCGGCATCGGTATCGTTCACCAGGTAAATCTCGAATACCTGGCCAAAGGCGTGCTCTCGCAGTCCGTTAACGGCAAGGAACTCTATTACCCCGACACGCTGGTCGGCACCGATTCGCACACCACGATGATCAACGGTCTGGGTGTCGTCGGCTGGGGCGTGGGCGGGATCGAGGCCGAGGCCGGTATGCTCGGCCAACCGGTCTATTTCCTCACTCCGGAAGTGGTCGGTGTCCATCTCAGCGGACGCCTGCGTGAAGGCGTTACGGCGACGGACCTCGCGTTGCATGTCACCGAGCTGCTGCGCAAAACCAAGGTGGTCGGCAAATTCGTGGAGTTCTACGGGGAGGGGGCCGCGACGCTGCCTCTGCCCGATCGCGCCACCATCGCCAACATGGCACCGGAATACGGCGCAACGATGGGTTACTTCCCGGTGGACGCGGAATCGGTCAACTATCTGCGTGGCACCGGCCGCACCGACGAGCAATGCGCCGCATTCGAAGCCTACTTCAAGGCGCAGAAAATGTTCGGCATGCCCAAGAAGGGGGAGATCGACTACAGCGTCGATCTGGAACTCGACCTTGGTTCGGTCCAGCCCGGCGTGGCCGGACCAAAGCGTCCGCAGGACCGCATCAATCTGCCGGATCTGAAAAACACTTTTGTTTCGCTCCTCGAGAAGCCGGTCGCCGACGGCGGATACAACAAGCCGGCCTCCGCCCGCGGCGCGGCAGCCTCGATTAAGGTGGTGCATCCGCGCTTCGAAATCCCCGCCGACGAGAAAAAGCAGGTCGAGGAAATGGAAGAAGACCGACCCACGCCGGATAATATGCCCGGACGCACTGGCAATGGCGCGGCCACATTGGACCACGGCAGCGTGGTCATCGCCGCGATCACCAGTTGCACCAACACGAGCAATCCGAGTGTCATGCTCGGCGCGGGACTGCTGGCCAAGAAAGCCGTCGAGCGCGGGCTCCACGTTTCGCCCGCGGTGAAAACCTCTCTGGCCCCCGGTTCGCGCGTGGTGCAGGACTACCTGCATTCCACCGGACTCCAGCCCTACCTCGACAAACTCGGATTCCAAATCGTCGGCTACGGCTGCACCACATGCATCGGCAACTCCGGCCCGCTGCCGCAGGCCGTCGAGGAGGCCATCACGGGGCACGACTTGGTC
>Ga0315900_10004053_pt1 | contig 20892 bp, 21 predicted proteins | sample LakEriMetagenome_FD_203521 | JGI IMG/M metagenome (GOLD analysis project Ga0315900, IMG submission 203521) | Freshwater fungal communities from buoy surface, Lake Erie, Ohio, United States - Buoy 12 MA114 | ecosystem: Environmental > Aquatic > Freshwater > Lake > Lake biofilm | place: USA: Lake...
GTGAATATACCTACTTTGCATCCGACTGCGCCTATTACATTGACAAACGTGAACGCGGATTTGATCGGTGCTTTTACCTACTTGGGGCTGATCACCACGGTTATGTGAATCGCCTTCGAGCAGTTGCTGCATGTGCTGGAGATAACCCAGATAAATCTATCGAAGTTTTGATTGGTCAACTGGTCAAAATCATGCGTGGAGATCAGGAAGTTAAATTATCTAAACGGGCTGGTGACTTGATTTTGCTCACAGATCTCGTTGCCGAGGTGGGAGTTGATGCTGCTAGATATTCTCTAATTCGATATCCAGTAGACACTCCACTCACGCTAGATCTTGATCTTTTAGTTTCAAGAACCAATGACAATCCCGTTTATTACGTTCAATATGCGCATGCACGCATTAGTGCCTTACTTCGAACAGCTAGTGAGCTAGGACATGATTGGCAGAATGGAAATCTGGAATTTGATCCAGGCTTACTGGTGACTGAATCAGAAGCAATTTTGTTAGGCAAGCTAGCTGGTTACCCAAGAATTGTGGGCTCAGCTGCAGAGTTAAGGGAACCGCATCGGGTAGCTCGTTACCTCGAAGATTTAGCCAATAGTTATCACAAGTTCTACGATGCATGTCGAGTGCTGCCAGCAGCAACTGAAGAACTCACATCTTTAAATGTGGCAAGACTGCATGTTTGTGCAGCTACTCGAATTGTTATTAGCAATGGACTTGATCTACTTGGAGTTTCAGCACCTCAGCGGATGTGAGTGTGGCTGTGCCCAAGAGGGTAAACCCTGCGTTCGACGCTAATCTACCGACATGGCAGCCGACTTAAATGAGTTAGTTTCTGGTATCTGGCCCCTGGCATTGCATCGCCAGACTGATGGCTCATGTTCATTAAGTGGGATGAGTTTGAATGAATTGGCAAATAAACATGCCACACCAATGTATTTATATGATGCAGATGAACTACTAGAGCGTGCCATAAGAGTTAAGTCAGCTTTTGCTAAGCATGATCTTCCTTGCGATGTTAATTACGCAAGTAAAGCTTTCTTATCGATTGCTATGGCCAAAATAATTGCCAATGCAGGATTGCATTTAGATGTGGCAAGTGGTGGTGAACTCGCAATTGCTCTTAGAGCAGGTTTTCCAGCTGCCAATATTGCTATGCATGGCAATAACAAGAGCGAAGCTGAGATAGATCTAGCCATTCGTTCAGGCATAGGTTGCATAATCTTGGATTCTGAAGAAGAAGTTCAGCGAGTTGCGCAAGTAGCAGTTAAATACAAAATTGTGCAACAGGTAATGATCCGAGCCACTTTGGGAATTGACGCAAATACTCACGAATTTATCTCAACATCTCATGAAGATCAAAAATTTGGGTTATCATTTAATGATGGATCACTTTTGAGAGTGGCTAAGGTTGTAAAAGACTTAATATCACTAGAACTAATTGGTTTACATTCACACATTGGATCTCAAATTTTGCCTTTAGCTGGATTTGAAGCGGCAGCGGCTCGCTTAGTTACAGCTGCTGTGATGCTTAGAGATGAAGCAGGAATAGTTATTTCCCAATTAGGTTTAGGTGGGGGATTTGGAATTTCATATGTTCCAGCCGATCAACCAAAAGACATTCAAGTAATTGCAGACTTATTGGTTTCAACTGTATTGCGTGAGTCCAAACTAAATGACTTAATCGTCTCAAAAATTAGTGTTGAGCCAGGTAGATATATCTCTGGTCCTGCAGGTATTACTTTATATACAGTTGGAACGATCAAACCAGTAACCATTGCAGGTGGACAAACTAGAACCTATGTCTCGGTAGATGGTGGGATGAGTGACAATATTCGAACAGCCCTTTACGGTGCTCAATACACAGTGGCTGTCGTTAGTAGAGCACCAACTGGTGCGCCAATGTTGTCCCGGGTAGTTGGTAAACATTGTGAGTCTGGGGACATCATCGTGCGTGACTGCTACCTCCCAGATGACTTAAAACCAGGAGATCTAATCGCGGTAGCAGCCACTGGGGCTTATTGCCGCAGCATGTCTTCCCAGTACAACGGAACACCAAGACCCCCAGTTATTGCAGTGTCTGGTGGATTGGATCAGGTGTGGATTCGCCGAGAAACGTATGAGGATCTCCTAGTACTTGATCAAGGATGACCCTCAATAGCAATTAGGGCCCAATGAGTCTGAGAGAATTCACTCTCAACCCCAAGGAGATCTGATGTCTAGCGCCCCACTCAAGATTGCAGTCTTGGGAGCAGGCACAGTTGGCTCACAAGTTGTGCGACTGCTGCAAGAGCAGGGCGCTGACCTATCAGCACGCGTTGGCGCGGAGTTAAAAATTATTGGTGTAGCAGTTAAGGACCCTGCTAGATCTCGCCATGGAATCAATCCAAACTTACTCACCACGGATTCAAAATCACTAGTTAAAAACTGTGACATCTTGATTGAGGTTATGGGTGGGATTGAACCTGCAAAATCATTAATTTTGGAAGCAATGCAAAACGGGGCTAGCGTGGTTACCGCAAATAAAGCCTTGTTAGCTCGACATGGATCAGAACTATTGGTCGCTGCCGATAAGGCTGGCGTTGACTTGTACTTTGAGGCATCAGTTGCTGGTGCTATTCCGCTACTTAGGCCAATTAGGGAGTCTCTAGCTGGAGACACGGTTAATCGAGTAATGGGAATTGTGAATGGGACCACAAACTTTATTTTGTCTAAAATGGAAACAGACGGAGCGGATTATCAAGATGTGCTCGCTGAAGCACAATCTTTAGGATATGCCGAATCTGACCCAACAGCAGATGTTGAAGGCCACGATGCAGCTGCAAAGGCTGCGATTTTGGCAACCTTGGCATTTCACACACCAGTAACTATTGATGATGTTTACTGTGAAGGAATCACTAAAGTTACTAAAGCAGATATGGATGCTGCCGAATCCATGGGATTTGTAATTAAATTGCTGGCTGTTGCTGAGCGTCAGGCCCAAGATTCAATAGTGGTGCGAGTTCATCCAACAATGGTCCCTAAATCTCATCCTTTAGCGAATGTCCGAGGCGTTTTTAATGCAGTATTCGTTGAAGCAGAATCTGCTGGTGAACTAATGTTCTTTGGCCGAGGTGCAGGTGGTGCGCCAACTGCATCAGCAGTCCTTGGTGATGTGGTGGCTGCAGCTCGAAATAGAGTTGCTGGCGGTGTTGGACCAAGAGATACTTCATATGCAGCCCTGAAGTGCCTAGACATTTCAAATGCACACACTCGTTATTACATACATATAAAAGTTGCTGACAAACCTGGCGTGCTTGCCAAAATTGCAACCACTTTTGCAGAAAATAAAGTCAGTATTCAGGTATTACATCAAGATGGTCATGGCGATGATGCCGCACTGGTGATTAGAACTCACAAGGCAACAGATGCAGCCCTAGCAAAGACTTTAGATGGTCTAAAGAAGTTGGATGTGGTTGATTCAGTAATTGGTGTGATGCGGGTAGAGGGTGAGCAAGGCGAATGAGCCTTTTCAAAAAGAGAGTAGGCGCTCATCAGTGGCGAGGAGTGATCGAGGAATACCGATCATTCATGCCGGTTAGCTCAAAAACTCCAATAGTTTCCTTGCGCGAAGGTGGAACTCCACTGGTTTATGCCTGCAACTTAAGTGAAATTCTTCAAAATGATATTTGGTTAAAAGTAGAGGGCACAAACCCAACAGGGTCATTTAAAGACCGTGGCATGACTATGGCTATCAGTAAGGCTGCTGAAAATGGTGCCAAAGCAGTTATCTGTGCCAGCACTGGAAATACATCTGCTTCCGCTGCAGCCTATGCAGTTAAAGCTGGAATGATTTGTGCAGTTTTGGTGCCAGATGGCAAGATTGCAATGGGAAAGTTGGCACAAGCTGTTGTGCATGGAGCCTCAATACTGCAGGTTCAAGGAAATTTTGATGACTGTCTAACTTTAGCTAAAGATTTGAGTGAGAATTATCCAGTCGAATTAGTAAACAGTGTTAATCCTTTCCGGATTGACGGTCAGAAGTCAGCATCATTTGAAGTAGTGGACTTACTTGGTAAGGCACCAGATATTCATGTGCTGCCAGTAGGAAATGCAGGCAACATAACTGCATATTGGAAGGGCTATCTCGAGTATCAAAAAGTGCGGCAGAGCTCATTGCCGCGCATGTTTGGATTTCAAGCCGAAGGTGCGGCCCCAATTGTGAGAGGTCAGAAGGTAGATAAGCCAGAAACAATTGCGACCGCAATTCGAATCGGAAACCCGGCTTCGTGGGATCAAGCAGTTGCGGCACGTGACGATTCGGGTGGTTTGATTGATATGTGTTCTGACGCAGAGATTTTGTCGGCCTACCGCTTACTTGCTAGCAAAGAAGGTGTTTTTGTCGAGCCATCAAGTGCGATTGGTGTTGCTGGACTACTTAAACTTCAAAGTGTTGGAAAGCTCGACAAGGGCCAAACAATTGTGATAACTGTGACTGGCAACGGACTAAAGGATCCGCAGTGGGCTTTGGAGTCTGCCAAAGATCCAATTTCAGTGGCAGTTGATTCCAAGGCTGCTGCTAAAGCACTTGGTCTAGCGGGCTAGACATGGCATTACAAGAGCGAGCCAGCGTGAAGGTGCCTGCAACAAGTGCAAACTTAGGTGCAGGCTTTGATGTATTGGGTCTATCACTTGGTTTTTATGACGAGTTAAGCGTAGAGGTAATAACTGGCACAGATCTTGTAGTAATTGATGGACATGGTTTTGATTCATTACCAAAAGATGGAACTCACTTAGTGATGCGCTCGATTCGCAAGGGCCTAGAAGCAATGGGCGAGAAAGTGGATGGACTATTACTTCGTTGCCAAAATCAAATTCCGCATGCTAGGGGCATGGGCTCATCCTCAGCAGCCATAGTTGCAGGATTGGCGCTGGCTAAAGGACTATGCACCGATGGTTCAGACCGTATGCCTACTGAATTGATGATTGATTTAGCTGGCAGAATGGAAGGACACCCTGACAACATTGCACCTTGCATTTTGGGTGGAATGACAATTGCTTGGATTGATGACGAGGGCCACCATGCTGTTCGCTCAGATGTTCACCCAGATATTGTGCCAGTGGTTTCGATTCCAAACTTTAAAGTAAAAACAGAAACCGCCAGAGGCTTATTGCCGATTCGTATTCCACATGATGACGCTGTGTTTAACATTTCTAGAAGTTCATTAATGGTTTATGCGATGACTCAGGATCCATCTAAGCTATTTGTGGCAAGTGATGATCGCATGCATCAACGCCAACGTGCAGATGCAATGCCAGCCACTTTGCGCGCTGTTGCTGCATTGCGTCGGGCAGGTTTAGCAGCAGTAGTGTCTGGCGCTGGACCAACCGTATTAACGCTTGCTAATTCTCAAACTGCTAATGAAGTTTCTGGGATAGTGGATAGCGCAGGGGCCAAATTTGAGACCCTAACCCTTGCCGTTGACCAGGGTGGGGTCCAAGCGCTCTAGCCCAGATGGTGGTATGGTTCACCCAGAAGCAGGCGTTAGGCCTAGAACCTTCGTTCGAACCAAATTCATCGCCCTTCTTCTTCAGCTCCATAAATCCTTGAAATTTATGTGTGCTTGAGAAATCCAAACTAGAAGCCGGAAGGCAATTAATAAGTGACTGATACCGCAACCGATGTAAACAGCATGCTGCTGCCAGATCTAAAGAAGATGGCCCAGAAGCTAGGCATTGAAGGCGCAGCAACTATGCGCAAGAGTGAGTTAGTTAAAGAGATCGAGAAAAATCAAAAAGGCAGTTCGGGTGGACGTCAGCGACGCTCTGCATCCAGGCCTGAAGGCGGCCCAGCGGCTGACTCTGAAGAGACTCAATCACCAAGGTCAGATCGTAATTCTGAACCGCGTGAAGATCGAGGATCAGATTCTCGTGACAACAATCGTGATAACAACAACCGCGACAACCGCGACAATGGCAATCGAGACAATGGTCGAGAAAACTATCGTGACCGAAATGATCGAGGTCGCGATGATCGTAACGACCGTGACCGAAATGATCGAGGTCGCGATGATCGTAACGACCGCAATCGAGGTCGTGATGACCGTAATGATCGTAATCGAAACCGTGATCGATTTGATCGAAATCGTCCACGTCGCGATCGAGATGAATTTGAAGTTGGCGAAGATGATGTATTAGTACCTGCAGCAGGTATTGTCGATATTTTGGACAACTATGCATTTGTAAGAACCACTGGTTATCTTCCAGGCCAAAATGATGTTTACGTATCACTTGGGCTTGTGAAGAAGTTTGGCTTGCGCAAAGGCGATGCCATCACAGGTCAGGTTAAACAACCAAGAGATGGTGAGCTTAGACAGAAGTTCAATCCACTAATCAAAGTTGAAACAGTTAATGGCATGGAACCTGATGAAGCCAAGCAACGAATTGAGTTTGCAAAGCTTGTCCCTTTATATCCTCAAGAGAGACTTCGCTTGGAAACAGAGCCAGGCATTCTTACAACTCGAATCATCGATTTAGTCTCACCAATTGGCAAGGGTCAGCGAGGATTGATTGTTTCTCCTCCAAAAGCTGGTAAGACCATGGTGTTGCAGGCTATTGCGAATGCGATTACAACTAACAACCCAGAGGTTCACCTAATGGTTGTACTTGTTGATGAGCGACCAGAAGAAGTAACTGATATGCAACGAAACGTTAAAGGTGAAGTGATTGCTTCTACCTTTGATCGCCCAGCGGAAGATCACACAACCGTGGCTGAACTTGCAATTGAACGCGCTAAGCGATTAGTAGAGATGGGCCATGACGTGGTGATTTTGCTAGATTCAATCACGCGCTTGGGTCGTGCATACAACATTGCAGCCCCTGCAAGCGGTCGTATTCTTTCGGGTGGTGTGGATTCAGCAGCACTGTATCCACCAAAGAAATTCTTTGGCGCAGCTCGTAATATCGAAGGTGGCGGCTCGCTAACTATTTTGGCAACCGCTCTTGTTGATACTGGCTCTCGAATGGATGAGGTTATTTTCGAAGAGTTCAAGGGAACTGGAAATATGGAGTTGAAGTTAGAGCGCAAGCTTGCTGATAAGCGCATCTTCCCAGCAGTAGATATCAACCAGTCTGGTACTCGAAAAGAAGAACTCTTGATGTCTCCTGAAGAATTAAAGATCAACTGGAAACTTCGTCGAGTACTAACAGCTCTTGATCAACAGCAGGCAATTGAGTTATTGATGACCAAACTACGCGAATCCAAGACCAATATGGAGTTCCTAAATCAGATTCAAAAGACCACACCTGGAATTCCAGACACCTCGGATTCTGAATAGTCCTAGCGCTGATACCCTTACCCACCCCGTAGCCGGTTCCCGGATTCCGACCCGGTTACACGAACAGAGAGAACGAAGATGAAGACTGATATTCATCCAAATTATGACTACGTCATTTTTCGTGACAAGTCTGCGGATTTTGCTATTTTGACCAGGTCCACAATTAAGACCGACCAGAAGATGGTTTGGGAAGATGGTAAAGAGTATCCGCTAGTGGATGTGGAAATTTCCTCTGCAAGTCATCCGTTCTATACCGGTAAACAAAAGATTATGGATGTTGGCGGTCGTGTTGCTAAGTTCGAGAAGCGATTCGGTAAAAAGGCCTAACTTCATTACGAGCGTCGCCCTCTAGTCGAGGGCGGCGCTCGTTTTGCTATCTAGAAAGAAATTAAATGTTTGAGAACTGTGCAGGATTAGTAGTGGAGATTGGTGAGATCGAAACCAAACTCTCTGATCCATCTTTACACAACGATCAAAACAAAGCGAGAGAACTAAACAAGCGTTACTCTCAATTAAAGCCAATCGTGGCCACTTACAAGCAGTACCTCTCAGTTATTGACGATATTGCTGCAGCCAAAGAGTTTGCAGAATCTGATCCAAGCTTTGTTACTGAGTTAGAGAATTTGGATATGCAGTTGACAGATCTATCTGCTCAGTTAGAGACACTATTAATACCAAGAGATCCACTTGATGACAAAGATGTGATTTTAGAAATAAAAGCAGGTGAAGGTGGTGACGAGTCAGCGTTGTTTGCATCTGACTTGTTGCGCATGTATATGCGTTGGGCTGATCGACATGGCTTAAAGGCTGAAGTTATTGACATGGTCGAAAGTGACCTTGGTGGCTATAAGGATGTTTCCCTAGCCGTTAAAGCGCGCGGTATTCCTGAACCAGGTAATGCTCCGTGGGCATTGCTTAAACATGAGGCAGGCGTGCATCGCGTACAACGAGTTCCGGTAACTGAGTCACAGGGCAGAATTCACACTTCAGCTGCAGGAGTTTTGGTGTATCCAGAAGCTGAGGATGTTGAAGTTGAGGTTAATGCACAAGATTTGCGCATTGATGTCTATCGCTCATCAGGGCCAGGTGGTCAAAGTGTTAACACTACAGACTCTGCAGTTCGAATTACTCACGTTCCAACCGGCATTGTGGTTTCCTGTCAAAATGAGAAGAGCCAGTTACAAAATAAAGAGTCGGCACTTCGTATTCTTCGGGCAAGATTGCTAGCTGCCGCCGAGGAAGCTAAAGCTGCTGAGGCTCAAGCAGCTCGCAAGATGCAGGTTCGAACTGTGGATAGAAGTGAACGCGTTAGAACCTATAACTTCCCCGAGAACCGGTTAACAGATCACCGCAGTAACTTTAAGTCTTACAACTTAGATCAAATCCTGGAAGGTGATCTAGACGGAGTTATTTCTTCTTTAGTAGAAATTGAACGTGCTGAACGAATGCGAGATGCAGGCAAGTGAGTTCCGTTCGACAACTTCTCGTGAATGCAGAAATTAGGCTGCAGCAGGCGGGAGTGCCCTCACCTCGAGTAGACACTGAAGTTTTACTAGCCCATGTATTGAAAGTTACTAGATCGCAACTACTTATTCAAGATGAGATAACTCAAGATGCAAAGCACGAGTTTGAGTTGTTGATTCGCCGACGCCAACTGCGTGAACCACTTTCCTACATCACCAATGAAGCGCCTTTTCGAAGAATTGTGCTATCTGTGGGACCTGGAGTTTTAATCCCAAGACCTGAAACAGAATTAATAGTTGACATTGTTAAACGAAGTGAATTATCTGGAAATGTTGTAGATCTAGGTTGTGGATCAGGGGCTATTGGATTAAGCATCGCAACCGAAATCAAAAACTGCCAAGTTCTAGGTATAGATAACTCTGAGCAGGCCTTGCATTTCACAAAGATCAATTCTGAACAGTTAACGCCTAAATTCTTGGAGGGCTCATCCTTCGATGCGCGATTGACTTCAATTACTGAAGTACCTGTCTTATTTCCAAATTTGGTGGGAAAGACTCAAATTGTGGTAGCTAATCCACCTTATGTGCCAGAGGGCTCACGGGTTGCAGATGAGGTCAGATACCACGAACCAGCGGTAGCAGTCTTTGCTGATAAATCTGGCTATTCTGTAATTGATCAAGTAATAAGCACTGCAGCATTATTACTTGCTCCAGGTGGTTTATTGGTAATTGAGCATTCAGAACTGCATGGACCTAAATCTCAAGATGGTGGGGTTTGGCGCAGACTTACTAAGCATCAAGACCAATTTGGACAAAGCATCTTTGAGAACCTACTAGCAGTTGATGATCTAACCGATAGGCCTAGATTTACTGCTGCAAACCGAAAGCAGAATTAATGGCTATCTACATTGAGTGCACTACTGAAACAGAGCGTCAACGTGGAATCACTGCAGCAAAATCTGCAATCAGGCGCGGGGAATGCATAGTTATTCCAACCGACACTGTGTACGGAATAGCAGTTGATCCATTTATGCCAGATGGAGTTAATAGGTTGTTGGCTGCTAAAGGGCGTGGTAGAGATATGCCAGTGCCAGTTTTGGTACCAACATTTGCCGCAGCAATTGCGCTCGCTAAGAAATTGTCACCAGCTGCAAAAGATTTAATGGATGCTTTTTGGCCAGGACCCTTAACTATCGTGGTTGCTCAACAACCAACTCTTAGCTGGGATTTAGGTGATACTGATGGAACTGTTGCGCTACGCATGCCTCTTCAGCGCACAGCTTTAGAGTTGCTAGCTGAAACTGGGCCGCTAGCAGTTAGTTCAGCAAACATTTCGGGTCAACCACCAGCTACTTCTGCCAAGATGGCCTTGGAGCAGTTGGGTGAGTCTGTTTCAATCTATTTAGAAATGGGTGAAACTACCAGCGACATCCCAAGCACAATCGTTGATGCAACATCTGACAAACTACAAATAATCAGACTTGGCGCGCTATCCAAGGCTGATTTAGTGGAAATTGTTGGGGAAATAGCATTTAAGAGTTCTGATGAATGATTTATTCGTTGGAGCAGGAACTCTAATAAATGTTTCTACCATAGTTTTTGGGGCAACCCTTGGTGGGCTGTTTGGTTCAAGATTTAAGGTGCGCATGCGTAACTTGGTTACAGATGCCTTGGGCTTGATCACTTTATTGGTTGGTCTAATGAGTGCTTGGGTGGTTACATCCGAGAGCTTTGCTGACGAAGTTGGAGATGGGTTTCCATTACTTGTAGTACTTGGCGCATTGTTGCTGGGCGGCATTCTTGGAACAGTTCTGAAATTAACTGAGAAGTTTGATGCAGCCGGAAATTACTTAAATCGAAGATTTAATAGTGGGGGAGAATCTTCTAAATTTATCGAAGGATTTGTTAGTGCGTCACTGTTATTTGTGGTGGGACCATTAGCGATTATGGGTTCAATCTCAGATGGGATTGGATCTGGAATAGATCAACTTCTCTTAAAAAGCACACTGGACTTTTTTGCGGCTATGGCCTTCGCTGCGTCATTTGGAGCATTTGGTGTGGCCTGCTCGGCCTTAAGTGTGGGTGCCTATCAGGGGGTATTCACAGCCCTTGGGTTTGCAGTGGGAAATCTACTTTCAGCGGCACAAGTTGATGCCCTGACGGCAACAGGTGGGCTTTTGCTGGTAGGAGTGGGGCTTAGACTGCTTAATATCAAGCAGGTTGCTGTTGCCGACCTGCTGCCAGCTCTCATTTTTGCCCCACTGCTCGTTGCCTTGATCGGCCCCCTAGCGGGATAGGCTTCGCAGAATTGTTGGGGGACACCCTCAGGGAGGATCAGATGCGAAAGCTAGCTAGGGCCTGTGTTGCGGGTTTACTTCTAGCGCTCACATCAACCTTTTCGATCGGATCAGCTCAAGCGGCTGAAGAAGTATCTGTCATCTCTGGTGTTATGCAAGGCCCGATGGGTGAGCCGATGGCTGGCGTTGAATTAAGTGCAACTGGCCCAGATGGTTTTACCGCTGATTTAACCTCTGCAGTAGACGGTAGTTGGTCCTTTGAAATCTCTATTGCTGGTGAATATTTCGTAACTATCGATCCCACCACACTACCTAGTGGGGTTGCCTTAACGGAGCCAGACAAATTAACTAAACAAGTAATCGTATTTATGATTGGCAGCCCAACTCCAACAGTTAAGTTCTTAACTGGAGATGGCCCTGAACGAGATCCAATGTGGCAAACTGCCATGCAACTAACGCTGGATGGGATAATTCTTGGCATAACGATTAGTTTGGCTGCAGTTGGATTGAGTCTAATTTTTGGTACAACTGGACTTACAAATTTTGCGCATGGTGAATTGATCACGCTTGGTGGGTTAACAACTTTCTTCTTTAACAAGATGGGCTTGCACGTTGTGCTCGCTGCTATAATTTCGTTAGCAATTTGCGCGTTAATTGGTGGATATGCGCAAGATAAGTTGTTGTGGAAGCCATTAAGACGCCGCGGAACTGGCTTAATCGCGATGCTTGTCGTATCAATTGGATTTGGATTGCTGGTGCGTTACGTATTTCTTTATATCTTTGGTGGCGATAAAGAACAATTCTTGCAATACGCCGGACAGGCTGGTTGGCAATTTGGTCCATTCAGTTTGACTCCAAAAGCATTAGTTGGATTGTCTATTGGTGTTTTACTTATTGGGCTTACTACCGCATGGCTTTTGAAGTCGAAGTTGGGTAAAGCATCTCGAGCGGTTGCGGATAATCCTGCATTAGCAGCAGCATCAGGAATTGATGTGGAACGTGTCATAAATGTTGTTTGGATTTTAGGTGCAGTCTTGGCAGGTTATGCGGGAGTGATGATGGGACTTAATCAAGGGGTTCAATTCATTATGGGTAGTGATACGTTGCTATTGATCTTCGCAGCTGTAACCCTTGGTGGTTTGGGTACTGCGTTTGGTGCAATAGTGGGTTCGATGATAGTTGGACTTTTTATTCAACTCTCGACCTTGATTATCCCTACTGAACTGAAGTATGTTGGAGCGTTGGCAGTTTTGATCATAATTTTACTGGTTCGACCTCAAGGCATTATGGGTCGCAAAGAGCGGATAGGTTGATTATGGACTGGACATTTATCTTCCAACAATCAATTAGCTCAGCCGTTGGCGTTAACGCAATTATCTTTGCCTTAGCAGCGATTGGCTTGAATATGCATTTTGGTTACACCGGTTTGCTGAACTTTGGTCAAGCAGGGTTTTTGGCTGTTGGCGCATACACAGTGGCGGTCTTGGTTGTTAACTTTGATGTTTCGGTTTGGATAGCATTTTTAGCGGGTATATTCGCAGCAATATTGCTCGCTTTGCTTCTAGGAGTTCCAACTTTAAGGCTTCGAGCCGACTATTTGGCAATTGTTACCATCGCAACTGCTGAAATCATTCGACAAGTTGCCCGTTCAGTGACTTTGCGTGAGTACTTTGGTGGATCTGATGGAATCACTGGAAAATTTGGGGCAGACTTTTTTGCGATCAACCCATTCCCAGCGGGATTAGATTTGCCACTACTGCGCTACACCCCAAATGATCTTTGGGTAGTGGTTGTTGGCTGGGGATTAGTAGTGATTTTTGTGTTCTTCACATATCTAATGATGCGCTCACCTTGGGGTCGAGTAATCAAGGCAATTCGTGAAGATGAAGAAGCTGTTAGAAGTCTTGGCAAGAATGTGTATTTGTACAAGATGCAATCACTGGTTCTAGGTGGAGTTGTTGGAGCATTTGCTGGCTTTGTTTATGCAATATCTCGTCAGAGCGTTCAGCCAGACAATTATTCAACAGCTCTCACATTCTTTGCTTATGCAGTTTTAATCCTTGGTGGAGCAGCCCGAGTTTTGGGCCCAGTGGTAGGTGCTGTTATTTTCTGGTTCCTTCTAGTATTTATTGAGCAAACTCTCCGTGGATTAGTAAACATTGACAAGATTCCAGATTGGTTGATGAATCAAAATCAGGTTGGTCAGGTTCGGTTCATGCTGGTAGGACTGGGTTTGATGTTGTTAATGATCTACCGACCGCAAGGAATTTTTGGCGACAAGAAGGAGTTGGCCCTTGACGCTCGCGCCTAATTCAACAACTAAGAAAGAGGTAGCAGTTGCTGCCCTTAAGAATGTTGCCACCATTCCAGGTGTAAAGAAACCTGATCCAATTGTTATTGCAGACAACGTAGTTAGAAAATTTGGCGGCTTAACGGCAGTTAATGTTGAGCACGTAGAGATTCAACGCGGAGCTATTACTGCGCTAATTGGTCCAAATGGTGCTGGTAAGACAACCTTCTTTAATCTGTTAACAGGTTTTGATAAGCCTGACTCAGGTAACTGGACATTCAATGGGACTGCTTTGGCTGGAGTTGCACCGCATAAAGTTGCCAGGCTAGGCATGGTTAGAACTTTTCAGTTGACCAAAGCATTGTTTAGGTTATCGGTATTAGACAACATGCGATTAGGGGCTAGACATCAAAAGGGTGAAGGAATTCTTCGGGCCTTAATTCCAACTTTATGGAAGGCACAAGAAAATCAAATAACTAAACAAGCGATGGAACTCCTAACTAGATTCAAATTGGATGCCAAAGCAGATGACTTTGCAGCAGCATTGTCTGGAGGTCAACGTAAGTTGCTAGAGATGGCTCGCGCTTTGATGGTTGAACCAGAATTAGTCATGCTAGACGAGCCAATGGCAGGCGTGAATCCAGCCTTGACCCAATCACTACTAGGGCACATCAAAGATCTTCGAGAGCAAGGAATGACAGTCTTGTTCGTCGAGCATGACATGGATATGGTGCGAGACATTTCTGATTGGGTCATAGTGATGGCCCAAGGGAAAGTAGTTGCCGAAGGTCCACCAGAATCAGTTATGAGTAACCCTGCAGTTATTGATGCGTATCTAGGGGCGCATCATGATCAAACACTGGAAGAAGGGGAAAACTAATGACTAGATCAGATCATGACTTAAATGCAGCTAGTGCATTAGTTAGAGCAGATGATCTTGTAGCTGGATACCTGCCAGGTGTGAATATTCTTAATGGCTGTGACTTGTATGCGAATAAAGGTGAGTTGGTTGGAATCATTGGTCCAAATGGTGCTGGTAAATCAACTCTATTGAAAGCCATGTTTGGTTTAGTTAAGGTAAGTTCAGGAAGCGTCACGCTGGATGGCGAGGACATTACCGGCCAACGAGCAGACCAATTGGTGCATAAAGGAATTGGCTTTGTCCCACAAAATAACAATGTGTTTCCCTCTTTGACAATTGAAGAGAACCTGCAAATGGGTGCTTTCCAAACACCAGACAAGTTCCAAGAACGGTTTGATTTTGTGACTTCACTTTTCCCAGCCTTGGGTGAGCGCCGCAAACAGCGAGCGGGATCTTTATCTGGGGGCGAGCGACAGATGGTTGCGATGTCTCGAGCTTTGATGATGAACCCATCTGTTTTATTGCTGGATGAACCAAGCGCTGGGCTGTCTCCTGCTTTGCAAGATGAAGTGTTTGTGCGAGTGCGTGAAATTAATCGCTCAGGGGTAACAGTAATTATGGTTGAGCAAAACGCTAGGCGCTGTCTACAAATTGTGGATCGAGGATACGTGTTAGATCAAGGCAAAAATGCCTACACTGGAACTGGTAAATCTCTCGCAACTGATCCAAAAGTGATCGAACTATATTTGGGAACATTAGCTAAGGCTTAACAAAAAGTTTGCTCTTAGGTTTAAGCAAAAGGCCCGGCTCAATGAGCCGGGCCTTTTGGATTATTTCTTATTTATGGCAGTGGAGCTGGTACTGCACCAACGATGAACTCATCTACCTTAGCGACAGATGCATCATTAGCTGTGTACTCGTAGATGCCCATGGTTGCCTGTGATGGCTCACCATTCTCATCAAACTCAACTGGACCAGAAACGCCATCGAAGTCGATGTCGGTTCCTTCATCAAGCAGAGCCTTGCAGTCTGCCCATGATGAACACTTCTCGCCACCTGATGAAACTGACTGCAGATTTGCAGCGATAGTTGCACCATCTGTTGCTCCGCCTTGCTGTGCAGCAAGAGCGATCAACATAACTGCGTCATATGACTCAGCAGCGTATGAGAAGTCAGTCAAAGAAGGATCAACTGCAAGCAGTCTCTCCTGGAATTCTGCTGGAGCAGCAGCACCTGGAAGAGTGGCCTTTACGCCAGTCATGATGCCTGCAGGCAGATCCTTGAAAGCTGTATTCGAGTAGTTACCGTCTACCAAGTAAAGCTTGACCTTATCTGGGCCAATTCCTTGCTTGATCATTTCTTGTACTACTGCTGTGCTCTCAGCGAAACCAATCAATGCAACTGCATCTGGCTTTGCAGCCTTAGCCTTTCCAACCTCAGCAGAGAACTCAGTTGCTTGTGGGTTGTAAGTGATGATTGTTGAGGTTCCAGTGAATGCGTTAGCTGCATACTTGGCTAGACCATTTCCGTATGCATCATCCAAGTTAAGGATAACTGCATTTTGTGCACCTTCATTGGCCATCAACTGACCAAGTACTGCACCTTGGAAGGTGTCAGAAGGAGCTGTACGGAAGTACAAGCCGTTGTCTGCATAGTTCGTGAAATCTGGTGATGTGTTAGCAGGTGAGAAATGCACAACGCCTGCACCAGTGATCTTGTCGATTACTGTGAAGGACACACCTGAAGATGCAGCACCAACGATGGCGCCAACGCCAGCAGCTAGGTGTGAGTCAACAGTTGTTTGTGCGATGTCTGTACTGGTATCTCCTGAGTCACCGCGTAGGTGCTCAACTGGGGCTCCAAGTACACCGCCACCATCATTGATTTCTTGAACTGCAAGATCAACTCCTGCGAATTCTGGTGGGCCGAGGAATGCGAGGCTGCCAGTTTCAGGCAACATCGATCCAATCTTTAGCGGTGTTGCAGTAGCGTCTCCTGATCCTTCGTCGCTGCTCGAGCAAGCGGCAAGAACCAAAAGGGAGGCGCCGATAACTGCAGCAGAGCGCAATATCGATGAACGGGTCATTAACCGTCTCCTTGTTGTAAAGCCCTTAGGGGAAATCCCGAAGGAGCGCATATTCTCCCCGCAATCCCCTAAGGGCACGAACCCAGCCCCCCATGGGAAGTCCACCTTTAACAACATTGTGACCAATTCGAAACCAAAATGCCCAAAAAATGGCTTGAAGGAGCAAAATTCCATAATTCTTTAGACTGGTCCCCTAGTCAAGAATTTATTGTGATCAGGAGAGTGGATGTCCGCAAATACCTTTTGGGGTCCAGATTTTGAAGAATTACAGAGCCAAGATCCACAAATAGCTCAGATTTTGTTAGATGAGTTGAACCGACAGAGAACCGGATTGCAATTAATTGCGTCCGAGAACCTAACCTCTCCGGCAGTCTTAGCAGCTTTTGGTTCAGTGCTTAGCAATAAGTATGCAGAGGGATACCCAGGGAAGCGTTACTACGGTGGTTGTGAAGTTGTAGACCAAGCAGAGAATTTGGCAATTGATCGTGCTAAGAAGTTGTTTGGTGCAGACCACGCAAATGTGCAACCGCACTCAGGAGCATCTGCAAATTTAGCTGCGTATGCAGCTTTCACAAAACCAGGTGACAAAGTTTTAGCATTGTCATTGGCACAAGGTGGACATCTAACTCATGGATCACCTGTGAATTTCTCTGGCCAGTGGTTTGAACCAATTCATTACACGGTTAAGAAAGATACCGAATACATTGATTATGACGAAGTTCGATCCCTAGCCATAGAGCATCGTCCAAAAATGATCATTGCTGGTGCAACTGCTTACCCTCGATTGGTTGATTTTGCTGTATTTAGACAAATTGCAGATGAAGTTGGTGCAATTTTGATGGTGGACGCTGCGCACTTCATTGGCTTAGTTGCAGGCAAAGCCATACCAAGTCCGGTTCCACACGCAGATGTTGTTTGCTTTACAACGCATAAAGTTTTAAGAGGGCCTCGTGGGGGAATGATCTTGTGCAAAGAAGAACATGCAAAGGCTATAGACAAAGCTGTATTTCCAAAAATGCAAGGTGGACCACTTATGAATGCAGTTGCTGCGAAAGCTGTGGTGCTTAAAGAATGTGATACTGCGCCTTATCAAGATTATGCCAAACAGGTAATCAAAAATGCACAAGCTCTGGCAGCTGCTTTGAATGATCAAGGACTAAGGCCAGTTAGTGGCGGAACAGATACCCATCTAATCCTGCTTGATTTGCAAGGAATTGGAGTTGATGGGAAAGAAGCAGAAAAGCGGTGCGATGCAGCTCAGATTACTTTGAATAAGAATTCAATCCCCTATGACCCACAACCACCAATGATCTCTTCTGGAATACGAGTTGGCACCCCATCAATTACTACACAAGGCATGAAAGAAGATGCAATGGTTGAAGTTGCAGCCTTGATTGCAGGTGCCGTTAAAGCAACTGACCCAAGTACTTCGATCGAGATTGGTAAGAAAGTAAATCAACTCGTTGCGAAGTACCCGGCGTATAAGCGTGCGTGAATATCTTCTTTGCATGATGGCAGCAGCGTTCATTACGCTGCTAGCAACACCTGCAGTTAGAGCATTTGCGATTAGGGCTAATGCCATGGCTCAAGTTAGAGATCGTGATGTTCACGACAAGCCAACTCCAAGGTGGGGAGGGCTTGCAATGTTTTTTGGAATCGCTGTTGGCGTATTACTAGCATCTAGATTGCCGCTAATGAGCTCGGTATTTGCTGACAACTCAACTGCCATTGGAGTTTTAGGAGCAAGTGCGATTTTGGTGGTTTTAGGTTTGGTTGATGATCGGTGGCCACTTGATGCACCCATAAAACTAACTATTCAAGTTATTGCAGCAGCTGTTATGGCTGTGTCAGGAATTACGATTTCATGGCTGCCGCTTGGAAGTACTTTTGTATTGGATCCAACTACCAGTGTGTTGATAACTATCTTGCTTGTTTTGATAACGGTTAACGCCGTGAATTTTGTAGATGGACTTGATGGGTTAGCAGCAGGCGTAGTTGGTATTGCAGCACTGGCATTTTTTCTATATGCCTACACGTTAAGTGTGACTGAAGGATTCATCAGGGCAACTTTGCCAACACTAATGAGTGCTTTAATTGTTGGAGCAGTTATTGGATTCTTGCCACATAATTTTTATCCTGCAAAAATATTTATGGGTGATACGGGCTCGATGCTATTGGGGTTAATTCTGGCTGCAGTGAGTATCACTTTGGTTGGTCAGTTAGATCCAGCAGTCATTGGCTCGGCATCAGTGCTTCCTGCTTTTTTGCCAGTTCTTATCCCTATCTTTGTAATTGCCATACCTTTGGCAGATTTACTTCTAGCAATTCTTAGAAGAACTCGTGCTGGTAGAAGTCCGTTTACACCTGACAAAAAACACCTTCATCACTTACTACTAGAACGCGGTCATTCACAAGGCGGGGCTGCACTACTGATGTATGGAATCGCTGCCTTGTTCGCGTTTCCAGCAGTTGCCATTGCCTTCTTTCCAACTTGGATACCACTTATGGCTTTCTTGATTGGTGCAGTTGTTTTAGTAGTAGTGTTAGAGAGAAGACCGCGATCTAAAAAATTCGTTCCAGTACAGGACTTGATATGAACTCATCAGCAGCAGCACTAAAAAAAATGGCTTTAGTGGGTTTACTAATCGCGGCACTTGCCTTACCGCTGGCTACTTTGATTGGTTTCTTGATCCATGACTCCGCAGGTGCGTATGGGGCTGCAATTGGAATGGGACTTTCAGTTGTATTTATTGGGTTAACATCGGTAACTGCGCTGCTAACCATGAAGCTTAAAACCCAAACTTTAGGTTTGGTTGTCTTAACTTCTTGGCTAGTAAAAATTGTCTTGCTGCTCGTAGTTTTGGCCAGCCTGCGAGACGCCGACTTTTATCATCGCCCAACGCTTTTGGCTTCAATGCTGGTGGGGCTAGTGGGTTACCTCACAATTGAAGCCTTAATCGTCCAACGTAGCCGTATTTTGTATGTTGAACCCTAGGTATTTCTTACTCTGGGAGCGACAAACGAGGTCTAGTTGCTAGGCTTCCGCCGCCATGCCAAGCAGCCCGAAACCTGCACCACTTCCCCGTGGAGAGGGCCTAGTTTGGTCGGTGATTGGAACGCTCCTTAGTGGGCCCATTGTCTGGGGATTCATAGGTGCGTTAGTCGATCGCCAACTCGATACCGATCGAACATTTCTAGCTATCGGAGTGGTCGTTGGTGCAGTGGTAAGCATGTATGTCGTGTACTTGCGCTTTGGTAGAGAAACTGCTGAAGAAAAAGAGAAACGGAGTCAGTCCTGAACAGCCAACGGACTGCCGACCTCTTTGCACAGAGTGAATCGGGTGGGTTTGAACCACCAACAATCGGCGAATTCTTTCCACCTAAATTTTTTGAATATGGTCCTGACTTCTTAGGTCAACCGCTTTTTGCAATGACTCGAATCAATGTGATCATGCTGATCATGACTGCAGCCTTACTGATCTTCTTTTTCATGGCATTTAGACGGCCACAAGTTGTGCCAAGAGGTATTCAAAATGTTGGTGAAGTTGCTTTGGATTTTGTTCGAGTTCAAATTGCCGAAGAAATTTTAGGGCACCATGCTAAACGATTCACAGTTCTGCTGACCACAATGTTCTTCATAGTCTTGGCATTCAACATAACTGGAATTTTGCCGTTAATGCACATTGCTGCCAATAGTTTGATTGCGGTTCCACTGATTTTGGGATTCTCGGCCTACATTGCATTTAATTATGCGGGTATCAAACAGCATGGGCTTAAGCACTATCTACAAATGAACTTGTTTCCACCAGGTGTGCCGCTGCCACTATATCTACTAGTAACCCCAATTGAGGCTGTTTCAACATTTATTTTTAGACCAGTAACTCTGACAATTCGTTTGGTGGCCAACATGTTGGCGGGTCACATGTTGTTAGTACTGTTCTATGGTGGAGCTAACTACCTACTATTCGCTTCAGATTCTTGGTTGATGAAACCGCTTGGAGTATTTAGTTTTGTAGCAGGCTTCGCGTTTACCCTGTTTGAAATCTTGGTTGCTTTCTTACAGGCCTACATTTTTACTTTATTAACTGCGGTGTATATCTCTGGCGCAGTTAGTGAAGAACATTGATGTGATTCGAGTAGACACTCGAATCCAAACGAAAGGAAAACAATGGAGCTGTTCGCTGAAGTAACGGGCAACTTGGGCGCTGTTGGTTATGGACTTGCTGCAATTGGTCCAGGTATCGGCGTAGGCATTGTCGTAGGTAAGGCGTTGGAGAGCATCGCTCGCCAACCTGAAGCTACTGGCATTTTGCGTACCAATATGTTCTTGGGTATCGCGTTCACTGAGGCTCTAGCCCTAATCGGCTTGGTCGCTGGCTTTATTTTCACCTGATCCAAACTGCTAACTGAAAGGCTCAATAATTATGAGCGAGACATTCTTTTCAGCTGCCGGTGGTGGCGAAGAGGTAGAGGGCATACAGCTCTTATTGCCAGCAGCATATGACTTGCTGTTTGGTGGTATCAGTTTCGTGTTGCTTTTGTTGGCATTTTGGAAGTTTATTTTGCCTCGAGCAA
>Ga0315900_10004055_pt1 | contig 20885 bp, 16 predicted proteins | sample LakEriMetagenome_FD_203521 | JGI IMG/M metagenome (GOLD analysis project Ga0315900, IMG submission 203521) | Freshwater fungal communities from buoy surface, Lake Erie, Ohio, United States - Buoy 12 MA114 | ecosystem: Environmental > Aquatic > Freshwater > Lake > Lake biofilm | place: USA: Lake...
CACCCCGATGCGGGCAAAACCACACTGACAGAAAAATTGCTGCTGTTTGGCGGACAAATCCAGTCGGCTGGCGCGGTGAAGTCCAATAAGATTACCAAGGCCGCCACCTCCGACTTCATGGAAATCGAGAAACAGCGGGGCATCTCGGTGGCTACTTCGGTAATGAGCTTTGAATACGGCGGCAAGCTGGTCAATATCCTCGATACACCGGGCCACAAAGATTTTGCGGAAGACACCTACCGCACCCTTTCGGCAGTAGACAGTGTCATCCTCGTGATCGACAGCGTGAAGGGTGTGGAAGAACAAACAGAGCGCCTGATGGAAGTTTGCCGCATGCGCGCCACCCCGGTGATCACCTTCGTGAACAAGATGGATCGCGATGGCAAAGATCCGTTCGACCTGCTCGATGAACTCGAGAACAAGCTGAATATCCACGTGCATCCAATGAGCTGGCCAATCAATTCGGGCCGCGATTTCAAAGGTGTGTACCTTTTGCCCAGCCGCTCGCTGAACCTCTTCGAAAGCAACAAGACCAAGGTAGCCAACGATATCGTGCGCATTAACGGCGTGGATGACCCGCAATTGCCTGCGCTGATTGGCGAGCGCAATGCTTCCAAACTGAAGGAAGATGTAGACCTGATCGACGGCGTTTACGGTGAATTGGATCGCGACAGCTATCTGCGCGCTGAAGTATCACCGGTGTTCTTTGGTTCAGGTTTGAACAATTTTGGTGTGCAGGAACTATTGGAAACCTTCCTGGAATTGGCCCCTACCCCCGTTCACCGCCCGACAAAAGAGCGCATGGTGGAACCTATCGAACAGAAATTCACCGGATTTGTGTTCAAGATCCATGCGAACATCGACCCAAGGCACCGCGACCGCATTGCGTTCCTGCGGGTCTGCAGCGGCAAGTTTGAACGCAACAAGCCGTATCGCCATGTGCGCTCCGGCAAAGACCTCCGCTTCGCCAATCCCTATACCTTCCTGGCGCGTTCCAAGGAAGTGGTGGAAGATGCTTACGCCGGCGATGTAGTAGGCTTGTACGATACCGGCAACTTCAAGATCGGCGACACGCTCACGGAGGGCGAAATCCTGCATTTTCAGGGGATTCCGAGCTTTTCACCCGAGATATTCAAGGAAGTGATCAACCTGGACCCCTTGAAGAGCAAACAATTGGAAAAAGGGATCGAACAGTTGACGGAGGAAGGATTGGCACAGCTTTTCCGGCAGGAGCCCGGCAACCGGAAGTATATCGGCACGGTCGGCGAACTCCAGTTTGAGGTATTGCAGCACCGGCTGGAACACGAATACGGAGCAAAATGCCGCTTCGAAGCGCGGAATATCCATAAAGCCTGCTGGATGAGCGGCGACGAAACAGCCATCCGAGATTTCATGAAGTTCAGGCAAAACAACATCGCGTGGGACAAAGACAACCAGCCTGTTTTCCTCGCTGAAACGGCCTTTACCCTGCGCATGACGCAAGACAACAATCCGAAGATTCAGTTCCGCACGATGGTGGAACTGGCTGCTGAAGATTAATCCGTTTTCAGCGCAGTATCTTCTCCATTCTCCGCCTTTTCGCCAGTTCATCCACCAGCTTGTCCAGGTAACGCACCTGCCGGGTAAGCGGGTTTTCGATTTCCTCGATGCGGTAGCCGCAAATGCTGCCGGTGATGAGGTGGGCATTTGGGTGCAGTTTTGCCTGCCCGAAAAATGCCACAAAGTTGCGCCGGTCTGCGATGCATTCCTGAATATCGGCTTCTGTGTAACCCGTCAGCCATTGGATCACCTGATGCAATTCTTCCAGCGTCCGACCTTTGCTTTCGACCTTGCGCACATAATGCGGATAGACTTCGGCGAAAGTTATCGTGGCCATGCGGCGGTCGTGTTCGGGTGTGGTCTTCATTTCAGGCGTTCCAGCTTTTCCTTGCGTTTCACCAGATTCTTATAGTCCCACTGGATATCGCGCGACATGCCGAGCCAGCGATTCAAACGCAGCGGATCTATGTCTGCTTCATCCGTATAAAACACCGAAGCATCTTTGAATTTCTCACCGCGCACCGTCAGTCCTTCTTCGTCAAAACCGGCCCCGCTCCAGAACATCAGCCGTATGCCGGGCTTTTGCAAACTGTAGCCCACGATCGGATTGCCTTCGATAAACCAGACAGGATGCCCGTGCCAAATGCGGGCTTCGGCCTCTGGCAAGGCTTGTTCAATAGCACCGTACAAGCGCTGGCAAATACCTGTCCATTTGCTATCCATTTGATTGTGGTAAGCAATGATATCCGGCCAATTCCGCTCTTCCATGGGTTGCCTTTCGATACCGGTCAAATCTTGCATTGCTTTTCAGGAAGGCATACGCTGTTTAGAAATCCGCATGATTGTATTTGCGTCTGCGGAAATTATCATCATCGTCTTCTTCTTCCGGATCGCGGTAAAAAGCGCGTTCCTGCATGCCGCGTATGCGTTTCTTGCCCCAAAGCCAGGGCATGTCTGCATAAGTACCGGGCGTGTAATCGTCTGCGCTGCCGTCTTTGCGGATATTCAGTGTGGAAGTGCGGATGAGGTTGCCGTTATCCCAGATTTCTTCTGTAAAATCGAGCTCATTGGCCAGTTGCATCATGCGCCATTCATCGCCGGCATCGAAACATTGGTTGTCGAGGAAATTGATGCCTTCGAGGTCGCCCAACAGCCAGCGGCCATCCTTTTTACCATTCCGGTATTTGCCGGCAGATTCCAGGGTTCCGCCAATGGAATAGCGGTACCAGGTGCTGTCGTACAAGCCGTTGCGGATGAATCCATCCATCCGTTTCACCGTATTCACATGGAAATCGTACACCTTGCCGCTGTATTGTTGCAGGGTCTGATTGCCGGCGCTGTCGTAAAACGCAGTGTACCAGATGTCTTCAAAGCTGAGGTCGGTTTCGGTTGCACAGCTGTAGCTGAACGATTCATCCATTACATAGCCTTCATACAACAAGTAACCTTTGGGGTGATAACCGCGGATACGGCCTTTGTAGCGCAGGGTATCTCCGCTGCCATTGGGGGCAAGCACCTCACCTGACGTGTATTCTATCTCCTTGAGCTTATTGCCCGATTCGTTGCTGAAAGTCCACCAGCCGCTGCGCTGACCGTTCTCCACACGGCCTTCCTGACTCACCTGTCCGTTGGTGAAGAAATAGCGGTAATCGGCTGTCCAGCTGTTGGAGAGCTCCAGCCAGTTTGCATTGCGGTCTGAGAGCCCGTCTTCCTCATAATCAACCGCGCGGCGGTATTCGAGGTAATAGGGTTTGCGCGGTCTGACAATCGTACTTCCTCGATTGAATTCAGGCGCATACGAGTCTTCCAGGGAAAGTTCACGCAATTCAGAACGCAGCATCTTGCCAGAATTCATGGATCGGATGGATAAATTGGGCCTTACCTCCTTCAAACCTGAAAGTTCAAAACCGTCGCTCGCCGTGGTAATCTTGAAGAGGCGCATGGAATCTTCGGGCCGGAAGGTTACTTCAGCCTTGATGCCGCCTTTTTCGAACCAGAAGCGGGCTTTGCCTTCGGCAATTCCCTGATTGAAATATACTTCGCTCCTGGGTATACGCGCGGTGCTGGGCATGGCGGTTTCCACCTGGCCACGACCGGCGTATTCCACCAATTCTTCATCGCTCATGCGGTCCATATCAGGGCCGCTGTTCGATTCGAACCTGGTCCAGTACGAACGGTACAATCCGTTGGGAATGCCATTGGTCAGCGGCAGTGAATCGCGGATCCAGCCGGTATTGGTCTCGGAGCGGATGATATGCAGATCGGGCTGACCCTGGCGCATGAAGAAGCTCACCTGCCTGTCCGCATCATCGCCGCTCATGGTATGCAAGCCATCGGGTTTGTTGCGGCGGTAAGGACGAATCTGCCGCTGCAGGTGATTGAAGGGATCGGTGTAATTGCCCACCCTTTCACCATTTTCATAATGGTTATGGAATCCTTGTATCTGCCCGTGTTCGTTTTCCCATTGAAACGCTTCTGTGCCGTGTTTGCGGCCCATGGCGTAGTCAGCTTTCACCTTGCGTGCGCTGTGTTCATCCCATGCACTGGCGCGGCCACTGAGCACCCCATTCATCCATTGGGAATATACCTCGGCCTGTATGTGCTTGACTTTCCTGTAATTGGGATAATCTGCCACCGAGCGCGGATTGATCCAGGCCGGCAGGCCGGCCGCTTTTACATGGATGAAGGTATCGTAACCCGGCAGGAAGCGCCGCTTGATTTGCACCAGTTTAAAGTCTTCCAGGTCTTCCAACTCTTCTCCGCTCCTGCTGTCGCGCACTTTGCGTTTATCCAGGTGCAGGTTCCAGCCGCCGGTAAAGGGTTTACCATTCAGCAACAAGGTTGACCGGGAGCGGTCAGGAAAACCGTACTCCATGGAATAAAGAAAGGTGGTTTTGCTGAGGTTCTCGTCTTCGAGCAATAAGTACCTGTTGGCCGGTGGTGCACCCGGCTTGGTATGTACCGTAACCAGTTCCTGCAATTGCGGCAACTCCTGAAATCCGACATACTGTTTCAGGGTAAGGGTGCTGTCGGCATGTCGGGTTATTTCCATGCGCAGGGGCTTAAGCCTAGCCTCTTTCTTGCGGTCGTTGTCCTGCCGTTCTGTCAAAGTGTAAACACTATCCTTGGTAATGACATTCCGGCGCACCAGGCGGTAATACAATTGGCCATTCTTGTCGTTCGTCTGCACTGAATCGGAAGTGTAAACAGCAGGAATGGGTTGTTTGAGAATTGCGGTAAAATAGCCGGGCTTGGTTTCTACAGCGTAGCGCATATTGCCGGAGGAGTTCTCTTTATGCACGACCTCGCGCAATTCTTGCGCACGAAAGTCGCGCAGGCCGTAATAGTTTTCTCTGACCAGGTTTCCATTTTCCCAGCGTTTCAGGTGGAAAAGGTTGCCATACGTGCTGTCGTACCCGATGTACCGGAGGGTTTCGTGGAATTCTTTCTTCTCTTCTTTCCCTGTCTTTGAAGTGTAATCAATTTCATATTCCTCTACACGTTGGGCCCTGCCGAGGAAGTAAACGGAGGTGCTGTTCCCGTTCCCGTAAACCACAGTGCTTTCGAAGCGCTTGTTTTGGATCCACTCGCGGCTGCGGTAATCGGGACTGATATCGTGTGGCCAGGATCCCATTCCGCTCATGGAGCTGTAGTTTTCAGCATACCAGATACCGGAATCCTGCCGCTGCCTGTATCCAGCTGCTGTTTGCATATCAATGGAGTCGAGGATGCGCACCGTGCGTACAAAGCTGTAATTTTCATTTTTAAAGGTAAACCTGCCTTCTTGGGTGAACCGACCGTTTTGAAACCAGCGCATTTTGCTCTCCTGATACGAATTCTTCTTGTTTGTCACCGATGTCGAATCCCAATCCCAGCCGTGCTTCGCATCGTTCTTGTATTGGGTATAATTGCGCACATTTCCATCTTTATCGTACGTACGCGTTTCACCGTTCTTCTGTCCGGCCTCGTAGCGGGAAGTTTCGTAACGCACACCCGTACCGCTGTAGCGCACCACTTCCCCATCAATCAGGTTGTTTTTGAAGGGAAGATGCGAACTATCTGTCGCGATACCATAGCGATTGTACGAAATCTGGGTCCAGTTGCCTTCCTTGCGGTCTTTCACGTAAACTCCACGGTAACAAACCCGCTGTTTACCACCGTCATAGGTGCGGGTATTATAAAACTCCGCCGGGCCTTGTTTCTGGTTGTTGCGCACAAAGAAACGCGCCGCCAGCACGGTGGTATCCGCTTTCAGATAGTATTGCCTCCCTTCCTTCTTATTGAAACGCGGCGTGGGCATGGGGCAATAGGCGATGTATTCGCCATCGGGCAGCTCAACCGGACTGTATGGAATGTCTACCAACTGGCTGTTGCTGCCGAAAAAGCGGTGTTCGGCGGTACTGTTTTTCCAGTTCCCTTCGAGGCGATAAGGGAAGACAAAAACGGTACGGCCTTCGAGGGTAGTTGTGTAGACGGATTGAGCTTTGAGTGAACCGAATCCGGTTGCAAGCAAGGTGAGGAGGAAGATTGGGCGCATGAATACGAATGGTAAACGCTGAAACAGGGGGAAAATTTCACTGTGAGGGAGGTTCGACCTGCTTCAGCGGCAGCAAGTTACATCAGCCCTTCGAATGCGCGGGCGGAATTATGTCAACGGGCCGTTTGGGCGGGTGAAAGGGTCAGATCCGGCAGCGAATGTCCGGATTTACGCGGAGCCAGCCCGTCGTGCGGCCTGCGAAATTCTTCTGTTCGGTACGCAGGTACGAAGCGAGTTCTTCGGCTTCGGCTTCAGACAACAACCCGCTGTTATGTAAAAGCTGCTGGGCTACATGGTATTGCGGGCCCATCTTACCGTCGTCGATCTTGATGGCAATGCCCAGACCGCGGTCGGGTATACCGATACAATACACGCCGTCTGCACCGGTTTTACCTACAATCTTGCTGCCTGCTACGCGCATCAGGTCGGTGCAGTAGCGCTTGCTTCCTGCTATCATGAGCGGAAAATGGCTTACCGCCCTTCTGATGCGGGCACATGCTTCCTGCACTGCGGGCTCGAACTTATCGGGCGCTGCGAGGTTGCGGTAGGCAACGGCTTGGTTGATGACCGGCATGGCGAAGATGGGCGCTGAACAGCCGTCAATGCCCGTTTGCAGTGCCGTTTCAGGCAATTCGTAGAAAGCTGAAACCCAACGCCTGATTTCCTGGTGCAAGGCGTGGTCGCCTTGCAGGTAAGTGGCTGTATCGGCCTGATTGTAAACGCACCAGGCAAGGAAGCCGGCGTGTTTGCCGCTGCAATTGTTGTGCAGAGCCCGGGGAGCTTCACCAGCCCGAATCAGCGCATAATAGTCTTGTTTCAGTGTGGGAGCCTGTGCCCCGCAAAGGAGATGGCTTTCGTTCATGCCGATCTTGGCGAGTATGGATTTGACCACACGCAGATGATCCTGCTCTCCGTTGTGGCTACCGCACATGATGGCGATTTCCTCATCGGTGAAACCGAAGTGATCCGCTGCACCCGAAAGCAGCAGCGGCAATTGCTGAAAAAACTTCAGCGCAGAACGCGGATAGCAGACCTGCTGCACATCGCCTTCTTCGTACACTACGCGCCCTTCGCGATCGACCACACAAATCACCCCGCGGTGAAAACTCTCCAGCACATCCCCGCGGTAGCTTTCTACCAGCACGGGATTGCACGACGGATTATGCGTTACTTCCATGTTGTATGCTTCTTTTTTGCGCCAGCAGGTACAGCACGGCCATGCGCACGGCCACACCGTTTTCCACCTGATCCAGGATGATGGACTGGGGCGAATCGGCCACTTCGCTGCTGATTTCCACGCCTCTGTTGATGGGCCCGGGATGCATAATGACCAATTCTTTGCCTGCCGCTTCGAGCCGTTGGCGCGTCAACCCGAAATTCATGCTGTACTCGCGGAGGGACGGAAAATAGCGGATATCCTGGCGTTCGAGCTGGATGCGCAGCATGTTGACGGCATCGGCCCAGGCAAGGGCGCGTTGTAAATCATGCTCTACCAGTACACCGAGACTCCGGATATGCCGCGGAATCAAGGTAGCTGGTCCGCAAACCATGACCTCGGCACCCAGTAATTTCAGGCAAAGGATATTGCTCAGCGCTACGCGTGAATGGAGAATATCGCCAACGATGGCAATCTTCCTGCCTGCCACATCGCCGAATTTCTCGCGGATGGAATAGGCATCGAGCAAAGCCTGGGTCGGGTGTTCGTGAGCGCCGTCACCGGCATTAATGATGGTGGCATCGATATGGCGCGAAAGGAAAACACAGGCACCGGGAACCGGATGCCGCATAACCACCATATCGACCTTCATGCTGAGGATGTTCTTGACCGTATCTATCAGCGTTTCGCCTTTGGAAACCGAACTGCTGCTGGCCGAGAAATTCACCACATCGGCGCTGAGACGTTTTTGTGCCAGTTCGAAGGAAACGCGCGTTCGGGTGGAATTCTCAAAGAAGATATTGGCAATGGTGATATCGCGCAGGGTGGCTACTTTCTTGAGCCGGTTCTGCAGGAGGGCTTTGAATCGGTCGGTCGTATCAAAAATGAGCGCAATGTCTTCGGCTTTCATGCCGCGGATGCCCATGAGGTGATCGACGCTGAGCTGCGGTTCGCTTATGGCTGTCTGATCCAAACTTTGTAGTCGTTAGGGGTCCATTCTACTTTGACGATTTCCTGGCGGGCGCGGGTATCCACCACCACACCGCTGTAATCGGCTGCTATGGGCAGTTCGCGGTTGTAGCGCCTGTCCACCAGCACCATGAGATTCACTTTTGCCGGCCGACCGTGATGCAACAGTGCGTCCAGCGCTGCCCGCACACTGCGTCCGGTGTACAACACATCATCTACCAGCACCACTTGCCGGCCTTCTGTGCTGAATTCGATGCGGTTGGCTTTTGGAATATGCAACTCTCCCCTGCCATAATCATCACGGAATAAGGTGGTGTCGAGCTCGCCATATAAAGGCGATTGCTGGCCCGACAAACTGCGCAATTCCTCCATAATCAGGCGGGAAAGCAATACGCCGCGTGGTTGCAGGCCGATGATGGCGGTATTGGATAAATCAGGGTATTGTTCCAGCAACTGAAAAGCGAATTTCCTGATGATCAGGGAAATCTGCCGGTGTGCCAACAACAATCTCGGTTCCATCAGCCTTCTGAATGTGCCACAATAATATCGAATTCCGTCTTTGTAAGCGCTACCACCGAAAGGCGACTCTGGCGAATCAGGCCCATTTGCGACAAGCGCGGATCGGCTTTCATTTCGGCCAAGGTAACCGGGCGCTTGAGTTTTTGCTGCGGGGCAACATCCACTACCACCCAATCGCCGGGTTCGTCGGCAGCAGTTGGATCCGGATAATGGGTTTTCACCACTTTGGCGATTCCCACGGCTTCCTTGCCTTCATTGCTGTGGTAGAAAATGCAGAGATCGCCCTTGGCCATCTGCATCAAATTGTTGCGCGCCTGGTAGTTGCGTACACCATCCCAGAAAGTGCGCTTGTCGGCCACAAACTGATCCCAGCTGTATTTGAAGGGTTCCGATTTGATCAACCAATATTGCATATCGAGCAGGTTTCAAAAAAAACCCCGGCGAACCGGGGTTTTTTCTATTTCAATTTTCAGGATTTCAGCAGCTCTTTTGCTTCTTCAATCCACTTGTGCCATTGATCGAGGCTGGTCATACTGTCTTGTGTTTCCAGCTCTGCGATTTTCTCATCGCTCAGGGCGGCAAGATCGCTAAGGTTCATCACACCCAGGGCATGCAGACGCTTTTCAAAAGCGGGTCCGACGCCGTTGATCTGTTTCAGGTCTTCGCGGTCGGCAGGAGCTGATTCCTCAACAGGAGCAGCTTTTTCTGCAGGAGCTTCAGCTACCGGCTTAGGCTCGGCCTTGGGAGCGGCAGGCTTATCGCTGCGCTCGGCCTTCTCCATCATAGCGCGAAGTTCGCTGAGCGCTTCAAGTTCGCCGAGGGTAGTCTTTTCAGAACCCTTGTTGATTTTCTTGACAGTCTTGGAAGCCGTTTTACGGGCTTTGTCGCGACCGGCTTCATCGTTGGCTACACGGCTCTTTTCAGCACCTTTCCAGATATTGGTGTGCGATACAATGATGCGCTTGTTCTCTTTGCTGAACTCGATTACCTCAAATTCAATCACGTCATCTTCGCGGGCTGAGGTACCATCGGCTTTCTTAATATGACGGCTCGGAGCGAAAGCTTCAACTCCGTAAGAAAGCTGAACGGTAGCACCTTTGTCGTTCACTGAGGTAACAGTTCCTTCATGCACACTTCCGATGCTGAAGATGTTCTCGAAAGTATCCCAGGGGTTTTCTTCGAGCTGCTTGTGACCCAGGCTCAGGCGACGGTTTTGGATATCCACTTCCAATACCACCACTTCGAGACTTTCGCCTTTCTTGGTGAATTCGGCAGGATGCTTGATTTTCTTATTCCAGCTGAGATCTGATACGTGCACCAGTCCGTCAATGCCTTCTTCCAGTTCTACGAAGAGACCATAAGAAGTGAGGTTCTTCACGACACCGGTATGGCGGCTGCCAAGGGCGTATTTCTCAGCAATGGTGCCCCATGGGTCAGGAGTGAGTTGCTTGATGCCGAGCGACATCTTGTGCTCTTCTTTATCGAGACCAAGCACTACGCAATCGATTTCATCGCCCACTTTGAGGAAGTCTTGCGGATTGCGCAGGTGGCTGCTCCAGCTCATTTCGCTTACGTGCACCAGGCCTTCCACGCCGGGCTTCACTTCAACGAATGCGCCGTAATCGGCAACGGTTACTACGCGACCGCGGAGACGGGTACCGGCCTGGATTTCTTCGCCGAGGCTATTCCAGGGGTGTTCGCTGAGTTGCTTCATGCCGAGGCTGATGCGCTTCTTCTCGTCGTCGAAGTCAAGCACAACCACGTTGATTTTCTGATCGAGCTTGAGCATTTCCTCGGGGTGGTTGATACGGCCCCAGGAAATGTCGGTGATGTGGAGGAGACCATCGATACCACCGAGGTCAACAAACACACCGAAGCTGGTCATATTCTTTACAGTTCCTTCCAGCACCTGACCTTTTTCAAGGCGCTTCAGGATTTCGAGCTTCTGGGCTTCAATATCGTCTTCGATGAGCGCCTTGTGGCTCACAACAACGTTCTTGTAGACGTCGTTAACCTTCACGATTTTGAAGTCCATATTCTTGCCTACGTACTGATCGTAGTCGCGTACGGGCTTGGTATCAATTTGCGAACCGGGAAGGAAAGTATCGATACCGAAAACGTCTACCACGAGACCGCCTTTGGTGCGTGAGCGAACGTAACCGGTAACAACCTGGTCTTCGTTCATAGCAGCAAGAATACGGTCCCATGCGGTTTCAGCCAATGCCTTACGGCGGCTGAGAATCAGCTGTCCGCTGGCGTCTTCGGCGATATCGACGAAAACTTCCACTTCGTCACCAATCTTCAGATCGGGCACATCGCGGAATTCCTGACGCGGCACCAGGCCGTCTGATTTGAAACCGACGTTGACAACCACGTCTTTGTCGTTGATCGCAACCACGCGACCCTTCACCACTTTCTTCTCTTCGATGGGATTGAAAGTGCCCGAGTACTGAGATTCCATTTGCTTGCGTTCCTCGGCGCTGTAATTGCCGAAGCCCGCCTCGTCAGCGTCCCAGTCGAAATCGTCGGATGCTCCTGAAGTTTTGGGTGCGGTGTTCGCAGGTGCGGAAGGCTGGTTCTGTTGAACCTCGACGGCCTCCTGTTCTTGGTTTGTTTCGTTTGTCAAACTTGTTTTTCCTCCTTTGGGGGCCGCAAAAATACACAAACAGCGAATATTTTCAATCCTATGTCAGATTTTATGCCATTACATGCCTTGGCGCGGGCATGAATAGCGGTAAATTCGCGGCATCGGCATGCACCAGAAAATCCTTATCCTCGATTTTGGCTCCCAATACACACAGCTCATCGCCCGCCGGATACGCGAACTCCATGTGTATTGTGAGATTCATCCCTACAACCATTTCCCCGAACCGGGCGAAGATGTTAAAGGCATTATCCTGAGCGGCAGTCCGTGCTCGGTGAACGATACCGACGCGCCGGATCTCGACCTGGATTCCCTCCGCCTGCGCTTTCCGGTATTGGGCATTTGCTACGGAGCCCAACTGCTGGCCAAGAAATACGGTGGAAAAGTGGGCCGGAGCAGCCACCGGGAATACGGACGTGCCATGCTGCTTCAAACCGGAGTCAGCAATCGACTTACGGACGGACTTGACTACGAGAGCCAGGTCTGGATGAGCCATGGCGACAGCATCCTCGAACTGCCCGAGGCTTGCGAAATAATCGCCAAGACCGACAGCATTCCTGTCGGTGCATTCCATTTCAAAGGCAGCCAGACCTACGGCATCCAATTCCATCCGGAAGTAACCCATAGTATCCAGGGAAAAGAACTGCTCAAGAACTTTGTTTACGATATCTGCGCCTGTGCAGGGGACTGGACGCCGAATTCGTTCATCACAGAAACCGTCGCTTCCCTTCAACAACAACTCGGCCCGGATCAGGTTATCCTCGGCTTATCAGGAGGAGTTGACAGCACAGTTGCCGGCCTGCTGCTGCACAAAGCCATCGGTGACAGGCTTACATGTATTTTCATCAACAACGGACTGTTGCGGAAGGATGAGTTCACGGAAGTGCAGAAAAACTATACCCGCCTCGGCCTCCGTGTGGTCGCGGTTGACGCTTCCCAACGGTTTTATACTGAACTAAACGGGGTGAGCGATCCTGAGCAAAAACGCAAAATAATCGGCCGGGTGTTCATTGAAGTTTTTGAGGAAGAAGCACGCAAGCTGAACGATGTGCGTTGGCTGGCCCAGGGAACCATTTACCCGGATGTCATTGAAAGTGTGAGCGTCAAAGGCCCTTCCGCTACCATAAAAAGCCATCACAACGTGGGTGGGCTTCCAGAAAAAATGCACCTGAAAATCGTCGAGCCGCTGAAAGCCTTGTTCAAAGACGAGGTGCGCCTGGTAGGCCGTGAATTGGGCCTGGAGGAATCTTTCATCGGAAGGCACCCATTCCCCGGCCCGGGCCTTGCAATTCGCATTTTGGGCGATATAACTGCGGAAAAGGTACGGATATTGCAGGAAGCAGATAGCATCTATCTGCAAATCTTGAAAGACCGCGGTTTATACGATCAGATCTGGCAGGCAGGAACCATTTTCCTGCCGGTGCGCAGCGTGGGCGTGATGGGCGATGAACGCACCTACGAACACGCAGTGGCCATCCGCGCGGTGACATCGCTCGACGGAATGACAGCCGACTGGTTTCCCATGCCATACGATGTACTAGCCGAAATTTCGAATAGCATTATTAACCGCGTAAAAGGTATCAACCGCGTGGTGTACGATATCAGTTCCAAACCACCTGCAACCATCGAATGGGAATGAAAACCAGGATATTCCTCTGTCTGCTGCCGCTCTTTTTGCCACCGGTCTTACGCGCAGTACCGGCCGATACGCTCTTTCGCATCGGTGTGGTTTTGCCGTTCAAAGCAACCGGAAGCCGCGGCGGATTGTCGGAAGCAGCCCTGGATTATTATGAAGGTGTGCGCCTTGCACTGGAAGACCTGGAACAGATGGGCATGAAAGTGCGTCTGTATGTCTATGATTCTCAGCGCGACTCGGCAGCCCTCGATGAAATGCTTGCCCATCCGGATACCCGCCAACTCGACTTGATGTTAGGACCTGTAGTTCCCAACGAATTGGACAAAGTTGCCAGATACTGCGGCCAATATGGTATCCCGCTCGTTTCTCCCTGGCGCTTCTATGCAGCACCCGCTGGCAGCAACTGCCTCGTATTCAACCCATTCAGCAATGACAGTACACGGATGAAGGCGCTGACGGAAAAGGCACTGTGGTATTATCCGGGTGTAAAGGTTGTTGCCCTGAGCGATAACAGCAGTGAGGCCGTAAAGAACATCGAAAACATGAAGCAGGTGTTTAAGGCCTATACCAAGCGTAGCTTTAAAATAGTGCCGTACAACGCCACAAATCCCGGAAACCAATTGCCGGTTTCTGATTCCGTTGTGATCATTGTACCTATGTCGCGTACCACCGTGCTTGCATCATTGAATAAATACCTTGAAAGCAATCCCAAAGCGGTGTTGATAGGTCATCCATCCTGGTATGAGAAGATGGAAAATACCCTGAGCAGCCATGTGCTCAATCAGGTAATTTTGCCGGAAATGAATTTTGTAGACTACTCCGAAACTGAAGTTTACAATTTCCGCCTGCGCTACCGCACCCAATATTATTCCGAACCTTCACGCTTCACGTACATGGGTTACGATCAGTTGTATTTTTTCGGGCAGGCCCTCATGGCTTTCGGTCGCGATTTCAGCGGAGCGGTGAGCAATGGCAACTTCCGCATGTTGCAGCATGAATACAATTTCAAGAAGCGGAACGGTTATCTGGAAAACTATGGCATCAACTTCGTTAGTGTCAGAGACCTTCAGCCACTCAAACTGAAACCATGAGCGCAGGCAGATCGCATGTGCGTCTGCGGAATCTGCTGCAGCTGCTATCTGAATACACTGGCAATTTACCGCTGCATCTCTTCCTTCAGGAACAGTTTCGCAAACACAAGGAATGGGGATCGTCTGACCGCCGTTTTTATCGTGAATATGTTTACGCTGCTATGCGGCTCGGTCAGGCCTATCCGCTTGACCAACCCGCAGAACGACTGCTATTGACAGCCTTTTTGCGGAATGATACTGAGAACTTTGAAGCATGGAAAACGGAGATTCCTTTGCCTGCTGTATCCGCTCACGCAAGCACTGCTTCAGAACTATTTCCCAAATACCAGGCAGATCAGGTTATTCCATTCAGCGATTTCATCAGCAACCGCCTGGACAAGACCAAAATGGTAAAACACCTCCAACAGTTGTTACCGGTCTATGCCCGCATTTTGCCTAAGGCGGATAAAGGCACCATGATTTTACCTCCCGAAGCGGAACTGTTGCCGGGAAATGCCCTGCGCCTGCCTCCGGGCAGCGACCTGAGCGAATGGATCGAAGATGGTTTCCTGCAAATTCAGGATCTGGGTTCTCAATTGGTTTGCCAGCAGATTTCCCCCCTGACACAAGGCGCTTGTTGGGATATATGCTGCGGTGCCGGAGGGAAAAGCCTTTTCCTGGCCGAACATCTTCCCCCCGACCAACTTTATTGCAGCGACATACGACCCACTATTCTGGAAAATCTCGGCGAACGGTTTAGCAAGGCCGGTTTACCACAACCATGGGCTGCTTCAATCGATTTGGCTCAAGACACACATAACTATCTCGATTTTCGGAGAGCTGATGAAACTTCGACCGTAAGGCATGCTGCTTTCGATACCCTTGTTGCTGATGTTCCTTGCAGCGGTTCGGGTACCTGGAGCCGCAATCCGGAAAATCTATGCTTTTTCCCGGGCAGCTCTCAAACACCTGAACAATTCGCGGCTTTACAGCAACGCCTGATTCGCAACGCATGGCCCTTCCTTAAACCAGGCGGAAAACTGCATTATATAACTTGTTCGGTATATGCCATGGAAAACGAAAACAATGCCAACTTACTTTGCCAGGAATTGGGAGGTATAGCATTTCATGATGCTTACGCAGTTGGTTATGAACAAGATTCTGATACATTGTATCACGCCGTTTGGCAAAAATCCTGATCAACTATCTTCATGATACATCTGGCGCTATGCCGCGCCAGACAAAAGAAAAGCCCCGTTTCCGGGGCTTTTGAATTTGCTGAGATTTGAAAAAATCAGGGTCCTACGTCGTGGTAGGCTGATTCTTCGATGTACGGATGGTTCACCGCAATCAGCGAACGCTTGGTTAAAGCCTGGAGCACCCAGTACACAAAGAGGCCGAGGAAGAAGAGGAACATTCCCACTTCCAGGACACCAATCTGCGCAGCCGAGCCAATCGAACCGGGCATAACCATCAGGTATACATCGTTCCAGTGCCCGATCACAAGAATTACAGCAACGATACCAAGGGTAATCGGGTTGCGCTTGTTGTTGCGGGTCATCAGAATCAGGAAGGGCGCGATAAAGTTCATCACCAGATTCGCAAAGAACTGAATCTTGAACTGCGGATCGTTAAAGCGATCGTAGTAATAAGCCACTTCTTCCGGAATCTGTGCGTACCATATGAGGAGCAACTGAGACAACCAGATATAAGTCCAGAAGATGGAGAAGGCGAACATGAACTTACCCAGGTCATGGATATGTTCGTCGCTTACGATCTTCAGGTAACCGGCGGAGCGCAGGAACAATACGAAACAGCAGATCAGGGTGAGACTTGTAACCCAGGCGGTTGCGAAGTTATATACTCCGAAGATGGTGCTGTACCAGTGCGCATCGATGCTCATGATCAACAACCAGGCGAGCACAGAGATGCTAAAGCCATAGATTACCGTGAAAGCCGCTGAAAAGCGCGTCATCTTGCGGAAGAAGCTGGTATCACCTTTTTGAGTATTGTCTTCCTGCGCACTGAGGCTTCGGAGTTTCAAACCAAAGAGGTAATAAATGCTCACAAACAGAATGGTTCCGATGATCAGGAAATTGCTGTTGAGGAAACCGGATTTACCGGCGAGAATTTTGTCGTAATCGGCGCTGCCTTTTGCAGGGTTGAGGTGTTCGTAATGCGCCCAATGATAGATATCGTAGCGTGCGAAGATGATTACTGCCAGTACTGCAACCAATCCGACCGGAATGAAAGTGTACATGGCTTCGGGAACGCGCTTGATAGCAGCACTCCAACCGGCATTGGCGATGTAATTCACTGCTACGAAGAAGAGCGCTGCAATGGAAATCACCAGGAAGAAATAACCGTTCACCAGCAGATTGGCCCAAAAACGGGTCATTGCGGGCTTGGCGTGCGCGGGATCTTTGTGGGTAGGCTTCGGAAGCAGGGTTACATGACCTGCATTGTCGACGATCAGGTTGGGATCGGCTGCATGTGCATCGCCGTGACCTGCGTCGTGACCATGACCGGCTGCAGCTGCTGCATGAGGTGCGGCCGAATCGGTACCATGACCGGGAACGGTTGCAGTATGCGCTGCGTCGGTTTTAGCTCCGGTGTCTTGCGGATTGGCAACTGTAGCCACTTTCACGACGCCGCCATTGGAGGCGTGCTTGTCGTGGTTGTCGGCTGGCAGGGTAAAGACACCGATGATGGTTAAAACGGCTCCGATAATAAGGGTTCCAAGGGCGAGCATTTTCGCTTTGCCAGGAACGGTAAACTGTTCTTTGGTGATTTCAACAGCGTGAGAATCCAGATGTGCCATGCTTTCTTGAAATATTATCGGGTAGTGGTAGAATCAACTTGGTTAACCGGGGCTGCAGCGCTAGCTGTTCCGGCGAGGGCCTTCACGTATTGAATCACGCGCCAGCGATCGGTAGGCGAAAGAACAGAAGCGTGGCTTCCCATGTTGTTCTTACCGTACGTGAGCGTGTGGTAGATTTTACCAACCGGCAGTGTCTGGATGTAGGCATCCTGGTAGTTAGGCCAGGTTGGTTTACCCACTTTTTCCATCACTTTACCATCGTTGCCGCCATTGGCGCCATGGCAAGGTGAGCAATAAACGTCGTAGAGATACTTGCCACGGCCTTCGGTATCTTCACCCAGCGTGGCGGGCATCATCAGGCCGGTTCCTGCTGCTTCATAACCTTCATTGTTATTGGCATAGGGATACACATAATCCAGCTGGTTGATAGCCACGGTGCCTTTTACAGGCTCGCGCATGTTCATACCATATGGATTGATCCTGTTGGAATCGATCTGGTTGTAGGGTTCGTACCCTTTGCTGTCCACCATATCCGGTGCGTATTCAATACCCGGGTTGTTTCCGCGGCTCTTCAGGCAGCTGCTGAGCAGCACTGCTCCGAGGGCAGAAAAGATGAGGATATAATTCGTTTTCATCAGCTGCTTCTTATTTAATGGTGGTTTGTACGCCTCCAACCCTTTCGCGGGTTTCAACAGCACCAGTGCTGCGGTAGATCGACATAACTTCGTCAGCATTCGCATGCTCGGCCTCAACGACTACGATCATGCGGTCATCTGTCTGACGGTCGTCCAGCAACTCAGGCTGGATACCATGTGCCAGGCGATTGCGCCAGAAGAAGAAGAACGCCATACCGAATGCGGTGCAGAGTACGGTAGATTCAAACATTACAGGAATCCATGATGTGGCAAAAACCAGCGGCTTATTACCGACAATCATTGGCCAATCGTGCACGTTCATGTACCAAATCATCAGTGTAGCCAATGAAAATCCGGTGAGACCGCACAAGAAGGCAATCACGGTGAGGTTGGTGCGCTTCACTCCGATAATGCGATCCAGACCGTGGATCGGATATGGCGTATACACGTCGAGTACCGGTATGCCGTGACCAGCCAGTTTCTTGGCAGCCGTCATCAGCTGGTCTTCATCTTCATACACACCGAGGAGCAGTTTTCCGCGGTTGCGGAGCGATACTTTTTTATCAATGATGCCCATGGATTATTCGCGGTTTTTAAGGATGGTCTTGAGTTCAGACATGTTGATTACCGGCAGGTACTTGCTGAACAGGAAGAAACAGGTAAAGAACAGACCGAATGTGCCGAGGAAGATGCCGATCTCCGTCCAGCTGGCTGTGTACATTACCCAGGATGAAGGCAGGTAGTCGCGGTGCAGTGAGGTTACGATGATTACGAAACGCTCAAACCACATACCTACGTTCACTACGATCGAGATCATGAAAATGAACCAGGGCGTTGTGCGGGCCCAACGGAACCAAAATACCTGCGGCGATACGAGGTTACAGAACATCATGCTCCAGTATGCCCACCAGTAAGGTCCGCTCATACGGTTCGCAAATGCGTACTGTTCGTATTCAACACCAGAGTACCAGGCCACAAAGAATTCAGTGATGTAAGCCATACCTACCATGGTACCGGTAAGCATCACCACTTTAGCCATGGCTTCGAGGTGACCGATGGTGATGTAGTTCTCATAGTTCATCACCTTGCGCACCACAATCAACAGCGTCAATACCATACCGAATCCGGAGAAAATCGCACCGGCTACGAAGTATGGAGGGAAGATGGTGGTGTGCCAGCCAGGAACCAGCGAAGTAGCAAAGTCAGTAGATACAATGGTGTGTACTGACAATACCAGGGGTGTGCTCAAGCCTGCGAGAATCAGCGAAACCACTTCATAGCGCGCCCAGGTGCGGGTAGAACCGGTCCAACCCATGCTGAAAAAACGATACCAGAAGCGTGAAAGCTTGGTTTTGGTTTTGTCGCGGATGGTAGCGATATCTGGAATGAGACCGAGGTACCAGAACAACAGCGATACGCTGAAGTAGGTAGAGATCGCGAATACGTCCCACAACAGCGGCGACTGGAAGTTAGCCCAGAGCGAACCGAATGAGTTGGGAAGAGGCAATGCCCAATAACCCACCCATACGCGTCCCATGTGGAACACAGGGAAAATGGCCGCGCACATTACCGCGAAAATGGTCATCGCTTCAGCTGAACGGTTAATACTCATCCTCCATTTCTGGCGGAAAAGCAAAAGGATTGCTGAGATGAGCGTACCGGCGTGACCGATACCTACCCAGAATACGAAGTTGGTAATATCCCAACCCCACATTACACTTTTGTTGATGTTCCAGACACCGATACCGGTCCATACGGTATAACCGATGGTCCATACCAGAAGGAGCAGGAAAATAAAGGAGATGACAAAACCAACCCGCCATGCCGTAGTAGGCTTGTTCAGGATGGGCCTGGTGATGTCTGCTGTGACATCGGTCGGCGTTTTACCGCCAACTACCAGGGGCTGTCTGATGATGCTGTCGTGATTCATGGATCTGCTTCTTTCCGGTTAATTAAGCTTCGGTGTTTCTGATTTTCGTGAGATACTTCACACTGCTCTGTACGTTGAGCTCTTCGAGAACGAAGAATCCACGTTCGTTGCGGTACAGCTTCGAAATTTCGCTCTGGTCGTCGTTCAGGTCACCAAACACAATCGCGTTGGCAGGACAGGTGCGCTGACAGGCTGTTTTTACTTCGCCATCCTTTACGGTGCGGCGTTCGCGCTTGGCCTTCAGCTTGCCTTCCTGAATCTTCTGAACACAGAAGCTGCATTTTTCCATCACACCGCGGGTACGAACTGTAACATCGGGGTTGATAACCATCTTGCCGAGTTCGTTGTTGAAGTGATAGTCGAAGTTGCTGTTGTTGTTGAAACGGTACCAGTTGAATCGGCGCACTTTGTAAGGGCAGTTGTTACCGCAATACTTGGTTCCGATGCAACGGTTGTAAGTCATCTGGTTCAGGCCTTCTGTGCTGTGCGTGGTAGCCAGAACCGGACAAACTGTTTCGCAGGGAGCCTGACCGCAATGCTGGCACATCATCGGCTGATGCACAACGCGCACATTTTCGTAGTGGCTGTATGCAGCGCCTTTTTCCTTGGCAACGGCAGCATCCAATTCTGCGATGCCTTTTTCCTTGGTAAGGAACTTGCCTTCGTAGCGTTCGTGCTCCGCATTGATCACCTTGCCGTCGTTCGGGAATGCATAGTAGCGATCGATACGAATCCAGGTCATTTCGCGGCGCAGGATGATTTCCTTGCGGCCTACGATCGGTACGTTGTTCTCAATTGAACAACTTACCACACATGCGCCACAACCGGTACAAGCATTCAGGTCGATTGCCATCGCCCAGAAGTGGTTGGTAGCACCTTGGCGGCGGTATTCCGGCGTCTGCCACACGGTGTACATGTGCGGCTTGGGCTCGTCGTTACCGGCTTTCTTGTTCTTTTTCCAATCTGCAAAACTGGCTTCACGCACATGGTTACGACCTTCAATCGTATGGTGCGTTTGGGTTTGTGCCAGGGTATAGCTGTCTTCGCCTTTGGTGATTGTCACGCCGTGTACAATGTACTGCGCACCGCTCTGTACCATCGGGAAGGCATTCACGCCAACACTGTCAACACCTTTTTCTTTGCTGCCACCTACTTTGCCAGCAGCGGTGCGGCCATAACCGAGCGCCAGACCGACAGTGCCGTTGGCTTGACCGGGCTGAACCAGCGCAGGTACGTTGTTATAAGTAACTCCACCTGCAGTGATATTCACCGTATCACCCAATTTAATGCCTTGTTCTTCAGCAAGTGATTTGGGTAGGCTTACGTAGTTATCCCAACAAACTTTGGAAATCGGATCGGGCATTTCATGCAGCCAAGGATTGTTTGCATGCTCTCCGTCGCGCATACCCACTTTCTGGTAGAGTACCAG
>Ga0315900_10004061_pt1 | contig 20858 bp, 11 predicted proteins | sample LakEriMetagenome_FD_203521 | JGI IMG/M metagenome (GOLD analysis project Ga0315900, IMG submission 203521) | Freshwater fungal communities from buoy surface, Lake Erie, Ohio, United States - Buoy 12 MA114 | ecosystem: Environmental > Aquatic > Freshwater > Lake > Lake biofilm | place: USA: Lake...
CCCGCATCTTCCGTTTTGGCCGCTGGCTGAGGAAAACGAGCATCGATGAACTGCCGAAGCTCATCAACGTCCTGCGCGGCGAGATGAGCCTGGTCGGGCCGAGACCGCTGCCGGTCTATGAGATTCAGCGTATTGAAAAGCACGCGCAGCGTCGCCGGCTGAGCGTCAAGCCGGGGCTGACCTGCCTGTGGCAGGTGACAGGCCGCAACGGCATCACGAACTTTGAGGACTGGGTCGCGCTGGACCTCAAGTACATCGACAACTGGTCCCTCTGGCTGGATGTGAAGATCCTTCTTCAGACCCTGCCGGCCGTGCTGCGGGGACTGGGGGCTTCCTGAGGGCGTCACATGGGCAGGGGGGGACGGCGAATAAGCTCAAGGTTTTCGACGGTTGACGCTTGAACATATGTTCATATGAACTTACTCTTGGTTAGTTCATATGAATAAAAAATCACGTCTCCAGAACAGCCTTTCGTGGAAACTTCGGAACATCATCAGCCTCCAGCCTGGCGAGGTGAAGCGACGGGACTTGTCCAACTGCCGCCACAGCGAGGTCCAGCTTGAGCTTGATCTGCCGCCCCGGAGAAGTTCCGCAATTGAAGCCTTGTCAGGTCCGGGTCATCCCAGGTGACGCGCGGCCTTGTGGCGGCTGCCATGAAATCGCCGAGACTGCGGCTTTTTGGATGGACAAAGTAAAGCGGAATGGCTTTGCTCTCCCCCTTTCCCCCCAACCAGCCCCCGTGTCATGTCCTTATTCAAGGTTAGGCGGCAAGCCATAATCATTCGAAGCCTGTTTCTGGCAGTGTCCGCCATGGTGGTGGCGACGGCCCAGGGGCAGTATGGCGCGTCACCTTCTCAGACCGGAGTCTTCTTTGACGACTTCCGTTCGCGTCAGATGCGCAACCTTCGTTCGGCGGGAACCCGCGATTCCGAGGTGGTCTATGACTACGACAGCGGAGTGTATCGTGACAACCAGGGGGATGTCATGGGAACCCGGACGCCCGACCTTCAGGCAGCCCGTGAAGTGAGCCGTCCCTCGATTCGCAGCGGCAGCGTGGCCTTTGCCGCCCGAAGCGTCGGTGACTACACCAACTACGCCGGCCAGTACACCTCTCCGACCGGCTTCTTCGCCCCGACCTACACCTCGGATCCGTTCCTGAGCGGCCGACGCAACCTGAAGGTCGGCCCGCTCAACCTGGGCTTTGGCTTCTTCCAGGGGTTTGAATACAACGACAACGTCACCCGTTCCGGAACGAATCCCGAGTCCGACGTGATCAGCACCTCCATGATCAGCATTGATGCGAACTATCAGTTCACCCAGAACAACCGTCTGTCCCTGAGCACCGCGATTGGTGTCGACCGTTACATCGAGAACCCGGACCTGGCGCCCTATGGCAACGGCGGCTTTGTCCTGAACGTCCTGCCGGGAAGCACGCTGGCCTTCGACGTCAAGGCGGGCCCGGTCTATTTCACCCTTTACAACCGCTTTGCGGTGCGTCCCGCCAGCCGCAATGACTTTACGGCTGCGCGCAACCAGTACTTCGGCGTGTTCCAGAACGACTCCGGCCTGGCCGCCAACTGGCGCATCAACAGCGCCTGGTCCCTGGCCATGAACTACATGCATTCCTATTCCGACGCCCTTTCGCAGAGCGGCGGGGGCAGCAATGGCAACAACTCCAGCTCCAGCTTCAACTACGACGAGTTCAGCCGCATTTCCGACTCCATTCAGGGTTCGCTCACCTACAGCCCGAGCGGAACCTGGGTGGCCGGCCTTGAGGGGGGCGTGACGAACGTGGAGTACGTCAACGAGTTCAACGCGGACGGTGTTCTGAACAACCTTGGCCCCTTTGTCGTCCTTCCGGTCGGCAAGACCACCTATCTGCGCTTCGCCACAGGCATCCAGATTTTCGACTTCGACTCACTGCCGCCCCAGGTCATCTTCGGCGCTCCCACCGGCTCGCCAACTCCCAGCCAACTTGCCCTGAACAGCGGCGACCAGAGCGATCTGAACGAGGTGTATTATTCGCTGACCCTGACCAACCGGCTGAACTCAAGGGTGACGCAGTCGTTGTCCATGGGGCATGAATCCGCCTTGAACCTGACCTCCAACTTTGTGACGGCGGATTATGTGAACTACGGCATCGCCTTCGTCGGCTGGAAAGGGAGCCGGATCAGCCTGAGCACCTACTATGAGAAGGCCACGGCCTCGGGAGGCGCCTTCGCGCAGGACTTCGACCAGTATGGCGGGGACATCTACATCTCCCATCGTCTGACCTCGACCTTGCAGCTGGGGGCCGGCTATCACTACGGCTTCACGTCCCCGTCGACGCAGCCTCAGACGAATCGCACCTTCGTGACCAACGAGGACTTCGCCCAAAATGCCTTCAACCTGGACTTTGCCTACCTTCTTTCGAAGAAGGCCACGCTGACCTTCGGCTATCGTTACTTCACGACCGATGTGAAAAATCAGACCAGCCTGAGCTTTGATCAGACCCGGTTGGTCATGGGCTTCAATTACAACTTCTGACCATGCGCTTCCCCAACACGTCTCTTCTTGGACTGCTTTTGTTGACACTGTTCCAGGCCTCCGCCCAGGACCCTGGCGTGCGAGAATATGCTGAACGCAGCTCACAGCCGCAGGCCCAGGCGGCATCCTCGGGCGGGCAGGTGCAGAAATCCGCCGCCGTCCTCAATTCGATGGAGGTGCTGGATGACACCCAGCCCATTGAACCCGGGGATGTCATCTCGCTGCGGATCGTCGAGGACCGAAAGGAACCCCTGCAGCTCCGCGTCGGGGCCACGGGTGAGGTGAACGCGCCGCACATTGGCCTGGTGAAGGCGGCTGGCCGCACCTGCAGGCAGCTTGCGTCCGAGGTGAAGAGGCGTCTGGAGCTCAATTACTACAATTTGGCGACGGTCATCGTGGCAATCGACCTGAAGCGGCAGGATGATCCCAGTTCCAGGCTTCGCATCGGCGGCTATGACATCGACTTTTTCACCGTCTACGGCCAGGTCATCCGCCAGGGCAAGTATGAGCTGCCCCTTGATGAGGACATCACCATCAGCCAGGCCATCCTCAGGGCGGGCGGCTTTGCCCAGTTCGCCAATCCGACCAAGGTCAAGCTCGTGCGCAAGACCCCCCAGGGCAACAAGACGGTGATCGTCGACCTGGATCAGATCATGCGAAGGGGAAACCTGGAGTACGACATCTACATCCGCAACAACGACGTCATCATCGTGGACGAGAAGAAGGTGAACTTCTAGCCGGCGGGCGTTCGTCCGGGGCGGATGGCGCTGCTGCCTGCAAATTGTCGTGCAGAGCCGCCCGCCATGAGGCATAATCACCTTTCCCGGCCCAGGTCTCCCGTTGCCGGTCTTCCGTCCGCAACACCCTTTTAGTCATGGAAAACACCCTGCTTCTTCCGCCATCGCCGGCGGGCCAGTCCTTGTCCCTGTCCCGCATTCACGAGACTTCGGCCAAGTTCCAGCGCTACAAGATCCTGCTGCACCGCCGCTGGTGGTTCCTGGTGGTGACGGCGCTCCTCGGCGTGGCCATCGGCGCCATCAACCACTTCAGAAAGCCGATCACCTTCAAGAGCTACGCCAAGCTGGTTGCCGGCGGGCGTGTTGTTGCGAATGAGGGCGGCGTCGGCTGGCAGGAGTCACTGACCGACTTCTACGGCACCATCATCGAGACTCTGGAAAGCGCGGACATGAAGCGTCGCGCCATGTCTCGGATGCATGTCCTTCATCCTGACCTCAAGGACAGCAACATCGAGATCAAGGTCGCGCAGACCAAGGGCTCGGCCATCTTCAACATCTTTGCCACAGGGGCGGACCCAAAGTATGTGAAGAGCTTCCTGGACGCCCTGCTGGACGAGTTCACCAACGCCCGGCAGCAGATGCGTGAGCAGGGGCTCGAGAGGGCGCTCAACACCTTCACGGAGACGGTGGTGAAAAAGGGCAAGGAGCTGCAGGAGCGCACGGAGAAGCTGGAGTCCTTCCGCAAGGCCAATGACATCGTGGTGCTGACGGACGGACGCAACGAGGCGGCCGCCTTTCTGCTGAACCTCAAGGCGCGCCGCGAGATTCTTGCCGGCCAGCTGAAGGACATCCAGATCGCCCTTGAGGACGTGGACGCCGCCATGCTTGACAGGGAGCGCGGAGCCGCACCGTCAGCGGCGGTCGCTCCGGGGGGGGCCGTCGTGAAAAGCCCGGCTGAAGGAAGCTCCGGCTCCAATCTTCCATCCCCGACCGTGGACAGCGCCACGGCCGCCAGTCTTGGCCTGACCACCGCGGAGCGTGACTATCTGGAGACCAAGAAGGACATCCTGCGCGTCCAGAACGAGCGCACCAAGATGCTGCGCAATTTCAAGCCGGGCCATCCCGAGATCGTGGAGCTGGATGAACGCATCGAGTCCGGCAAGCTGCTGCTGGGCAACTTCGCCGATGAAATCGTCAAGGAGATGCGCAGCCGGGAGGCGACGCTTCAACGGCTGCTCAAGGCGCTCGACTTCCAGATTGAGGAAAAGCAGAAGGCCGCCCTGGAGCTGGGCGCCAAGCTGGCCGAGCATGAGCGCCTGGAGGAGGACTTCAAGGCCGCCAAGAAAGCCCATGAGGAAATGTACGACCGCATCCTCAAGTTCACGGACCTGCAGAACGTCCAGACGGACTATGTGGCCATCCAGGAACGCGCCTGCGCCGCCTTCAAGGACTTGCAGGACTGGGTCAAGCCCGTCGTGATCGGCTTTTTCGGCGGCCTGTTCTTCGGCTGCCTCGTCCTGGTGCTGTTTGACCGGCTGGACGACCGCATGAACTCCTACAGCGAGTTCCAGGGGCTCTTCCCGAACGAGGCGGTGCTGGGACAGATTCCGGAGCAGCGGCAGCGTGGCGACGTGGCCCTGCTTCAGCCCAACGACGAGCGCCACCTTTATGTGGAGGCGTTCCGCAACGTGCGCTCCTCCATCCTGTTCAAGAACTGGCAGGGCAAGATTCCCAAGACCATCCTGGTCACCAGCGCCGTTCCCAACGAAGGCAAGACGACGGTCACCTCCAACCTGGCCATCACCATGGCGCTGGCCGGTTCACGCGTGCTTCTGGCCGACTGCGACCTGCGCCGCGGCGGTGTCAGCGAGCTGTTCAAGCTGCCCGGCTCACCCGGCCTCAGCGAGGCGTTGCGTGGCAGGCTGGACTGGCGTGATGCGGTGCAGAAGACCGGCTTCCCCGGACTGGACCTGCTGGCCCGTGGCGAGGCCTTCGACCAGACCTCCGAGGTTCTGCTTTCCAAGAAGGCCGAGGAGATGCTGCGCGAAATGTCCAACGCCTACGACTACGTCATCTTCGACAGCGCCCCGGTGCTGGTCGCCGACGACACCGGCAGCTTCGCCCCCAAGCTGGACACCGTTCTGTTTGTGGTCCGCCTGTCCTCCACCATGGCCCGCCTGTCCGGCAAGGCGCTTGACCTTCTGTATGACCGCCAGGTGAACGTGGGCGGCGTCATCCTGAACCGTTCGAGCACGAACCTGAAGGAGTACACCTACTACAACTACGCCAGCTACTACTACACCAAGCCGCCGAAGAAGGGTGCGGAGGCGTCCGCCTCCCCCGCCGCTCCGCAGGCTTGAAGCAGCGTTCCCGCCGTCCTGGCCCAACCTTTTGTTTGTCGTCGGCTCATGACCAAGCTCGCCACCTCGTGCCTTCTCCTGCTGTCCCTGGCTTCAGCTCAGGCCGAACCCGCCAAGGTGCGCCTCTGGCCTGATGGCGCTCCGGGGGCCAGGGGGGATTCGGACAAGGATCAGCCGTACCTGCTGGTCTGGCCGGCCCCGAAGGAAAAAGCCAACGGGGCGGCGTTTGTGGTCTGCCCCGGCGGTGGATATGGCGGCCTGGCTGCGGATCATGAAGGGACTCAGGTGGCCCGTTGGCTGAACGGCAGGGGCGTGACCGTCTTTGTCCTGCACTACCGCCTCGGCACCAGCGGCTATCATTTTCCCATCCAGTTGATGGATGTGCAGCGGGCCATCCGGCATGTCCGTGCCGGTGCAAAACAGTATGCGGTTGATCCAGGCCGCATCGGCATCATGGGCTTTTCCGCAGGCGGGCACCTCACCTCCATGGCGGCGACGATGTTTGACGAGAAGCCTGGGGGCATGACCCACGATGCGGTGGACGAGGTGAGCGCCAGGCCTGACGTCGCCGCCCCGACCTATCCTGTGATCTCGATGATCGAAGGCTTCGGGCACAAGGGCTCACGCAAGAACCTGCTGGGGCCGGCGGACTCGGACGAGCTTGCCCGGCAGGTCAGCACGGAGCTGCGGGTGACGGAGAAGACGCCTCCCGTATTCATCTTCCACACCGACGAAGACACGGTGGTGCCTGCGGAGAATCCGGTCGCGTTTTACCTGGCCTGCAGGAAGCATGGCGTGCCTGCCGAGATGCACATCTACCGCCCCGGCCCCCATGGTGTCGGGCTCTTTCTCGGCGACCCGGTGCTTGGAACCTGGAGCCGTCACCTGGACGACTGGCTGCGTAACCAGGGATTCTACAAGCCTGTGAAGCGCGCGGCCGTCAGCGGACGTCTCAGCGTCAACGGCACCCCGGTCAGCTGGGGAAGCGTCACCTTCACGCCGGAGGACCCGGCGGCGCCGGTCGCCTGCGCCCGCGTCATGCATGGAAACTTCAAGCTGGACGAGAAGAGCGGCCCGGTGCTCGGCCGGGTGAGGCTGACGGTGAGCTACAGCGCGGCCGACGTGCCCCGCCTGGAGACGGCGGACGGCACGGTCACCACGCGGGAGCAGAAGCCCGGGGCGGGGGAGTGGAGCATCGAGATCAGGCCGGATGAGGACAAGCTGAGCCTTGAGGTGAGCCGCTGAGTCTGCGTTTGAAAATCCGCAGAGGAAGCTGAAAGCAACAGGCGGCGGACATGCGTTGTCTCCAGCCTCATGCGTCTGCAGCTTCTCACCTTGCTTTTCCTTCTTGCCTGCGGCCGGGCCGCCGAACCCCTTGAAATCCGTCTCTGGCCGGAAGGAGCCCCTGGCAGGATGCTGCCGCATTCCAAGGCCACGGAGGACTTCATCCGCACCAAGGCCGGCAAAAGCACCGTGACCGACATCCATGATCCGAGCATCACGGTGTATCGTCCGGACAAGCCGAACGGCACCAGCGTCGTCGTGGCGCCCGGCGGCGGTTATGTGTTTCTCTCCGCCATTCACGAAGGCAGCCAGGTCTGCGAGTGGCTTCAGGGGCTGGACGTCACCGGTGTCCTGCTCAAGTATCGCACCCCGACCCGTGATGAGGCCGCGCCTCATGAGAAGCCGGCCGCCGACGCAGCCCGCGCCATCGAGATCGTTCGTCAGCATGCAAAAGAGTGGGGGCTGGACCCCGGGCGCGTCGGCCTGCTTGGCTTCAGCGCGGGAGGCAACCTGCTGGCGCACCTGGCCTGCGACCGACCGGCGACGCAGGCTCTGCCAGATTTCGGCGTCATGATCTACGGCGGCGGGTTTCTGGATCAGGCCGATCCCACGAAGTTCAGGGCGGGATTCAGCGTGCCGGCGGATGCGCCGCCCATGTTCCTGGCCTGCGCCCATGATGATGGGCAGAACCCAGCGGCGGCGGCAAGGCTTTACCTGGAGTACAAAAAGCACAACCTGCCCGCCGAGCTGCATCTTTTCACCCAGGGCGGGCATGGCTTCGGCATGAGGAACAACAGGCAGCCCATCAATGCCTGGCCGCAGCGTTGCGCGGAATGGATGAGCGCGATGGGATGGATGCCAAAGGCTGAGTGATCGGCCGCGCACGGGGCGTTTGGGTCTTTCCATGCGTCTTCATCCAGCCTTCATCGCCGTCTCCATCCTCTGCTTCAGCCTCCTGCGGGCCGCTGACGACTATCAGCCGGGGCCGGATTCCAAACCGCAGCCCGGCGTGCCCAAGGGCGAGGTTTTGAAGTTTGAGTTCTCGAACAGCCGCATCTTTCCCGGCACGGTTCGCGACGTCTGGGTCTATGTGCCGGCCCAGTACCAGCCGGACAAGCCGGCCTGTGTGCACATCAACCAGGACGGCATTCAATGGCAGGCGCCGGTGGTGTTTGACAACCTGATCGCGAAGAAGGAGATGCCGGTGACGATCGGGGTCTTCGTGATGCACGGCCGCGTGCCCGCCACCGACGGATCCAAGGCGCTCGACCGCTACAACCGGAGCGTTGAGTATGACGGCCTTGGCGACGCCTACGCTCGGTTCTTGATCGAGGAGCTTCTGCCCAGGGTGGAGACGATGAAGACGACGGACGGGCGCGCCATCCGGCTGTCCAAAAGCGGCAACGACCGCTGCATCGCCGGCAGCAGCAGCGGAGCCATCTGTGCCTTCACCGCCGCCTGGGAGAGGCCGGAAGAGTTCAGCCGGGTGTTCAGCAGCATCGGCACCTTTGTGGATCAGCGGGGCGGCAATGATTACCCGGTGATGATCCGCAAGCATGAGCCGAAGGCGCTGCGGGTGTTCCTTCAGGATGGCAGCAACGACGCCAACGGCACGGGAGGAAACTGGTTCCTCGCCAATCAGGAGATGCTCTCGGCCTTTGAGTTTGCCGGTTATGAGGTGAATCATGTTTGGGGCGACGGCGGGCACAACGGCAAGCATGCCAGCGCGATTCTTCCTGACGCGCTGCGCTGGCTGTGGAAGGACTGGCCGAAGCCGGTGACGCGCGGCAAGGGTTCCAAGGCGCCTGTCATGGAGGTGCTGGGCGTCGGGTCCGAATGGCAGCTTGTCAGCGAAGGGCACGGCTTCACCGAGGGGCCGGCGGTGAACTCCAAGGGCGAGGTGTTCTTCACCGACATTCCGAACAGCCGCATTCACAAGATCGGTCTAGATGGCAAGGTGACCGTTTTCGTGGAGGACACCGGCAAGGCCAACGGGCTGATGTTTGGCCCTGATGGACGGCTTTATGCCTGTGCGAACGGCAGGAAGCAGGTGGTCGCCTATGATGAAGGAGGCAGGGCATCTGTCATCGCCGAGGGGCTGGAGTCGAACGACCTTTGCGTCGCCAGCAACGGCAACATTTATGTGACCGACCCGCCGAACCGTCAGGTCTGGCTGATCACTCCGAAGGGGGGGAAGCGTGTGGTGGACACGAATGACAAAGGCGGGCTGGCCTTTCCGAACGGCGTGCGGCTGACGCCAGATCAGAGCCTGCTGCTGGTGGCGGACATGCGCGGCCGGTTTGTCTGGAGCTATCACATCCAGCCGGACGGCAGCCTCGGGGCGAAGCAGCCGTATCATCACCTTCGCCTTCCGGATGACAAAATGGAGAGCGGCGCGGACGGCATGACCCTCGACTCCAAAGGCCGGCTCTATGTCACCACGCACCTGGGGTTGCAGTTTTGTGACCAGGCCGGCAGGGTGAACGGCATCATCGCCAGCCCGCAGCGCAAGTGGCTGGCCAACGCCGTCTTTGGAGGCGCGGGCTTTGACGAGCTGTTTGTCTGCTGTTCGGACAAGGTTTTCAAGCGCCGCACGACGGCGAAGGGCGTGCGTTCCGCAGACGCCCCGGTCAAGCCTGAAAAGCCGCGCCTGTGAGTCGAGGCGTGGCACGCCTGGTTCAGCCCTGGGCGGCGTCGCCTTCGCCAAGCTGGCGCAGGTAGTCAAAAGTGTAGAGGCCGGTGTTGTGACCGTCGCTGAAGTCGAACTGGATGGCGTAGCCTCCGACCGGCCGCCAGCCGCGCACGAGGACGCCCGGGTAGCTCTTCCGGTCCGTGCCGCCGATGCGGCGGCCGAGAAGGTCGCGCTCGCCGGTGTTCTCGGCGCTGGGGGAGGCTGCGCGCAGGGCCTCGCAGGTGAGGTACTGCTCATGGCCGTCCTTCCAGAGGATGGCGATTTCGTGGCCGATGAGTTCGATGCGTTCGGGGGCTGTCATGGGAGTCGGTCCGCTTATTGCATCATGGCCTGCGGGGCGTCATCCTGAAAGACGAAGGCGCGTATTTCCGCGAAGCGCGCGCCTTTGAGCCGAGGGTCGGCGTCAAGGGTTTTTTCCGCGAGCTGGCGAGCCAGGCGCACCAGGCGGGTGTCAGCCAGCAGCTCGGAAAAGCGAAGCGGCGCCTGGCCGCTCTGGGCCTTGCCGAGGATGTCGCCGGGACCGCGCCGCCGCAGGTCCTCCTCGCTGATGCGGAAGCCGTCGGTGGTCTCCTCCATGATGGCCAGGCGCTCCTTCGCCTCCTCGTCCTTGTCGGGGATGAAGAGGACGCAGTAGGAGGTGTGCTCCCCGCGTCCGATCCGGCCGCGGAGCTGGTGGAGCTGGGCCAGGCCGTAGCGTTCGGCATGATGGATGTACATGACGTTGGCGTTGGGGACGTCCACGCCGACCTCGATGACGGTGGTGCTGACGAGGGCGTCGGTCCTGCCGGCGCGGAACTCACGCATGACGGTGTCCTTTTCCTCGGCGGAAAGCCTGCCGTGCAGGAGGCCTACCTGAAAGTGTGGCAGCCTTTTCGTCCACTCCTCGTGACCCTTCTTCGCGGCGGTGACATCCAGCTTTTCGGATTCTTCAATCAAAGGGTAGACGAGATAGGCCTGGCGTCCCTGCTCCAGCTGGCCGCGGAGGAACTCGGCCGCCTCGTCCATGCGCGAGTTCTGGCGCACCTTGGTGGTGATCCTGCCGCGTTCCTTCGGGCGTTCGTCGAGCGTGGAGACGTCGAGGTCGCCGTAGAGCGTGAGGGTCAGGGTGCGCGGGATGGGGGTGGCTGTCATCACCAGGACATCCGGCGTGTCACCCTTGCGGATGAGCCTCGCGCGCTGGGCCACGCCGAACTTGTGCTGCTCGTCGATCACCACAAGGCCGAGATCACGGACCAGGTTTTCGTCGTGAAGCAGGGCGTGCGTTCCGATGACGACCTGGCTGTGTCCGGAGGTGTTTTTGGAGAAGAGCTCCACGCCCCCCTCCTCGGCACGGCTGCCGGTGCGCAGGGCCACGTTGACGCCGAGGGGTTCGAGCCACTTGCGGGCGTTTTGAAAATGCTGCTCGGCCAGGATCTGTGTCGGGGCCATGAGGGCGGCCTGGCGTCCGCTTTCCACCGCGCCCAGCATGGCCGCGAAGGCCACGACGGTCTTGCCGCTGCCGACATCTCCGTGAAGCAGCCGGTTCATGGGGGCAGGGGAGGCCATGTCGCGCTGGATTTCCTGCAGCGAGCGCTTCTGCGCGCCGGTCATCTCGAAAGGCAGCGCCTTTTGGAAATCGCGCGCCAGCTCACCGGCGTTGTGGGAGTGGCCGCCCGCCTCCAGCACCGAGCGGCGCCGGCGCACGACGCGGAGCTGGTAGCCGTAAAACTCCTCCAGGGCGAGGTAGCGGCGCGCCTTCTCCAAGTCCTCCATCGTCAGAGCAAAGTGCACGGCCTTCAGGGCGCGGGCGCGGTTCCAGCCGGCGAACTCGCCCGCCGCGCTCGGCCTCGGCAGGAGATCGCTGATGAAGTCGTCCCCGAGGAAGCGGACGACGTGCCAGGCTGCGGTGCGCAGCGCCTTCTGGGTCACGCCGGAACGCAGCCGGTAGACGGGTGTGATGTGGCCGGTGTGGAGGGTTTCACCCTCCTCCTCTTCGATGACCTCGAACTCCGGGTGGTCGATGGAGAGGCGGCCCTTCCATTCCTTGATGCGGCCGTAAACGGCAAGGCGCTGGCCTTCGGCGATGACGCGGCTCATGTAGGGCATGTTCCACCAGCGCAGCGTCAGCAGCTGGCCCATGGCGGAGCCGCCGACGGGCTCGACCTGCGCCTCAAACATGCCGGCCCCGCGTCGTTTGCCGAAGAATTTGCTGCCGGTTTTGGTGACGGTCACCTGGTGGCAGGCAGGCTGGGCCGAGGGCTGGAAGACCGCGTCCGCGGCCCGGGTGCGGTCCTCATGCCGGAAGGGGATCCACAGGAGCACGTCCTGGATCGTGGTGACGCCTTCCCTAGCCAGCGCGGAAGCCGTCCTCGCCGGCAGTCCGGGAACGTCGGCAAGCAGGGTGGAGAGGGGCGTGGCCATGCGGTCAGGAAGAGGGATGACCATCCTGGCAGCATCACCGGCGCTGTCCAAATCAAACCGCAATCTTCACTTTTCATCCCTGGGATTGCCCCCATAATCGCCCCCCCTCCTTTCACCCCATGGAACGCCGCTCCAAAACCACCGCCTGGACCATCGAAGACAGCGCCGACCTTTACGGGATCCGCGAGTGGGGGCACACCTACTTTGACATCTCCGCGAGGGGGGAGGTCGTGGTCAACCTGAAGGATGGCAAGAAGACGAAGCCGGTGTCCCTGCCGCAGATTGTCAAGGGCCTGCGCGACCGCGGCACTCAGCTGCCGCTGCTGATCCGTTTCGGCGACCTGCTGCGCTGGCGCATCGATGAGCTCAACGAAGGTTTTCAGAATGCGATCCGTGAGGGCAAGTACCAGGGTGTCTACCGCGGGGTCTACCCGATCAAGGTGAACCAGCAGCAGGAGGTGATCGAGGAGATCACGCGCTACGGTCGGAAGTATCACTACGGGCTCGAGGCGGGCAGCAAGCCGGAGCTGATCGCGGCGCTGGCCTACATGCATGACCCCGAGGCCTACATTGTCTGCAACGGCTACAAGGACGAGGAGTTCATCGACCTGGCGCTCAACGCGCAGAAGATGGGCATCCAGGTCATCCTGGTGCTGGAGATGCCCAGCGAGCTGGAGCTCATCCTGGAGCGGTCAAAAAAAATGGGCGTGCGGCCCACCCTCGGCGTGCGTTTCCGCCTGAGTGCGGAAAGCGCCGGCCACTGGAGCGGCTCGGGCGGTGACGCCAGCGTCTTCGGCCTGAACATCTCCCAGCTCATGCGCGTGGTCGATCATCTGCGCGACCAGGGCATGCTCGACTGCCTGCGGATGCTGCATTATCACCAGGGCAGCCAGATCCCGAACATCCGCGCGATTCGTCAGGCGGTGACGGAGGCGGCACGGGTCTACTGCGGCCTGGTCCAGGAGGGCGCACGCATGGGCATCCTCGACCTCGGCGGCGGCCTGGCCATCAGCTACGACGGCTTCAAGGGCGCCACCTCCGCCTCCAGCAACTACGGCACAAAGGAGTACTGCGCCGACGTCATCGAGGCGATCAGCGAGGTGACGGCGGAGGCGGGCGTGCCGCATCCGGACATCATCACGGAGTCCGGCCGCGCCGTGGTGGCCTACTACAGCGTGCTCGTCATCAACATCCTGGACGTGAACCGTTTCGAGCCCGCCCGCGGCAAGATCGAGCTGGACAAGAATGCGCCGCCGCTGGTGCGCAACCTGGCGGAACTTCTGGAGGAGCGCAGCAAGGCTGACAAGCTTTCCCGCGAACGTGTCCAGGAAATCTACAACGACGCCGTCTACTATCGCGACAAGCTGCGCAGCGAGTTCAACTACGGCAAGGTGTCCCTCCGCGACCGATCCCAGGGCGAGGAGATGTACTGGGACATCATGAACTGGCTCTCCACCAAGCTGGACTCCGTCGGTCATGACGGCTCCCAGATGGAGCGCCTGTCCGCCGTGCTCACGGATTACTACTACGGCAACTTCTCCGTGTTCCAGAGCCTGCCTGACCTCTGGGCCATCGACCAGATCTTCCCCGTCATGCCCATCCACCGGCTGAAGGAGAAGCCCACCCGCAATGCGGTGCTTTCGGACATCACCTGTGACAGCGACGGCAAGATCGCCCGCTTTGCCCACAGCAACGAAATCTGCGACTCCCTGCCGCTGCACGATCCTGAAATCGGGGCGGGTTCGGAGGACTACATGCTCGGCATCTTCCTGGTCGGCGCCTACCAGGAAACCCTGGGGGACCTGCACAACCTCCTGGGAGACACGAACGTGGTGTCGGTTTCGATTGAGAACGGCAAGCTCAAGTATCGCCGCGAGCAGGAGGGCGACAGCGTCGCCGAGGTGCTCAGCTACTGCGAGTACAACCCCAAGGAGCTGGCGGACCGCTTCCGCGCCCTGGCTGAGAGCGCCGTGGTTTCCAAGCGCATCACCCCTTCGGAGCGCAAGGAGATCATGGGTGCCTTTGAGGCCGGCCTCCGTGGCTACACCTATTTCGAGACCTGACCGGCGGTGGTCGGGAGGAAATTTCGACCCTGTTTTTCCAAAGTTTGCTGTTGTCGAAAAGTGGGGGGGCTGATAAAAGCGCGACCCTCCTCTGTGATTTTTCCCTCCCCCCGTAGCAGCCTCCTGCTTTTCCTGTGCCTGAGCGGCCTTTTCGCCTCGGCCCAGGACGCTTTCCTGCCGTTGCCGCAGGCCGGGCCGGAAATGATGGTGGTGCCGGAGTCGGAAAGCCGCTTTTTGAAGCCTACCAAGTCGATCAAGCCGCCGACGTCTGCTGCTTCAACGGCAGGTCAGTCGGCCCCTCAGGTGACGGCTCCCATTGTCGCCCGTCTGCGCCGGCTCATTCTCATGCCCGCCGGGCTTCCGCCGGAGGCCCTGCGTGAGCAGATCGCCGTCAGCGGCCAGGGCAGGCAGCCGGTCACGGTGGTCGGAATGCAGGCGCCGGCCCCGGTTTTGACCAAGCTGGCGGACCTGTTTGGCAGCAAGGTCAACGAGGAGACGGAAAAGAAGGTCATTGATGCAGTGCGACTCGGCATGAGCGCTGGCAGCCCCGGCACCGCCCCCCGGCGGGTGGAGGTGGTCGGTTGGTCGCCGGCGGAAGGCGTGATGGCCGTCGCGGTGTATCCGGAAAGCTGAACAGCGGGCGCAACGCAGGCTGTGCTGGTTAATCCGCTGAAAGCCCGGGTGACGCGTGGCGTTAAACGGTTCCGATTCTCCGCCGCCCATGAACCGTTCCACGCTGCTCCTTTTCACCACGCTGCTTTGTTCTCCGCTCGTTGCCGATGAGGCGGAGGACATCCTTTCTCGTTCGGGGGTCAAGGGCGGCATCGTCGTGCATGTCGGCTGCGGCGACGGCACAGTCACCCGGCAGTTGCGGGCGAACGATTCCTACCAGGTGCAGGGCCTGACCCGGGATGCAGGGAAAGTGTCGGCCATCCGGGAGGAGATCTACAAGTCGGGCGCCTACGGCCCCGTCGCGGTCGAGGCCTGGGACGGCCGCCATCTCCCCTACATTGAAAATTATGTGAACCTGCTGGTGGTGGAGGACGCGGCGTCGGTTTCCCGCGGGGAGATCGATCGCGTATTGACTCCTCTCGGCGTGGCCATGGTCCGAAAGGGCGGCGGATGGGAGAAGATCGTCAAACCCTGGCCTGAGAAGATGGACGAGTGGACCCACTACGCCTATGACTCGAAGGGCAACCCGACCTCGAAAGACTATTTGGTTGGGCCGCCGACACGCATGCAGTGGGTGGGCAATCCGCGCTGGAGCCGTCATCACGACCGCATGTCGTCCGTGAGCGCGAAGGTCAGCAGCGGCGGGCGCATCTACTACATCATCGACAAGGGCAGCCGCATCACGATCCTCACGCCGCCGAAATGGACGCTGGTGGCGCGCGACGCCTTCAACGGCACCGTCCTGTGGGAGAAGCCGATTGAGAAATGGAGCACGCATCTCTGGCCGCTGAAGTCGGGGCCCACGCAGCTCACCCGCAGGCTCGTCAGCATCGGTGACAAGGTGTACGTCACGCTGGGCATCTCCGCCCCCGTGGTCTGCCTGGACGGCGCGACTGGCAAGGTCATCCGCGAGTATCCGCAGACCGTCGGCGCCGAGGAGATCCTGCACCGGAACGGCACGATCTACGCCCTCGTGAACAAGGAGGCCTGGCGGCTGAACGAGGAGTTTGCCGTCAAGGCGCAGAGCGACCAGAAGCGTGTTGAGACCGAGTTCAACTGGGACGGCAAGCCGAAGCGCCTGGTGGCCTTTGAGGCGGAGAGCGGCCGCACCCTCTGGGAGCAGGAGGACCGCATCGCGCCCATCACCCTGGCCATCGATGACAAGCGCATTGTCTATTACAACGGCGACGGGCTGGCCGCGCGTGACGTGAAGACGGGCGCGGTGAAGTTCACCACGGACCCCACGAAGCGTCGCGAGCTTTACGAGTTCAACTTCGCCCCGCGCGTGCTGCTTCACGGCGATGTCATCATTTATGCCGGAGGCAACGGCGAGATGAAGGGCATGAACGCGGACACAGGCAAGGATCTGTGGACCGCCCCGCATGAGAAGAGCGGCTATCGCAGCCTGGAGGATGTGGTCGTGGCCCAGGGGCTGGTCTGGAACTCGGGCAACCTCCAGGGCAATCAAAGCGGTGAGTACCGCGGCTTTGACCCGCTCACCGGAGAGAAGAAGAAGAGCTTTTTCCCCGACGTTCCTGAAGGCACCTACTGGTTCCACCACCGCTGCTACATGGGCAAGGCGACCGAGAAGTTCCTCATCCCCAGCCGCACGGGCATCGAGTACGTGGACATGGAGAAGCAGCACTGGGACCTGAACCACTGGGTGCGCGGCGCCTGCCTGTATGGCGTGATGCCCTGCAACGGGCTCACTTATGCCGGGCCGCACAACTGCGCCTGCTACCCCGAGGCAAAGCTGGACGGCATGAGCGTCATGGCCAGCACGCCTGTTCATCCGCTGCCGCCGCAGACGCCAGATGCTGAACGCCTGATCAAAGGTCCGGCCTATGCGGAGGCGATCGAGGAAAAGGAGGCCGCCGTCGGTGACTGGCCCACCTACCGTGCTGACAACGCGCGCAGCGGTGCGGCGAAGAGTGACCTGAAAAAGGACCTGGGCATGGCCTGGGAGGTGAAGCTGACCCCGCCGCTCTCCACCACGACCACCGCCGCCGGGCTGACCTTCGTGAGCGAGGTGGACCGGCACACCCTGCATGCCTTTGACGCGGCCACCGGCCGGCCTGCCTGGCGCTTCATCGCCGGCGGCCGCATCGACTCGCCGCCTAGCTACTGGAAGGGCCGCGTGTTTTTTGGCGGCAAAGATGGTTATGTTTACTGCCTGCGCGCCGCCGACGGCGCCCTGGTCTGGAAGTTCCAGGCGGCCCCCGGCCTGCTCCGTCATGGCGCCTGGGAGATGATGGAGAGCGTCTGGCCGGTGCATGGCAGCGTGCTGGTGGAGAAGGACCTGGTGAGCTGCGTGGCGGGCCGTTCATGCTTCCTGGATGGTGGCCTGTGGTTCTACCGGCTCGATGCCCGCACGGGCGAGATGCGCGTCAAGGTCAACTATGACGACAAGGATCCTGAAACCGGCGGTGATCTCAACGACCGTCACAAGACCCTGCAGATGCCGGTGGCGCTCAACGACATCCTCAGCAGCGACGGCAGGTGGACCTACCTTCGCACGCAGAAGATCGGCGATGACGGCAGCCGCGTTGAAATCGGCCCGGTGAGCGGCGACTTCGCCAAGCAGGGCGGCGCCCACAAGGGCGAGGGCCAGCACCTGTTCGCCCCGATGGGCTTCCTGGACGACTCCAACTTCCATCGCAGCTACTGGGTGTATGGCAAGAGCTTCGCCGGTGGTCACGCGGGCTACTATCAGGCCGGCAAGTACGCCCCGGCCGGGCGCATCCTGGTGCATGACGACAAGAACGTGTACAGCTATGGCCGCGAGGCCCAGTATTACAAATGGACCACGACGATGGAGTACACCCTGTTCTCCACGCCGAAGGCTCCGCCCGGGGAGAGTTATTCGACCGAGGAGGCCACCACGCCACGCGCGGGCAACAGCCTGACGCTGGGGCCCGACGGCCAGCCGCTCGCCGTGCAGCCGCCGAAGCTGGAAAATCCGAAGAAGGCCGCGAAGGCAGGCGCCAAGGGCAAAGGCGTGGCGAAAGGCAGGGGGAAGGGCAAGGCTGCTCCCGCCGCTCCGGCGAACGCGCCCATTCCTGGTTCCGTGCTGTTTCCTCCGAATGACGCCCTGGATCCCACGAACTCCGCGCTGAGTGTCGAAGCCTGGGTGCTGCCCGACAAGCCCAACGGCACCGTGCTTCATCATGGCGGTCCGCTGCAGGGCCTTGCGCTCGACATCCGGGACAAGAAGCCGCAGTTCCATGTGCGCAGCGACTCCAAGCTGTTCAGCATTGTCAGCGCCGAGCCGCTTCCCGAGGGCTGGCATCACCTCGTCGGCACCCTCGCCGGCGACGGCAGGATGTGCATTTACCTGGACGGCAAGCTGGTCGCCGAAGGCGCGGGCGCTGTGATCGCCGGCAAGCCTGCCAGGCCAATGTACCTGGGCAATGGAGAAGGCGCGCCTGATGGCAGCGCCGGCGGCTACAGCGGCCTGCTGGACCAGTTCGCCCTCTACCACAAGGCGCTCTCGCCGGCCGAGGTCCAGCAGCGCTTTGAGGCACCGGACATGAAGCCTGAAGATGCCATTCTGGTGTGCAACTTCGACAACGGCGACAGCCGTGATTCCGGGCCTAACGGCATCCATGGCATCGGGGCCGGTGTTGAAACCGGCAAGGGCAAGGTGGGCGGGGCCCTCTGGTTCAAGGGCGGGAGCGGTGGCGCGAACACGCCGGGCAGCTTTGTGAAGCACACCTGGGACCGGTTTGTTCCCATTGTCGCCCGCAGCATGGCCCTGGCCGGCAAGACGGTCCTGGTCAGCGGACCCCCGGACACCATTGACGAGGAGTATGCCTTCGAGCGCCTGGCGGCGAAAGACCCGGCGATCCTGGAGGAACTCAAGGAGCAGAACGAGGCCCTGGAAGGTCGTCGTGGCGCCAGGATGTGGGCTGTGAACGTGGAGACCGGCGAGCAAAGCAACGGCATGGAACTGACCAGTCCGCCCGTCTGGGACGGCATCACCGTCGCCCAGGGCCGTGTTTATGTCAGCACGGTGGACGGACGCCTGCAGTGCTTCGGAAAGTGAGGAGGAGACCTTTTTGCGTCGGTTGATCCATCGCAGTGCAAGCAGGCAATGACCCATGCGCAGGTTCCAATGACCAGGGAAGGTTCCAAGGCGCCAAGGTTCAGGCTTGGCGGCATCGTGCGTCAATGCAGTCATGAGCTTCAGCTCGTGACTGCATTGGGATGCCTTCGAGGATGGTTGGTATGAACAGGGAGTGTGACGGGCTGAAGCCCATCACGACGTTGTTCACGCCAGACGGGCATCGATGTCCTTCTCCAGCCAGGACCACATGCTGTCCAGAGAGGCGCGGACGCTGACCTTCGCGGCGGCGAGCTCCTCCAGGCTGAGCTTTTTGCCGGAGGCAGGCACCTGGCGGGCGAACATGTAATACTTGATCTTGGGCTCGGTGCCGGAGGGACGGACGGCAAAACTGCGGCCGTCAGCCAGGTCCACGAAGAGCATCTTCTCGGTGGCGATGGCCTCGCCCTCTTCGTCGAGGATGCCGGGCTTGCGGAAGTCGCGCACGGCGGTGACGGCGCAGCCATCGACCTTGACGGGGGGATTCGTGCCGTAGCTGTCGGCCAACCGGGCGATCTGAGCCGCGCCGCTGGCGCCCTCGAACACCTTGCTCTGGTTCACCTCGAGGAAATAGCCGACGTCAGCATAGACCTCGTCGAGCAGGCCGGCGACAGTGAGGCCTTTGCTGGCGGCGTAGGCGGCGAGCTCGGCAAACATGACCACGGCGCCGTTGCCGTCCTTGTCGCGGCTGAAGTCGTCGCCCATGTAGCCGTAGCTTTCCTCGCCGCCGAAGACCAGGAACTTGCTGTGCTGAAGACGGGCGGCGCGGGAGTCGGCGGCCTTGAGGTCACGATACACGGCGCGGATGTCCTCGGGCAGGGCGGCTTCGTATTTGGCAAGCTTGGCGCTGATCCACTTGAAGCCGGTGAGGGTGTTGATGCACTGCACGCCGAACTGCGCGGCGATGGTGTCCTGCATCGGGCTGGTCACAAAGGTCTTCAGGAAGACGGCACGGTTCTTGTTCGAGTCGTTCAGGATGCCGAGGTCGAACATGGTTTTCAGGCGGTACCAACCCATGAGGGAGCCGGTTTGGTTGCCGGTGAGCAGCACCATCTCGCCCTTTTCATTGCGGACGCCGACACCCATGCGGTCGCAGTCAGGGTCGGTGCCGATGATGATGTCGGCGCCTTCCTTGTTGGCGAGGTCGACCGCCATCTTGAGGGCGGAGGCGTTCTCCGGGTTGGGGGACTTCACCGTGGGGAAGCGGCCGTCGCGGACGTCCTGCTCGGGGACGGTGAGGAAGTTGAAGCCGAGCTTTTTGAGCAGCACGGGCACCAGCACGCCGCCGGTGCCATGCAGGGCGGTGTAGACGATCTTGAGCTTTTTGGCGGCCTCCTGCTTCAGCAGTTCGGGCTGGAGCATCATGGTTTCGACGCGTTCGAGATACTGGGCGTCCATGTCCTCGCCCAGAAGGATGATCCGGCCCTGCTGGTCGGCGGGCAGCGGAGTGTAGGCCTCGTCCTTGATGGCGTTCACCTCCTTGATGATGCCGCTGGCGTGGGGTTCCACGATGCCGGCCCCGTCGTTGAAGTTGACCTTGTAGCCGTTGTCATGCGGAGGGTTGTGGCTGGCGGTGAGCATCACGCCAGCGTCGGCACGCAGCTGACGAATGGCGAAGCTCATCTCCGGAGTGGCGCGGCAGCCGTCGAACAGATAGACATCCGCACCGTTTTCGACGGCGATCTGGGCGCAGCGTTTGGCGAACTCGGGGGAGAACAGGCGGGTGTCGTGACTGAAGACGATGGCCGGCCTGCCTTCCAGGCCTGCCTTGGCGCGCCAGGCCTTGCAGTAGGTCACCAGCCCCCGCGTGGCCCGGCCGACATTGTAGTAATTCATGGCGTTGGTGCCAACGCAGGGATGGTCGGGCTGCTGGTCAGCCGGGGCGCTGCCTCGCTCCGCCTGGGTGACGATTTTGCCCAGGGTCCGGCCGCGGAGGCCGCCAGTGCCAAACTTCAACGCCTGGAAAAACCGGTCGTTCAGCTCCTCCCAGGCTCCGGCTGCGGCGAGTTCCTCGATGCTGGC
>Ga0315900_10004063_pt1 | contig 20852 bp, 19 predicted proteins | sample LakEriMetagenome_FD_203521 | JGI IMG/M metagenome (GOLD analysis project Ga0315900, IMG submission 203521) | Freshwater fungal communities from buoy surface, Lake Erie, Ohio, United States - Buoy 12 MA114 | ecosystem: Environmental > Aquatic > Freshwater > Lake > Lake biofilm | place: USA: Lake...
GAGTTGTACTCGAAGTAATGCTCGGCAACCGAGAGAGGATTTGAACATGCAAGGATCCGTAACCGAATTCCTCAAGCCCCGCGTCGTGAAGGTCAGCCCGCTCGCGCCGCGTCAGGCCCGCGTGGTCATCGAGCCGTTCGAGCGTGGCTTTGGCCACACGCTCGGCAATGCCCTGCGTCGCGTGCTGCTCTCCTCGATGCCCGGTGCGGCGATCACCGAAGCCGAGATCGAGGGCGTGCTGCACGAGTACACGAGCATCGAGGGCGTACAGGAAGACGTCGTCGACATGCTGCTCAATCTCAAGCAGGTCGCGATTCGCATGCACACGCGCGATTCCGCTGAGCTGCGCCTGTCTAAGAAGGGTCCGGGCCCGGTCACCGCGGGTGACATCCAGACCGATCACGACGTCGAAGTGGTCAACCCGGAATTGATCATCGCCAACCTGACCAAGGCGGGTGAGCTCAACATGGTGCTGCGCGTCGAGCGCGGTCGGGGTTACCGTCCGGCCTCGCAGCGTCTGGCGTTCGAGGAAGTCAGCCGGCCGATCGGCCGTCTGCAGCTCGATGCCTCGTTCAGCCCGATCCGTCGCGTCACCTACTCGGTGGACGCGGCGCGCGTCGAGCAGCGCACGGACCTCGATAAGCTGATCCTCGACATCGAGACCAACGGCACCATCGACGCCGAAGAAGCGATCCGTCGTGCTGGCAGCATCCTCAAGGATCAGCTGTCGGTGTTCGTGGATCTGCAGGGCGAAGAGGAAGCCGGCGGCAAGTCCGAGGCAGCCCAGTTCGATCCGATCCTGTTGCGCCCCGTCGACGAGCTCGAGCTCACGGTGCGCAGCGCCAATTGCCTCAAGGCGGAGAACATCCACTACATCGGCGATCTCGTGCAGCGGACCGAAGTCGAGCTGCTGCGTACGCCGAACCTGGGCAAGAAGTCGCTCACCGAGATCAAGGAAGTGCTGCAGAGCCACGGCCTGATGCTGGGTATGCGTCTCGATGGTTGGCCGCCGGCCGGACTGCGCCACGACGAAGATCGCGGCCTGATGTGATCCTGTGACGCGCGTGGCGTGAGCGGCGCGTGTCAGACTGAATAGAGGTTAGTTATGCGTCATCGACTTACAGGGCGGCAACTGTCGCGCAATGCTCCGCACCGCCACGCGCTCATGCGCAACATGAGCGTGGCACTGCTGCGTCACGAGACCATCCGCACTACGCTGCCGAAGGCCAAGGAACTGCGTCGGGTCGTCGAGCCGCTGATCACGCTCGCCAAGACCGACAGCGAGGCGCGTCGTCGCCTGGCTTTCGCTCGCCTGCGTGATGCAGACGTCGTGACCAAGCTCTTCGCCGACCTCGGCCCGCGCTTCAAGGCGCGTGCGGGTGGTTACACGCGAATCCTGCGCATGATGCCGCGTCCGGGTGACTCTGCGCCGATGGCGCTGATGCAGCTCGTCGACAAGGCCGCTGCGCCGGCCGCCGAAGAGGCCGCTCCGGCCAAGGCCAAGAAGAAGGCCAAGGCCGCCGCCAAGCCGCGCGCGCGCAAGGCCGCTGCAGCCTGATCCTTGCGGCGCACGCCGCGCCTGCTCAGGCCGTCAATGCAAGGCCGATGTCTTCTACCGAAGGCATCGGCCTTTTCTTTTGTAGTGTGCTCGTCGCGCGGTAACATGCGGCCGTCAAGACATCAGTAACCGGGGGGAAGAACATGGGCCTGATTCAGGAATTCAAGCAGTTTGCCGTGCGCGGCAACGTCATTGACCTCGCCGTGGGCGTGGTGGTTGGCGCTGCGTTCGGCAAGATCGTCTCGTCCTTGGTGGGCGATATCGTCATGCCGGTGCTCGGCAAGATCGTCGGCGGTGTGTCCTTCGAGGACATGGGTACTTCGCTCGGCACGGGTCCGGACGGCACCGAAATCGTCCTGAAGTGGGGCGCGTTCGTGCAGACGATTTTTGACTTCACGCTGATCGCTGCTGCGCTGTTCATGGCGATCAAAGCCATCAACCGCTTGAAGGCCGCTCCGGCACCGGCCGAGCCTGCTGCGCCTCCGGCACCGCCGCGCAACGAAGTCTTGCTCGAAGAGATTCGCGATCTGCTGAAGAAATAAGCCCGTCAGGCTACCCGGCCCGACACCTACGCGGCGGCGAACGCCCGACGCGTCAGGTTGTCGTGGCCGTCTGCGGTGATCGCCAGATTGTCCTCGATGCGAATGCCACCGAACTTGCGCCACTGATCGACCCGCGCCCAATCGATGCGCCCGGCATGCGGCCCTTGGCGCTGTGGTTTGAGTAGTGCGTCGATGAAGTAAAAGCCAGGTTCCATGGTCACCACGAACCCGGGCTCCAACCGCCGCGTCAGGCGCAGTGCCGGATCGAGCGGCGGCTTCGGGAGGGTTCCCCCTTCGGCATTCGCCAACTGTCCGCCAACATCGTGCACCTGCAGGCCCAGCATGTGGCCGATGCCATGCGGGAAGAACAGTCGGGCGACGCCCGAGTCGATGGCCTCCGCCACGCTGCAACGGATCACGCCGGACTCGCACAGCAAGCCCGCGATGCGCTGCACCGCAGCGAGGTGGATCTCCCGCCAGTCGGTACCCGGTTTGGCGAGATCGCAGAGACCAAGCTGCAGGCGATCCATCGCACTGATGAGCGCCGCGAAATCGGCATCGTCGAAGGCGGTGGTGCGGGTGATGTCGCTGCCGTAGCCTGCATGGCTCGCCCCTGCATCGAGCAGCAGGGAGTGGTGCTTCGCCGGGCGCTCGCGGCGCAGGATCTGGTAGTGCAGCACCGACCCGCCCTCGTTGAGCGCCACGATGCAGTTGTAGGGCAACTCATGCTCGCGCTGCCCGCACGCGTTGGCAAAGGCCTGGTGGATGTCGTATTCGGTGCCGCCGGCGCGGAAGCAGGCCTCCGCGGCTCGATGGCCGCGGGCGCCGATGCGGTTCGCCTCGGCCAAGCACGCGATCTCGTAAGGCGTCTTGCAGCCTCGGGCGTAGTCGAGTCGACGAAGGACATCGGGTGGGTTGATGCTGGCAAGGCCCCAGCCGAGCAGTTCGGGCAAGGGATCGCCGATCCAGGCGGTTCGGGCGAGATCGGCGGGCAATGCGGCCCTGGCTTCAGCGCGGGAGTGCACCTCGACGATCTCGAATTCGCTTGTCCAGCCGCCTTCGGGCAGCCGGTTCGGCAGGTACCAGAAGTCGGTGGCGACGTGGAAAATCAGCGTCGGCCGGCGCCCGGGTCGGAACAGCACCATCGAACCCGGCGCATCGAGTAACGGGGCCCACCACTTGAAGGGGGGGTGGGCCTTGTAGGGGTAGTGCTGGTCGTCCCGGAACAACTCGAGCGGTTCGCCCGCATGCAGGATCAGCGCCTCGAACCCGCTCCGCTCCAGCGCTGTCGCGCTGCGCCGCGCGACTTCAGCAAGGTGGGCGGAAAACAGGCTACCGGGGGTGGATTGCGGCATGGGGGTTCCTCAGGGCGAAGGATGAATTCTAGGCCGAATGGACGTTCACAAGCACGAAAAAACCCTATAGAATTCGCGCGCGACGCAAGTCGCCAGACAAACTAGCTAGGTTGTTTGATTCATTCTTGTCTCTACTTTTTGGGGAAAACTAAATGAAGACGAAGCTCGCTCTTAGCGCCGTTCTCGCGGCGCTCGCCCTGACCGCCTGCGGTGGCAAGCCTGCTGAGGCTCCGGCCGAGGCTGCTCCGGCTGCTGAGGCTCCTGCCGCTGAGGCTCCTGCCGCTGAGGCCGCCCCGGCTGCCGACGCCGCTGCTCCGGCTGCCGACGCTGCCGCTGCTCCGGCTGACGCCGCTGCTGCCCCGGCTGCTCCGGCCGAGGCCGCGAAGTAATTTCCTGACGGAAATTGCAACGCGGGAGCCGCAAGGCTCCTGAACGAACCCGGGACGGTGGTCAGCCACTTCCCGGGTTTGTTTTTTTGGGATCCGAATCGTCATGACCGTCACTCTCCGCGACGCACGACACACACCACAGCAACGCGCGTGGCTCGAGCGAAGTTACGCCAACTGGCTCGCCGAGTTCGCGCGTCGACGCGTCACGACGGAGGAGGCGAGTCAGGGACTCGCCGAGTGGTTCGGCGATCGGCGCAACATCGTGATGCTGCTGATGCGCGATGGTCTACCCGCTGGTTTTTCCGTGTTCGCACGCCTGCCGTTACCTTCGGGGGATGCGTTCCGGATGCAGGAGTTCTACATCGAGCCCGAGATGCGTCGACGCGGCGTGGGTCGCGCTGCGGCGCACCTCGTCTTCGATCGTTTCGCCGGACAGTGGGAAGTGCGTGAACTGCGGCGCAACGTGCCATCCGTATATTTCTGGCGTGAGATCGTGCGTCGCTACACGGCGGGACGATACGAGGAGTCCCTCGTCGGCGAGGAAGTCGTTCAGCGCTTCTTGAGCAACGGCGCGAGATAACGACCGGTGTGCGAGCGCGCTACGCGCGCCACCTGCTCGGGTGTACCGCAGGCCAGTATTTCACCGCCTCCGGCACCGCCTTCGGGGCCGAGATCGACGATCCAGTCGGCCGTCTTGATGACATCGAGGTTGTGCTCGATTACCACCACCGTATTGCCTTCGTCGCGCAGTCGCTGCAGCACGCGCAGCAATTGCGCCACATCGTGGAAATGCAGACCGGTGGTGGGCTCATCGAGAATGTAGAGCGTGCGACCGGTGGCGCGCTTGGCGAGTTCGCGCGCGAGCTTCACGCGCTGCGCTTCGCCACCGGAGAGGGTCGTCGCGTTCTGGCCGAGCTTCAGGTAACCCAGACCCACATCGAGCAGTGTCTGCAACTTCGGCTGTACGGCCGGTATGTTGCGGAAGAAGGCGAGCGCATCCTCGACGGTCATCTCTAGTACGTCGTGAATGCTGCGGCCACGGTAGAGAATCTCCAGCGTCTCGCGGTTGTAGCGTCGACCGCGGCACACGTCGCAGGGCACGTACACGTCGGGGAGAAAATGCATCTCCACACGCATCACGCCATCGCCCTGACAGGCTTCGCAGCGCCCGCCTTTCACGTTGAAGCTGAAGCGGCCCGCGTCGTAACCGCGCGTGCGCGCCTCGGGAACCTGTGCGAACAACTCGCGCAAGGCGGTAAACACGCCGGTGTACGTGGCGGGGTTCGAGCGCGGCGTGCGACCGAGCGGGCTCTGGTCGATGTCGATCACGCGGTCAATGTATTCGAGGCCCTCGAGAGCCGCGCACGGTGCCGCATCGTTCGGGCCACCGCCGAGTTCGGCCAAGGCCCGGCGCAGCAGGGTGTCGTTGACGAGAGTGCTCTTGCCTGAGCCCGACACGCCGGTGACGCAGGTCAGCAGGCCGATGGGCAACTCGACCGTCACGTTCTTCAGGTTGTTGCCGCTCGCTTCGACGACGCGCAGCCGCTTGCCGGGTTGCGCCGGGGTGCGCAGTCGCGGCACTTCGATGCACAGCGTGCCGCGCAGATACTGACCGGTGAGCGAGTCCGGGCAGTCGCGGATGTCAGCCGGCGTGCCGGCTGCCACCAGCGCCCCGCCGTGCACACCGGCGCCGGGTCCAAGATCGATGAGGTGATCGGCGGCGAGGATCGCTTCCTCGTCGTGCTCGACCACAATGACGGTGTTGCCGAGGTCACGCAGGCGACGCAGCGTATTGAGCAATCGGCCGTTGTCGCGTTGATGCAAACCGATCGAGGGTTCATCGAGGATGTACATCACGCCCGTCAGGCCCGAGCCGATCTGACTGGCGAGGCGGATGCGTTGGGCTTCACCGCCCGAGAGCGTGTCGGCGCTGCGTTCGAGAGTCAGGTACTCGAGTCCCACATCCACCAGGAAGCGCAAACGGTCGAGGACTTCCCGCACGATTTTGCCGGCGACTTCGCCGCGCCAACCGGGCAACTGCAGTTCGGCAAAAAATTGCGCAGCGTCGCTGACTGCCAGTCGGGTCACGGCCGGTAGCGACCTCTCGCCGATGAACACGTGCCGCGCGGTCAGGTTGAGCCGGCTGCCCTCGCAGGTCGGGCAGGAGCGCCAGCCGCGGTACTTGACCAGTTCCTCTTTGACCGCCGGCGAATCGGTCTCGCGGTAGCGTCGCTCGATGTTGCAGAGCATGCCCTCGAAGGGATGCGTGCGCCGCGTCTGGCGACCGCGACCGGTGCCGTAGACGAACTCGATGCTCTCCTCGCCGCTGCCGTAGAGCAGGATCTGTCGGATGCGCGCGGGCAGTTCCTGCCACGGCTCCTCGATGTCGAACCCGTAGTGCCGGGCGAGCGTCTCGATCAACTGCAGATAGTGAGCGTTATGGCGATCCCAGCCGCGGATCGCACCCCCGGCGAGGGAGAGCTGCGGGTAGGCTGCCACCCGCGCCGGGTCAAAGAATTCCTGTTGACCGAGCCCATCGCAGTCGGGGCAGGCGCCCGCGGGACTGTTGAAGGAGAACATCTTCGGCTCGAGCGTCGGCACGCTGTAGCCGCACTCAGGGCAGGCGTGGCGGTTGGAAAACAGCAGCCCCGCGCCGCGCGGCTCGTCCATGCGTACCACCCGCGCAGTACCGCCCGCGAGGCGCAGCGCCGTTTCGAACGACTCGGCCAGCCGCGGTGCGCTTTCGGCACGGACCCGGAAGCGATCGATCACGGCATCGATGCTGTGTTTGCGGCGCGCATCGAGCTGCGGCAGCGTATCGAGTTCGACGAGCTCGCCGTCGATGCGGGCGCGCACGAAACCCTGAGCCTGCAGGTCGCGCAGTACCGTCGCGTGCTCGCCCTTGCGGTCCTGCACCAACGGGGCGAGCAGCATGGCGGCCGTGCCTTCCTCGAAGCGCAGCACCTGATCGACCATCTGGCTGACGGTCTGGGCCTCGAGTCCGATGCCATGCTCCGGGCAGCGCGGCAGGCCGGCTCGTGCATAGAGCAGACGCAGGTAGTCGTGGATCTCGGTGACCGTGCCCACGGTCGAGCGCGGGTTATGCGAGGCGGCTTTCTGCTCGATGGCGATGGCCGGGGAGAGACCCTCGATATGGTCCACCTCGGGCTTGTCCATCACGGAGAGGAATTGCCGGGCATAGGCCGACAGCGACTCGACGTAGCGGCGCTGGCCTTCGGCGTAGAGGGTGTCGAAGGCCAACGACGACTTTCCCGAGCCCGACAGACCGGTGATCACCACCAGACTGTCGCGGGGAATGTCGAGGTCGAGATTGCGCAGGTTGTGGGTCCGCGCGCCGCGGATGCGGATCGGATGCATCGAGCCGTTATCCAGGAAAAACAGCCGGTTAGTGTAGCCTTTCGGCCGGCATTTGCGGTGGCCCCGGTGCCTTCAAGGGCGTTTTGGCGGGATTTTCGCGATGCAGGCGGGTGGCCGGACGATTAGAATGGAGCGCTTTTCCACCCCCAGCCCGCCGCCGTAGCGCCCCACCTTCAGAGGGCCCCGGCCCCGGGGAGGGTCCACTACAGGAAGGTTCGCCATGGCACGCGGCATCAACAAAGTCATCATCGTCGGCAATCTGGGGCAGGATCCGGACACCAAGGCCATGCCTTCGGGCATGACGGTGTGCAATCTGCGCATCGCCACCAGCGAGAGCTGGAAGGACAAGCAGACCGGCGAAATGAAAGAGCAGACCGAGTGGCACAGTGTCGCTCTGTTCGGCCGTCTCGCCGAGATCGCCGGCGAGTACCTGCGCAAGGGCTCGCAGGTCTACATTGAGGGCCGTTTGCGCACCCGCAAGTGGCAAGATAAGCAAGGCAACGACCGTTACACCACGGAGATCGTCGGCAACGACATGCAGATGCTCGGCGGTGGCCGTGGCGGCATGGGCGGCGGCGAAGCACGTGCCTCGGGCGGTGGTCGCTCGCAGGGTTCCGATCCGGGATACGGCGAGCCGGTACGCAGCAGCACTGAAAAAGATGAGACCTTTGACGACGACATCCCCTTCTGACCCGCCGCCGGCGGGTGCAGCCGTGACCGGTCGCTATTTCATCAAGACCTACGGCTGCCAGATGAACGAGTACGACTCCTCACGGATGGGGGATGTGCTGGCCGCAGCCGAGGGTTTCGTCGCCACGGACGATCCGTCGTTGGCCGACGTGCTCATCGTCAACACCTGCTCGGTGCGAGAGAAAGCCGAATCCAAGGTGTTCTCGCTGCTCGGCGAGTGGAAGCAACTCAAGGACGCGAGGCCCGGGGTCATCATCGGGGTCGGTGGCTGCGTGGCAAGCCAAGAGGGCGACACGCTGGTCAAGGCTGCGCCTCAGGTCGATCTCGTCTTCGGGCCGCAGACCGTGCACCGATTGCCGCAGATGCTCGCGGAACTGCGGGGCACCGGGCGCGCCGTCGTCGACGTCAGTTTTCCGGAGATCGAAAAGTTCGATGCCCTGCCGGCACCTCGCGCCGAGGGCGCGACGGCTTTCGTGTCGATCATGGAAGGCTGCAGCAAGTACTGCAGTTTCTGCGTGGTGCCTTACACCCGAGGCGATGAAGTCAGTCGACCGCTCGAGTCGGTGGTGACCGAGGTCAAGCAGTTGGCTGCGCAGGGCGTGCGTGAGGTGACGCTGCTCGGTCAGAACGTCAACGCCTACCGCGGCGCCATGGAAGATGGTGTCCTCGTCGATCTGGCGACGCTGCTGCACCACGTGGCCGCCATCCCCGGCATCGAGCGCATCCGCTTCACCACCTCGCATCCGCTCGAGTTCGACGACAGCCTGATCGAGGCGTACGCCAACATTCCGAAGCTCGCCAATCACCTGCATCTGCCGGTGCAGTCCGGGTCCGATCGTGTGCTCGCGCTCATGAAGCGGGGCTACACCGCACTCGAGTTCAAAGAAAAGATCCGCAAGTTGCGCGCCGTGCGGCCGGATATTTCGGTCACGTCCGATTTCATCGTCGGTTTCCCCGGCGAATCCGAGCGCGACTTCGCCGCAACGATGCAGCTCGTGCGCGATCTGGCGATCGACCAGTCGTTCAGCTTTCTCTACAGTCGTCGCCCGGGCACGCCGGCGGCTTCATTGCCCGATGACACGCCGCAGGATGAAAAACAGGCGCGTCTCGTGCAACTGCAGGCGCTGCTCGAGGAACATTCGCAGGCGCGCAATCGCGCCATGGTCGGCAGCATCCAGCGCGTTTTGGTGGAACGTCCTTCCCGCAAAGACGTGACCGAACTCGCAGGGCGTACCGAGGACAATCGCTGGGTCAATTTCCCGGGCCCTGCGCGGCTGATCGGTCATTTCGTCGACGTTCAGGTCACCGAGGCCAAGGCTCACTCGCTGCGCGGGCGCATTGCCGCGGCGGAGCAGGCCCGTGGCTGATTCGCCCGAACTCGCGCTGCGCGAGTTTTCTCTTGAACCGCCCGACAACGAACGGCTCGCCAACCTGTGTGGGCCGCTCGATGAAAACCTGCGGCTGATCGAGTCCCGTCTCGGCGTCGAAGTGCGCCGGCGAGGCAGTGCGTTTCGCATCCAGGGCCCCAAGGCACGCGCGGCCGAAGCCTTGCTCGGCGAACTGTTTCGGCTCGCCCGTACCGAGGACATCACCCCCGAGTCCGTGCATCTGGCCCTGCGCGATCAGGACGCGAGTGCGTCGGCACCCGGCGGTGCGCCCGAAACGGAAAGCGAGGACACGGGGCTGCGCACGCTGCGCGGCACGATCCGCGCTCGCGGCCCGAACCAGCGCGAGTATCTGCGCCGAATCCGCCGCGACGATCTGACCTTCGGTGTCGGCCCGGCAGGGACCGGCAAAACTTATCTGGCGGTGGCGTGCGCCGTCGAGGCGCTGCAGTCCGATCGGGTGCGGCGCATCGTGCTCGTGCGGCCGGCGGTCGAGGCCGGCGAGCGTCTCGGCTTTCTGCCCGGCGATCTGACGCAGAAGGTCGATCCCTACCTGCGGCCGATGTACGACGCGTTGTACGAGATGATGGGTTTCGATCGCGTTGCCAAGCTCATCGAGCGCAACGTCATCGAGGTGGCACCGTTGGCGTTCATGCGCGGGCGATCGCTCAACGACTCGTTCATCATTCTCGATGAGGCGCAGAACACCACCGTCGAGCAGATGAAAATGTTCCTCACGCGCATCGGCTTCGGGTCGCGTGCCGTAGTCACGGGCGATGTGACGCAGACCGATCTGCCAGCCGGCAAGTTGTCGGGCCTGCGGCACGTGCTCGACGTGCTCCGCGGCGTGCAGGGCGTCGGGTTTCAGTTTTTCGAAGCGCGCGATGTGGTGCGCCATCCGCTCGTGCAGCGCATCGTGCAGGCGTACGAAGCCCGAGAGGGCTCGTCGCCATGAGCGTGCGGGCACGCCCACCGCTGCGTGTACGCGCGCCGCTGGCTGTTCGCCCACCGCTGCGCGTGGAAGTTCGCAGCAGTCTTCGTGGTCCCGTACCGCCGACCACGCGGATCGCCCGCTGGGCGCGTGCCGCCACCGGTGCTCGCGGTCGGGGAGCCGAACTCGCCGTGCGCATCGTCGGCACGGCTGAGGGGCGCAAGCTCAATCTGCTTTGGCGCGGCCGTGACTATCCGACCAACGTGCTGTCTTTCCCGGCACCGCGCCTGGGGCGGCTCGCCGCCAAGCGACCGCTCGGCGACATCGTGCTGTGCGCGCCGGTCATCGAGCGCGAAGCACGCCTGCAGCATAAGCGCAGCGAGGCGCACTGGGCCCACATGGTGGTGCACGGCTGCTTGCACCTGCTCGGGCTCGATCACGAACGTGAGGCCGATGCGCGACGCATGGAGCGGCGCGAGCGGCGAATTCTGGCGGGCTTCGGCATCGCCGACCCTTATCTCGAGAGTACGGAGTCTGCATGACTAACCCGCGTTACAGTTCCATGAGCTGGATGCGCAAGCTCGGCCGCGCCCTGTCGGGCGAGGCGGAAGATCGCGAAGATCTCGTGCAGCAGATGCGTCAGGCGCTCGAGCGTGGCCTGATCGATGCCGATGCGCTGCAGATGATGGAAGGCGTGCTTGGGGTCGCCGATCTGCAGGTGCGCGACATCATGATCCCGCGCTCGCAGATGGTCACCGTTCGCCGCGACGATCCGCCGGAGAAATTGCTGCCGGTGATCGTCGAGTCCGGGCACTCGCGCTTCCCGGTGATGGACGATGATCGCGACGATATCGTCGGCATCCTGCTCGCCAAGGATGTGCTGCGCTACGTCGCCACCGGCCGACTCGCAGATTTCGACATCCGCGAATGCATGCGTCCGGCCGTGGTGGTGCCCGAGTCAAAACGCGTCAACGTGCTGCTGAAGGAATTTCGGCGCAATCGCAACCATATGGCGATCGTCGTCGACGAGTACGGCGGCGTGTCGGGCGTGGTGACCATCGAAGATGCGATCGAGCAGATCGTCGGTGACATCGACGACGAGTTCGACGTCGAGGACGATCAGAATATCCGCAAGGAAGCCGAACGGCAGTTCCTGGTCCGCGGCGCCACGCCAATTGCGGAGTTCAACGAATACTTTGGCGTCGACCTCGCCGACGACGAATTCGACACGGTGGCGGGGCTTGTCATGAAGCAGCTCGGTCATCTGCCCCGTCGCGGCGAAACCCTGATGATCGGCGAGATCGAGATCCGCGTTCTGCGGGCCGATCGCCGACGCGTCGAGGCCCTGAAAGTGCTGCCCCCGCGGGACGTGCAGCCACCGGAAGAGCGGGCTGCGGACTGACCCGCTGCACCGCATGTCACCCGAGTCGCTGCTGCGCGGTGAAAGTGCTGCCAGCCCGCTGATCGCGGGGCTTGCGGGCGCGGCACTGGCGCTGGCGTTCGCGCCCTTTGGGCTGTGGCCATTCGCCGTACTCGCACCGGCAGTTCTGTTCGTGTTGCTACAAGACTGCGCGCCACGACGTGCGGGCTGGCTGGGGTTCTGTTTCGGCATCGGTACCTTCGCGGCGGGCACGTACTGGCTCTACGTCAGCATCCATGGCTTCGGCAAGGCGCCGGTGTGGCTGGCGCTCGGGTTGATGGCCGCACTCGTTGCGGTCATGGCGTTGTACGGCGCGTTGCTCGGCTATGTGGCAGCCCGCTGGCTGCCGGCCCGTGGCGTGTCGCGTTGGCTCGTCGGGCTGCCGGCGCTGTGGGTGCTGCTCGAATGGCTGCGCGGCTGGTTGCTGTCGGGCTTCGGCTGGCTCTCGCTCGGTTACTCGCAAACCGACACATGGCTCGCCGGCTTCGCACCGCTCGGGGGCATTCATCTCGTGTCGCTCGTCGTGTTGCTGCTGGCGGGTTCGCTCGTCGCGCTCTGGCGGGGTACGCGAGGCGAGCGACGGTTCGCGGTGCTGCTGCTGGTCTTGCCTTGGCCTGTCGGCGCTGCACTCGATCGTCTCGAGTGGACACAGCCCGTCGGATCGCCGGTCGGCGTGGCCATCGTGCAGGGGGCGATTCCGCAGGATCAAAAATGGCTGGACTCGAACCGCGAGACGACGTTGCGCCGGTATCGCGATCTGACCTTGCAGGTGCTCGGCACGCCGCTCGTGGTGTGGCCCGAGGCTGCGGCGCCCGATCTGGCTAACAACATCGTGCCGTATCTGCGCGATCTCGCCCGCGCCGCCGAGGCGCAGCGATCGGCCTTGCTGCTCGGTCTCATTCGCGCAGAGCCCGCAGCGGAGGGTGAGCCGTCAGACCTCGACGAACTCGCCTACTTCAACTCGCTCCTCGCTTTCGGCGAGGACGTGACATGGTACGACAAACATCACCTCGTGCCTTTCGGCGAGTTTTTCCCGGTACCGAAGACGGTGCGTCGTTGGTTGCGCCTGATGAGTCTGCCGTATTCGGATTTCACGCGTGGTGCTGCGGTGCAACCGCCGCTGCAGCTGGCGGGTCTGAAACTCTCGGCCAGTATCTGCTACGAGGATGCCTATCCCACCACCCAGCGCGTCACCGTGCTGGCCTCGACCGCACTCGTCAACGTCACCAACGATGCCTGGTTCGGGCGCTCGACGGCGCGCTACCAGCATTTGCAGATTTCGCGCATGCGCGCGATCGAGGCGCGGCGCTTCATGGTGCGTGCGGCCAACGACGGTGTGTCGGCGGTGATCGATCCGCAGGGCCGCATCGTCGCGCAGGCACCCGAGTACCAGGCGGCTGTGCTGCGTGCGCAGATCACGCCTCGCAGTGGCGCGACACCGTACCTGCAGACGGGTAACCTGCCGATTCTGTTGCTCGGCGCTGCAGGTCTGTTGTTCTCGCTGTGGTCGGCTTATCGCCAGCGCCTGCGGGTTTTGTGAACTTCCCCACATTGGTTCGGTCTAGGAGAGCGTGTTCATGCACTGGGTAATCACCATGTCACGACGTCCTTTTGTCCGGCGCAGCCTTGCGGCGGCGCTCTCTCTGCTGGTTTTCACTGCGTGTCAGCCGCGTGCTTCCGATGCCGCCGACGCCCCCATTGCCGCTGCGGGTCTCGCCCAAATCAGCGCGACGCCCGTGGCCGCAGCAGCCACTGCGCCGCAGGCCGGCGTAGTACTGCCGGATTTCGCTGCGCTCGTGCAGCAGCACGGTCCCGCGGTGGTCAACATTTCGACCAAGGGCAAACGCGTGCGCCTGACAGGGCCCGGCATGTCGCCCAACGATCCGTTCTACGAGTTTTTCAGGCGTTTTGGCGCACCGGGTGGGGGTCGCGGCGTCCCCGGAATGCCGGGTGAGGGCGAGGAAGGGTTTCGCCGACCCGGTGGCGAGGGTTCCGGGTTCATCGTCAGCAGCGATGGCTACGTGCTAACCAACGCACACGTGGTCGATGAGGCGGAGGAAGTCACCGTCAAACTCACCGATCGCCGTGAGTTCAAGGCCAAGGTCGTGGGACTCGACAAGCCGACCGATGTCGCCGTACTGAAGATCGACGCGCAGGCGCTGCCGGTCGTTCGTCTCGGTGACCCAAAGAAATTGCGCCCGGGCGAATGGGTCATCGCCATCGGTTCGCCGTTCGGCTTCGATAACAGCGTTACCGCCGGTATCGTCAGTGCCACGGCGCGCGGCTTGCCGGACGGCGATTCGAATTACGTCAATTTCATCCAGACCGACGTCGCCGTGAATCCGGGCAATTCGGGTGGGCCGCTGTTCAATCTCGCGGGCGAGGTGGTCGGCATCAACTCGCAGATCTACAGCCGCTCAGGCGGTTACATGGGCATCTCGTTCGCCATTCCGATCGATCTTGCAGTCAACGTGCGCGATCAGATCATCGCCAAGGGGCGCGTCAGCCGCGGCAAGATCGGCGTGCAAATCCAGCCGGTCGATGCGGCGCTTGCCGAGAGCTTCGGGCTTGATCGGCCGCGGGGCGCTTTGGTGGGCAGCGTCGAGGCCGGTGGTCCGGCCGCCAAGGCCGGCATTCGTCAGGGCGACATCATCCTCTCGGCCAACGGCACGACGATCGAGCGCTCCGAGCAACTGCCGACGATCATCGGCGTGATTCGACCCGGTACCGAGGCGACGCTTGAAGTGTGGCGTGACGGTGCGGCGCGCAAACTCAACGTGCGCGTGGCGGAGTTGCAGGCCGAGGCCATTGTGGCCGCTAACGACGAGCCGGCACCTGAGCGTTCACCCGATCGGCTCGGCCTCGTGGTGCGCGAACTGACCGCCGAAGAGCGCAGTCAGGGGTTCGGACCCCGCGCCCGGCAGCGTAACCCCGACGCCGTCGTGCCCGAGGGTCTGCTCGTCGAACGCGCAACGGGTCCGGCAGCTGACGCGGGTCTCGCGCGCGGCGATATCGTGGTCAGCATCAACGGCAGTCCCGTGAAGACGGTCAAAGAATTCCGCGAGCGGGTTTCCCGATCAGGCAAGACCGTGGCGTTGCTGATCAACCGTGGGGGCACCACCCAGTTCGTGGCGGTGCGCACCGCCGATTGAGTCCACTGCCCGGGGGCGCAGCCTTCCAGGCTGCTCCCCCGGGTCTGACCTGCGGCTCATGTCGGCAGCCGAGGGCTCGTGTACCATCCGCAACTCGCGCTGGCCATGACGGCCGGCACGGGTTCTTTGGGCCCGAGCTTGCCGTGGCCCCGGTTGCCGTGAGTGTCGCAAATGGATGAACGTTACGATCCGGCCGTCGTCGAGCGGTCGGCCCAGCACTACTGGAACAGCCAACGCAGCTTCGCCGCGCGGGAGAATGCGCCGAGCCGCGGCAAGTTCTACTGCCTGTCCATGTTTCCGTACCCGTCGGGTCGTCTGCACATGGGCCACGTGCGCAACTACACCATCGGTGATGTGCTGTCGCGGTTTGCGCGCATGCAGGGCCTGAACGTCCTGCAACCGATGGGCTGGGATGCCTTTGGCTTGCCCGCCGAGAACGCGGCGATGGCCAATGGCGTGGCGCCGGCCAAGTGGACGCGGGACAACATCGCGTACATGAAAAAGCAGTTGCAGTCGCTCGGCTTTGCGATCGACTGGGATCGCGAAGTGGCCACCTGCGATCCGTCCTATTACCGCTGGAACCAGTGGTTCTTCCTGCGCATGCGCGAGAAGGGCATTGCCTACAAAAAGACGGGTGTAGTGAATTGGGACCCGGTCGATCAGACCGTGCTCGCCAACGAGCAGGTGATCGACGGACGGGGCTGGCGCACGGGCGCGCTCGTGGAGAAGCGCGAGATCCCGATGTACTACCTCAACATCACGGCTTATGCCGACGAACTGCTCGGGGACCTTGCGAGCCTCGAGGGCTGGCCCGAGCGCGTGAAGACCATGCAGGCCAACTGGATCGGTCGCAGCGAGGGTGCCGAGGTGGCGTTCCCGTATGCCGATAACACTCGCGCGTTACTCGGCAACGACGGCGCGCTGAAGGTCTTCACCACGCGTGTCGATACGCTGTTCGGCGTTACGTTCATGGCCATTGCGGCCGAGCATCCGCTCGCGCTGGCGGCCGGAGCGCGTGATCCCGCGCTGCAGGCGTTCATCGACGAGTGTCGTCGCGGCAGCACCATGGAGGCGGACGTCGCCACCATGGAGAAGAAGGGGCGCCCAACGGGTCTCCACGTACGACATCCGTTTACCGGCGCGCCCATCGAAGTGTGGGTCGCGAACTACGTACTGATGGGTTACGGCGAAGGTGCGGTCATGGGCGTGCCGGCCCACGACGAGCGGGACTTCGAGTTTGCCTCGCAGCAGGGCATCAACATCGTCACGGTGGTCAAGCCGCAGGATGCAGACTACACGCAGGTCAGCGCGCCCTGGCAGGAGCGCTACGGCGAGCATGGCGTGCTGATCAACTCCGGCGAATTTTCCGGCCTCGGATTCGCGGCCGCGGTGGATGCCTTGTGCGCGGGCCTCGAGCAACGCGGTCTCGGTCGCAAGCGGATCCAGTTCCGCTTGCGCGACTGGGGGATTTCACGACAGCGCTACTGGGGATGCCCGATTCCGCTCATTCATTGTGAGCACTGTGGCGAAGTCCCCGTGCCTGACTCGCAGTTGCCGGTGGTATTGCCCGAGGATCTGGTTCCCGATGGCAGCGGTAATCCGCTCGGTAAAACCCCGGCGTTCTGGCGGGTGGACTGCCCGACTTGCGGGCGCCCCGCGCGTCGCGAGACCGACACGATGGACACCTTCGTCGACTCGTCGTGGTATTTCCTGCGCTACGCCTGCGCGGACAACGCCTCGGCCATGGTGGACGAGCGGGTCAAGTACTGGCTGCCGGTCGATCAATACATCGGCGGCATCGAACACGCGATCCTGCACCTGCTGTACTCGCGGTTCTGGACCAAGGTCATGCGTGATCTTGAACTTGTGGACATCCGCGAGCCTTTCGCCAATCTGCTCACGCAGGGCATGGTGCTCAACCATATCTACTGGCAGCAGCCTGCCGAGGGTCGGCGCAGCTACTACAACCCGCTCGATGTCGACGAGGAAGTCGTCGACGGCGTGAAGCGCTTTTTCGTTGCCCGTGACGACGGCTCGCGGCTCGAAGTGCAGCACGATGGTTTGGGCACGATGTCCAAGTCGAAAAACAACGGCGTGGATCCGCAGGGTCTGGTGGAAAAATACGGCGCCGATACGGCGCGTCTGTTCATGATGTTCACCGCACCGCCGGAGCAATCTCTGGAGTGGTCTGACGAGGGCGTTCAGGGCGCGTACCGCTTCATCCGTCGGTTGTGGAAGGCGGTGCACGAGCACGTTGCAGCCGGCCCCTGTGAAGCGCTGGTGGTGGCGAGTCTGTTGCCGCCCCAGAAGGAGTTGCGCCGTATCGCGCATCAGACGCTCGCCAAGGTGACCGACGACATCGGTCGTCGCCGCACGTTCAACACGGCGGTGGCGGCCGTGATGGAATTGCTCAATGCCATCGGGCGCAACGAGGATCGGTCCGCAGCCGCGCGTTCGGTGGTGCAGGAAGCGCTCGAGATTGCGACGATCGCGCTCTCGCCGATCATTCCCCACGTCACGCACGCGTTGTGGCACGAACTCGGTCATGCGACGGCGCTGATCGACGAGCCCTGGCCGCGCGTCGATCAGACAGCGCTGGCCCGCGACACCATCAAGCTTGTGGTGCAGGTCAACGGCAAGCTGCGTGGCGAGATCCAGGTGGCTGCCGATGCCGACGAGGCGTCGATCAAGGCAGCGGCTTTGGCCGAGGAGTCGGTGCGACGTTTCGTGGGCGACGCCACGCCCAAGAAAATCATCGTCGTGCCGCGCAAGCTCGTCAACGTGGTGGTGTGATGCATCGCCTGCTGCGTCTGTCGCTGCCGCTCGTGCTGCTGGCCGCGGCCGGATGCGGCTTCAGACTGCAGGGCGTGACCTCGCTCCCGCCCGTGCTCGCCGCGGTGCGCGTGCAGACGGCCGATACGCAGACCGACTTCGCGCAGGCCCTCGATCGCGAGTTGCGGCGTGTCGGTGTCGCGAGCACCCACGTGGGAACCACCGGCGTTGGCACGATCGGCAGTGGCGCGTCGAGCGGCAGCGCCGCGGCCGGCGGTGCGGTGCTGCGCATCGAGCGCGACGAGTTGCTCGAGCGGGTGGCTTCGGTGTCGGCACGCAATGTGCCGCGTGAGTACGAACTTACCTATGTCGTGCGCTATTCGCTGTCGCTGGATGGCCAGACACGGATCGATGCCGAGGAGGTGTCCGTGTCGCGCGACTTCAGCTTCGATGAGACGGCGGCGCTCGCCAAGGATCGCGAACGCGACTTGTTGCGCGAAGCGTTGGCGCGAGAACTCGCCGGTGTGGTGTTGGCGCGTCTCGCGAGTGTGCGCTGAACTCGCGGATGGCCGTGCATGCCTTCTTCGGTCGAGCATGATGCGCTGATTCGCCTCGGGCCGGACCCGGAGCTCTGCGCGCGCCTTCAAGCCCTGCTCGAGATCTATGGGTTGCAGTGGCAGTGGGTGGCGACGGGGCAGTCTATCCCCGGGTCCTATTGGGGTGAGTGCGAGGCGGGTCTGCAGGGCGCAGTGCTGTGGGTTCGTCCTGATACGCCGCTGCACTCGGCGCTCCACGAGGCGGCGCACTTCGTCTGCATGAGTCCTGCCCGGCGCAGCCAACTCGATCGCGATGCCGGGGGTGACGACGCCGAGGAAAATGCGGTCTGCTATCTGCAGATTCTGTGGGCCGAACGACTTGGCGTGCCGCGCGAGCGACTGATGGCGGACATGGATGCCTGGGGCTACAGCTTCCGTCTGGGATCTGCAGCGCGCTGGTTCGCCGAGGACGCCGCCGAGGCGTGTGCGTGGTTGCAACAGCAGGCGCTCATCGATGCCGACGGCACGCTGACAGGTCGTCGGCGTGAGGCGTAGCGCGCGCGTATCGCTCTGGCTGCAGACGTGTGCCCTAGCGCGAGGCGTATCGATCCGTGGCAGCGACGAGCTCGCTGATGATGCCGGGTTCAAAGGCCGAATGCCCGGCATCGACCACAATCCGCAGATCTGCCTCGGGCCACGCGCGGTGCAGATCCCAAGCACTCTTCATCGGACACACTACGTCATAGCGACCCTGGACGATCGTGCACGGTAAATGCCGGATGCGAGGGACGTCGTCGAGCAATTGGGACGGGGTGCGCAGGAAGCCGCCGTTGATGAAGTAGTGACACTCGATGCGCGCGAAAGCTTCGGCGAAAGCGCCTTCGTCGAACTTCTCGAGATCTTGAGTGTTGACGCGCAGGTAACTGGTCGCGCCCTCCCAGATCGACCAGGCGCGAGCGGCCTCGGCGCGCACGGCGGTATCCGGACTCGTCAGCCGGGCGTAGTAGGCGCGCATCAGGTCGCCCCGCTCGGCCGGCGGGATGGGCTTGAGGTAGTGCTCGTAGAGATCCGGGAACAGGGCACCGGCGCCATCAGCGGTTTCGTAGAACCAGCGGAATTCCCAGGGCCGTACGAGGAAAATGCCACGGAGCACGAGTTCGGTGACCCGCTCAGGATGGGTCTGGGCGTAGGCGAGGGCGAGCGTCGAGCCCCAGGAGCCGCCGAACACCTGCCAACGATCGATGCCGAGGTGTTCGCGCAGACGTTCGATGTCGGCGACCAGATGCCAGGTCGTGTTGTCGACGAGGCTGGCATGTGGGCGGCTGCGGCCGCAGCCCCGCTGGTCGAACAGCACGATGCGATAGCGCGACGGATCAAAGAATCGCCGCATGCGTGCATCGGTACCACCGCCGGGACCGCCATGCAGGAAGACCACTGGTTTACCGGCGGGGTTACCGCTTTCTTCCCAGTACATCTCGTGCAGGTCGGACACCCGCAGCCAACCCGAACGGTGGGCTTCGATCGGCGGGTACAGTCCGCGCGCGGCGTCGGTCATGGTGATGGCTCCTTCAGCGACAGATCATCGGGCCGAGCGGAGCACCGCCGACCAGATGCACGTGCAGGTGGTAGACCTCCTGACCGCCGTGCCGATTGCAATTGATGATGAGCCGGTAACCGTCCTCGGCGATGCCTTCGCGGCGCGCCAGATCGCGTGCGACCGTGAACATGTGACCGACGAGGGCTTCATCGGCATCTTCGATGTCGTTGGCCGTCGGGATCGGCTTGTTGGGCACGATCAGCAGATGCACGGGCGCTCGCGGCTGGATATCGCGGAAGGCGGTGACGCGATCGTCCTGATGCACGATGTCGCCGGGGATTTCGCGCGCGATGATCCGTTCGAACAGCGTGGGCATGGCCGGCCTCAGTACTTGTAGATTTCGACCTTGCTGGCATCGAGCTGATAGGCCGATGCGCCGAGTCGCGTCGCTTTGCGCGACACCTTCATGCGACCGGTGATCCAGTACGCTTCGTAGATCGAATCGAGAGCGATGCCCTTGCTCATGCGCACGTAGACGATCTGGTTCGGCGGCGGCGGCGGTACGTGGATGCAGGCGCCGAAGTAGGGCACCAGGAAAAACTCGGTGACGAGTCCGTCCTTGCCGACGTCGAGGGGCACGATGAAACCGGGAATCTTGAGGTTGACGCCTTCGAGAGCCGTGTTCACGGAGAAGTCCATGACCTGCTGCGCGGCCAAACCGCCTTCGCCGAGGTAATCGTGCGCAGCCGGCGGAGGGCCACCCATGAACTTCGAGCGGGCGTCGGGCGGAATGAGCTCGTCCCAGTCGATTTCCTTGACCGCTCCGGGTGCTGCGGGTTTCGCCGGTTGCGCCGGGACGGGCGTGCCGACCTTGGGCGGCGTGATGCCCTGAGCCACCGCGGCGCTGATGCCGAGTAGCAGAACGGCGAGATAAACGGGACGAAAGGCGTTGCGAGTCATGTCATACCCTGATGGTGAGTCCGTCGCTCAACGTGTTGCGATAGGCCCGCCAGGCCGGTACCGCGCCCATGAGCAGGGCAGCGAACACGATCGAGGCGAGTAGGCCGACATCGTAGCCGGTGAGACCACCGGGATCGAGAAAGATTCCGAAGCGGTTCTCGAGCAGTGGCTTGGCCGCGTACAGCAGGCCATAGCACAGACCAACACCGGCTAGGACGCCGCCGCTTGCCAGCAGCCCCGCCTCGGC
>Ga0315900_10004066_pt1 | contig 20838 bp, 18 predicted proteins | sample LakEriMetagenome_FD_203521 | JGI IMG/M metagenome (GOLD analysis project Ga0315900, IMG submission 203521) | Freshwater fungal communities from buoy surface, Lake Erie, Ohio, United States - Buoy 12 MA114 | ecosystem: Environmental > Aquatic > Freshwater > Lake > Lake biofilm | place: USA: Lake...
TGCCTCGCATCCCGACTGCGCACTGCTGATCGTGATGGGCAAGACGGACCCCTCGGCCGAGCCGCACCGGCAGCAGAGCATGGTGCTCGTACCGATGGACACCCCGGGTGTGCGAGTCGTGCGCAACGTGCCGGTGATGCACCACCGCGCGCCGCACGGCCACAACGAACTCGTCTTCGAGGACGTCCGGGTCCCGGCGGCAAACCTGCTCGGCGGCGAGGGCGAGGGCTTCCGCATGTCGCAGGCCCGGCTGGGGCCGGGGCGCGTGCACCATTGCATGCGTGCGATCGGCCAGGCCGAGCTCGCCCTGCAACTGATGGTCGAGCGGGCCAGGGATCGAGTCGCCTTCGGCCGTCACCTGCACGAGCACGGCGTGATCGCCGACTACATCGCGCGTTCCCGGATGCAGATCGAGCAGGCACGCCTGCTCGTCCTGAAGACGGCCTGGCTGATCGACACCGCCGGCGTCCACGGTGCACGCCGGGAGGTCGCGCTGATCAAGGCCGTCGTGCCCGAGATGCTGACCGAGGTGGCGGACCGCGCGATGCAGGTGTTCGGCGCGATGGGCACGGGTCCGGACACGCCGCTCGCGGAAATGTGGACCGAAGGTCGTGCCCTGCGGATCGCCGACGGGCCGGACGAGGTCCATCGCCGGAGCATCGCGCGGCTGGAGCTGCGCGCCGGGCGGGAGAGACGCAGCGTGCTGGCCGGCTTCCTGATCCCACCCGACAGCCACCTGGGGAACTAGCCATGTCTCTGTTCGATCTGCAGGGCAGGACCGCGATCGTCACGGGCTCCTCGCGCGGCATCGGCCGCGCGATCGCCGAGCGCCTCGCGGAGCACGGCGCGCGCGTGGTGATCTCCTCGCGAAAGCCGGAGCCGTGCCACGAGGTCGCCGGGGAAATCAACGCGCGGCACGGCGCCGGCCGCGCGCTGGCCGTGCCCGCCAACATCTCCTCCCGGAGCGATCTCGCCAGCCTCGTCCAGCGCACGCGCGACGCGTTCGGGCCCGTGTCCACGCTCGTGTGCAACGCCGCGTCGAACCCGCACTACGGGCCCATGTCGTCGATCCCCGACGACGCGTTCCGCAAGATCCTCGAGAACAACATCCTCTCGAATCACTGGCTCGTGCAGCTCGTGGTGCCGGACATGCGCGCGCTCGGCGAGGGCTCCATCACCGTGATCTCGTCGATCGCCGGGCTGAAGGGCCAGACCACGATCGGCGCGTACGGCATCTCGAAGGCGGCCGACCTGCAGCTCGTGCGCAACCTCGCCGTGGAGCTCGGTCCGCTCGGCATCCGCGCCAACTCCATCGCGCCGGGCATCGTGCGTACCGACTTCGCTCGAGCGCTCTGGGAAGACCCGGTGCTGCGTGCGCAGATGGAGAACTCGTCGCCGCTGCGCCGATTCGGCGAGCCTGACGACATCGCCGGCGCCGCCGTCTTCCTCGCCTCGCCCGCCGGGCGCTACGTCACGGGCCAGACGCTCGTGATCGACGGCGGCGGAACCATCGCGTGAACCCGTAGGCCCAGGAGCCCGAGCCATGACCGCTGCAGTGATCGTGTCCACCGCCCGTACGCCGATCGGGCGCGCCTTCAGGGGCGCGTTCAACGCGACGCGCTCGCCTTCGCTCGCCGCCCACGCGATCCGGCACGCGGTCCTCCGCGCGGGAGTCGAGCCGGCCCAGGTCGAAGACGTCGTGCTCGGCACCGCGATGCCGGCCGGCACCGCCGGAATGAACGTCGCGCGACTGGCCGCGCTCGCCGCCGGGTTGCCGGAAGGCGTGCCGGGGCAGACGGTGGACCGGCAGTGCGCCTCGGGACTGATGGCGATCGCGATCGCGGCCAAGCAGATCCTCGTCGACGGCATGCAGGTGGCGATCGGCGGCGGGCAGGAGAACATCTCGGCGCTGAACGTGCCCTTCATGGAAGGCGTCGCCGCTGCGGCCGATCCCGCCGTGCGGGCGCAGGTGCCGCACGCGTACATGCCGATGCTGCAGACGGCGGAGTTCGTCGCGCGGAAGTACGCCGTGTCGCGGGAGGCCCAGGATGCCTACGCTCTGGAGTCGCAACGCCGGACGGCTGCCGCCCAGGCGGCGGGCCGCTTCGACGAGGAGATCGTTCCGTTCACGACCGCGATGACCGTGGCGGACAAGGACACCGGCGCCGTCTCGGAACAGGTGGTCACGCTGGCGCGCGACGAGGGCAACCGGCCGGACACGACCCTCGAGGGCCTCGCGCGACTGAAGCCCGTCGTCGAGGGCGGGACGATCACGGCCGGCAACGCGAGCCAGCTCTCGGACGGCGCGGCGGCGAGCGTCGTGATGCACGAGCGAATGGCCGAGCGCCGCGGCCTGCGGCCGCTCGGACGCTACCTCGGGATCGCGGTGGCGGGCTGCGCGCCCGAGGAAATGGGCATCGGGCCGCTCCACGCCGTGCCGAAGCTGCTCCGGCAGCACGACCTCGCGGTCGGGGACGTGGGTCTCTGGGAGCTGAACGAGGCCTTCGCCGTCCAGGCGGTGTACTGCCGCGACCGGCTCGGCATCGATCCTGCGCTGTACAACGTCGACGGCGGCGGGATCTCGGTCGGGCATCCCTACGGGATGAGCGGCGCACGACTGGTCGGGCACGCGCTGCTCGAAGGGCGACGCCGCCGCGTGCGCCACGTCGTCGTGACCATGTGCGTCGGCGGCGGCATGGGCGCCGCGGGTCTCTTCGAGGTCCTCTAGGAGAAGCGCCGATGCCCGTCCGCATGGCCGAGCCCGCCGCGGAGGCCTATCGATACCCGCTGCTGGTACGTCACCTGCTGCACGCGCCGCTCGCGACCGCGCGCGAGCAGGTGATCGTCTACGGCGACCGGCGGCGGCACAGCTACCTGGAGTTCGCGAACCGCATCGAGAGGCTCGCGGGACTGCTGACGCGGTTCGGTGCCGAGCCGGGCGCCACGGTGGCCGTGCTCGACTGGGACAGTCACCGCTACCTCGAGTGCTTCTTCGCCGTACCGATGCTCGGCGCCGTGCTGCAGACCGTCAACGTCCGCCTGTCGCCCGACCAGGTGGCGTACACGATGTCCCACGCCCGGGCGGAGATCGTGCTGCTGCACCGCGATTTCCTGCCGCTCTACGAGGCGATACGCGACCGGCTGCCGGGGGTGCGGCACGTCGTGCTGCTGGACGACGACGAGGACGCGAGCGGGCCCGGCTGGCTGGACGGGGAGTACGAGCAGTGTCTGGCCGCGGCGCCGGATGGCTACCGGTTCGCGGACTTCGACGAGAACGCGGTCGCCACCACGTTCTACACGACCGGCACCACGGGAGACCCGAAGGGCGTCTGCTTCTCCCATCGCCAGCTCGTGCTGCACACCCTCGCGGTGATGGCCGCGCTCGCCGCTCCCGCGCACGGCCAGTCTTTCCGCCACGGCGACGTGTACATGCCGATGACGCCGATGTTCCACGTGCACGCGTGGGGCAACCCGTTCGTCGCGACCGTGCTCGGCGTGAAGCAGGTCTACCCCGGTCGGTACGTGCCGGACGAGCTGATCTCGCTGCGGCGTCGCGAAGGCGTGACGTACTCGCACTGCGTGCCGACGATCCTGCAGATGCTGCTGGCGCGTGCCCGCGAGCGGAACGAGAGCCTGGCCGGCTGGAAGATCTGCATCGGCGGCTCGGCGCTCCCCGCGGGGCTTGCCCGCGAGGCGCTGGAAGCGGGGATCGACGTGTTCGCGGGCTACGGCATGTCGGAGACCGGTCCGGTGATGACGGTGACCAGACTGAACGCCGCGCCGGGGTCGATGCCGCTCGACGCGGAGATCGAGTGTCGTCGCAGGACGGGCCTGCCCATCCCCCTCGTCGACCTGCAGCTGCTCGACGTCGAGCGGAACGTGCTGCCTGCCGACGACGTCGCGGTCGGCGAGGTGACGGTTCGCGCGCCGTGGACGACCCCCTGCTACGTCGGAAATCCGGAAGCTTCGGATGACCTGTGGCGCGGCGGCCGGCTCCATACGCAGGACGTCGGCCGCATCGGTCCCGGCGGTTTCCTCCAGGTGACGGACCGGATCAAGGACGTCATCAAGACCGGTGGCGAGTGGCTGTCGTCGCTCGAGCTCGAGACCTTGATCTCGATGCATCCGGACGTCGCCGAAGTCGCCGTCATCGGCGTAACCGACGCACGCTGGGGCGAGCGGCCGCATGCGATCGTCGTCCCGCGCGCCGAGGCGCGCGGGTCCCTCACGGCCGACGACGTCCGGCGCCACGTCGCGGAGGCCGCGGCCGCCGGGCGGATTCCGAAGTACGCGGTTCCCGAGCGCGTGACGCTGACGGACGCGCTCGACCGCACCAGCGTGGGCAAGCTCGACAAGCGCAGCCTGCGCCGCCGCTTCAACTGATTCGCACCAGGGACCAACCGCACATGCTGCGCAAGACGCTGGACTTCATGCTCTACGACTGGCTCGACGTCGAATCGCTGGCGGCCGCGCCTCGATACGCCGAGCACTCCCGCGAGACGTTCGACTCGGTGCTGGATGCCTGCGAGCGGGTCGCGACGGAGCGCTTCGAGCCCTTCAACCGCACGGTCGACGTGGAGGAGCCGCGCCTCGACGGCGACCGCGTGGTGCAGCCGCGCTGCGCTAAGGAAGCGGCCGACGCCTTCGTGGAGACCGGCCTGCTCGCAGCCGCCCAGGACTACGAGCTGGGCGGCATGCAGCTGCCGTGCGCGGTCGAGATGGCCGCGAACGCGATGTTCGCGAAGGCCAGCATCGGTCTCCACGGCGGGAACATGCTGACGGTCGCGAACGCGAACCTCCTGCTCGCACACGGCACGGCGACGCAGCGCGAGGTCTTCGCGCGCAGCCAGTTCGCCGGGCGCTGGTTCGGCACGATGTGCCTGTCGGAGCCCCAGGCGGGTTCCGGTCTGTCCGACATCACCACCCGGGCGATTCCCGACGGCAACGGGCACGAGAGCGATCCGCTGGGCCCGCGGTACCGTCTCCATGGCAACAAGATGTGGATCAGCAACGGCGACCACGAGCTGTCCGAGAACATCGTGCACCTCGTGCTGGCGAAGATCCCGGGCCCGGACGGCCGGCTCGTCCCCGGCGTCCGCGGGATCTCGCTCTTCATCGTCCCCAAGCTGCTGGTCGACCCCGAGGGGCGGCTCACCGGCGAGCGCAACGACGTGTCGGTCGCAGGCCTCAATCACAAGCTCGGCCACCGCGGCGTACCGAACACACTGCTGAACTTCGGTGAAGGCCGGCGGTCCGTGCGCGGCGGTCCCGGTGCGATCGGCTACCGCGTCGGTGCTGCCGGCGAGGGGCTGCGCTGCATGTTCCACATGATGAACGAGGCGCGCATCGTCATCGGTCTGAACGCGGCGGCCATCGGCTACGCCGGTTTCGAGGCGAGCCTCGAGTACGCGCGGACGCGCAGGCAAGGTCGGCGGATCAGCGGCAAGGACCCGGGGAGTCCCCCGGTGCCGATCATCGAGCACGCGGACGTCCGGCGGATGCTGCTCGCGCAGAAGGCCTACTGCGAGGGAGGGCTCGCGCTCGCGCTGTACTGCGCGCGCCTCGTGGACCAGTCTCGCGTGGGATCCGAGGCCGACGTTCGCGAGGCCAAGTCCCTGCTCGAACTCCTCACCCCGATCGCGAAGAGCTGGGCCAGCGAGTGGTGCGTGGAGGCGAACAGCCTCGCGATCCAGGTGCTGGGCGGGTACGGCTACACTCGCGACTATCCGGTGGAGCTGCTCTGGCGCGACAACCGCCTCAACATGATCCACGAGGGCACCCACGGCATTCAGGCGCTGGACCTGCTGGGCCGCAAGGTGCGAATGGACGGCGGCGCGGCCCTCGATCTATTGCAGCACCGCATCGAGCGGACCCGGAGTGCGGCAGGCGTCAACCCCGCGTTCGCCGAGCTCTCGACGCAGCTCGGGCGCGCGCTGGCCCTTCTGCGGTCAAGTACCGAGGCCGCCTGGAGCACGCAGGATGCCGAGCTGGCCACGGCGAACGCGACGCCGTATCTGCAGGGCTTCGGGCACGTGGTGATCGCGTGGCTGCTGCTGGACATCGCCATCGCCACGGTGCGCCACGCGCAGGACGACCCGTTCGCGCACGGAAAGGCGCGCATGGCCCGATACTTCTTCGACTACGAGCTCCCGAAGGTCGAGGCATGGTTCCGGGTCGCTGCGCAACTGAACCGCACGTGCCTGGACACGCGCGAGGAATGGTTCGCCCATTGACGGCGAGTCGTCTCGGATGGCGTTACGGAGGCCGCGATGAGCCAAGCACCCAGCCCAGGACCGTGGGTCGATCCGGAGATCGTCGACCCGCGGCCGTGGGCGTGCCACGAGGGCATCGTCAAGTTCATCGAGTTCCCGGTCCGGCTCCCCGCGATGTCGCGGCGGGCATTCCACCTGTACTGGCAGCGCCATCACTCGCCGCACGTGATGAACGCCACGGGCTTCGCGCAGTTCATGCGCAAGTACGTGACGACCCACGCGTTTCCCGAGGCGCTATCGGGGCTCCCGCCCCACTATCGGCAAGTCGCGGCGTTCGAGGGTGCGGCCGAGGTCTGGATCGCGAGCCTGCGCGAGGTCTTCAGCTGGCTGTCCCATCCTCTCTACGCCGAGTTGATCCAGCCCGACGAGCCGCGCTTCATCGACGCGGCGGGCGGTGTCGAGGTGATCCTCGCACGGGAGCAGCGGCTCTTCCGCGCCGAGACGGATCTGGAGGAAACCGATCTCGTGAAGGTGCACGCGCTGTATCGCCGGCGTCCGGAACTGACGCCGCCAGAATTCCACGAGCGCCTCGCATCGATCGGGTCGGTGCTGGTCGCGGAGAGTTCGCTGCGCAGGCATCTGCGGCAGTTCGTTATCAGCCACCGGCTGTGCGACCCGTATCCCGAGGAGCTTCCGCCGCCGCCGGTCGATGCGGTGGCCGAGTTCTGGTTCGAGGGCCGTGCCCAGGCGCGAGCGTTCTTCGGTGAGCCGGCCTTCGCGGAGGTCTACGGGCGGGTCGAGCAGGCGTTGGCGGCGGGAGGTGAGGTGCGGGCCGTGGAATCGAAGGCCCACGTCGTTCACGACGAGTACTCGTTCCAGTCGACGGTCGTCCAGCCTCGCTCGTTCGGCTGGTCCTGAAGTCGCGGGGTCCAGCGCCGCGCCGCGACGCCGAGGTGATCGAGAAGAGCGAGGCCTGGCGGGTCGACTACGACCAGAGTCGACCTCACCTGGCTCTCGAGGAGATGACGCCGGCGGAGTTCGCCGGTGTCTGTAGGACTTCCGAGTTATCGGAAGAGGAAGGAAGAGCCGGAAACCAGCCGTCGAAACGGTCCGGAAACCCGAGCGGTTCAGCACTCACCCGGGTGGCGGGCCTGCAGGAATCCGCAGGCACCACCTCGGTTTGGTTTCTCGGCATCGTGGTCGTCGGCACGGGCGCATCGAGCGCCCGTGGGTGGGTTCCGATCCAGAGCGAACACCTGGGCTGGCTCGTAGGCGTAGGTGCCGCAGGAGCACTCGGCCAGTGGCTGTTGACCGCCGCGTTCGCGCGCGGCTCGCCCGGTCGGGTAGCGCCCCTGGAGTACACCGCGCTCCTTTGGGCCTTTCTCTTCGACTGGCTGATGTTCACGACGGTGCCCAGCACGTCGCAGGTCGCCGCAGGCCTACTCGTCGTGCTGGGTGGATCCCTGCTGCTGCAGGCACGTACCCCGGCCGCGCATCGATCCGCGCGGCTGCCGCGACGACGAGTGCTAAGCGACGTCGCGGGCCAGCACGACGTCGTCGTACTCGCGATCCCCGACCCGGAAGCGACGGACACCTACGTCCGTGAAGCCCTGTCGCCGATAGAAACCGATCGCACGCTCGTTGCCCGAGAACACGCCCAGCATCAGCCGGCGTGCCCGCAGTTCGCGCGCCGCGTCCACGGCGCACGCCATCAGCGCGGCGCCGAGGCCCTGGCCGTGGTACCGCGACAGCAGGTAGATGCGCTGGAGTTCGACGTCGCCCTGCCCGGGAGCGGCGCCCGGCAGGTCGGGCCTGGCCAGCAGTGCGTAGCCGACGGGCGCCCGGCCGATCGACGCCTCGGCGAGCCACGCGCGGGTGCCTGCGTCCGCGAGGAAGGCTGCGTACGCTTCCACGGAGTGGCGGCGGGCGCAGTGCTGCACGATGGCCGAGCCCTCGAGTACGCCGGCGAAGGTCTCGAGGAACGTCGCGGCTCCCACCAGGGCCAGTCGGTCGGCGTCGTCAGCTTCCGCCCGCCGGATCGCCCAATCGCCCATCCTCGACCTCCCCGGGCGTCTGCCGTGCTCGCGGCCCGACGCGGTTCGGCTCAAACGTAGTCCAGCGGCAGCTCGGTCGTGCTCTTCAGGACTTCCATCGAGAACGTGGAGCTGACGTCCGAGAGTTCGGCGACCTTGATCAGTCGCTTGTAGATTTCGTCGAACCGCTGCATGTCCGGGCAGACCACCTTGAGCAGGTAATCGATGTCGCCGCTGAGCCGGTGCAGTTCGACGACCTCGGGCATCCCGCGCACGCCCCCGACGAACTTCTCGAGCCAGGCCTCGTTGTGGTGGTTCGTGCGCACGGCGACGAACGCCGTCAGCCCGAGATTGATCTTCCTGGGCTCCACCAGCGCGACCCGGGCGCGGATCACGCCGATGCTCTCGAGCCGGCGGATGCGCCGCCAGCAGGGGGTGGTGCTGATCGAGACCGCCTCGGCGATCTCCTCGATCGACAGCGCGGCGTCCCGCTGCAGCAACTGCAGGATCTTGCGGTCGACGGGGTCCAGGGTAGTTCGCGGCATGCTGGAGGCGGGTTCGAGAAAGGGCCCGGCGCACGACAGCGTAGGCCCAGCATCGGGCGGTCGCCAGTCGGAAGTGAGAATGATTTTCTCACATTGGCGCTGCCAAGCAGCAGAAATGGGCAGGTTTTGGCCGGCGTGGTTCGCGAAACTGACCGCAACCTACCGCCGGGATCGCCGCAGTGCTCAAGAAACTCTTCTCCGAACATCCGGCAAGCGTCGGCGAAACCTACGGCCAGCACCTCGCGAATGCGACCGGCTTCGGGCTGCGAATGGTCATGGGCGGGCTCGCCTGCCTGCTGCACGGTCTGCTGCCCTTCCTGTTCGTCAAGACCGGCTCGCGGGCGATCGAGGAACTGCACGACCGGATGGTCGTGAACCGCTCTCGCCACGCCGGCACCCGGTGTGCGACACCGGCTGCCGGCGCCACGATGTCCGCCGCCCGGCGAACTCGACATCCCCCCGTTTTCGAGTAGCAGGTCGGCTCAGGGTCTGGCCCCGGCCCGGAACGCTCCGTCCGCGAGATTCCACCGCGATCGTGCGCGCGATCCTCTCGCTTTGCCTGCTGCTGTCGGGCCCGGTAGGCCCGCCGTGCACGGCGGCCGAGGCTCCCGTTCGGTCCGAAAGTCGTCGCGAGCGCGTCGGGGCCGCAACCGGCTGCGTATAGCCTCGACGGCCGTCCGCTCCATCCGGCTGTCCGCAGCGACGCGGCGGAACGGCGCCTCCAGGCCGATCTCGCCGCCGCGCGTGCCGACTTCGAGCGCGCCTACGCGCTGATGCCGAAAGGCGTCGTCGAGATCGAGCCGGACGGCATTCCCAACGCGCGCGGCATCCCGCTCTCGAACACGCAGTACAACGTCCTCTACCACCATGCGCTCGTCCACTACCTGCAGGGCGAGTGGACGCAAGCCGAGCGCCTGTGGCGCGAATGCCTCGACTATGCCGACAACGCGGACCTGCAGGTCGCCGCGCGCGACTGGCTGTACATGACGCTGCGTCGGCGCGGCGACGCCGCGGCGGCCGCTGCGGTCGTCGCGGCGATTCCACGAGACGTCGAGGTGATCGAGGACCACGCATACCTGCCGCGCGTCAGGCTCTATCGCGGCGAGTTGTCGCCCGAAGCGCTGCTGGGCGAGGGCGACGACCGCATGCAGTTGGTGACGCAGGGCTACGGCGTGGCGAACTGGTATCTGGTCGAGGGGCAGGCGGAGCGCGCCGCCGACGTCCGCCGGCGCGTCCTCGCCACCGGCGCCTGGGACGCCTTCGGCTATCTCGCGGCGGAGGCGGACAGCCACCGGCTGAAGTAGCCCGCTGCGACCACCTCGGCCGTCCGAACCGCCCGGCCCGCAAATACTTCGACTTTTAATTACTTCTTGAAATCGCCCCGGGCGAGGGCTAGTGTCGGTCTGCAAACAGCCGCGTTCGTGGCCGAAACGCAACACAAGTTCTTCGAGGGGGTCAGCAATGCAGCGTGAACACGTAAGGGCGTCGCACGCCCGCGGAACACGGGTCGCCATGGCCGTCGGCGCGGTGCTCGCGCTCGCGGCAGCCGGTTCCGCGGTGGCGGCCGAACTCCAGGAGGTCGTGGTGACCTCGACGAAGCGTACGGACGCGCTGTCGGTGCAGGAGGTGCCGGCCGCCGTCACCGCCGTGAACCCGGACACCCTGATGGCAATCCAGGCCATGGACCTGTCCGACGTCGGGCGCCTCGCGCCGAACGCGATCCTGCACCCGTCGGCCACCTTCACCGGCACGCCCAACTTCTTCATCCGCGGCATCGGCGTCAGCGGCACCACGCGCTCGCTCGATCCGGCGGTCGGCGTGATCGTCGACGGCGTGTACCTCGGCTATCCGGTCGGCGCCAACCTCAACACCTTCGACCGCGAGTCGATCGAGGTGTACCGTGGCCCGCAGGGCACGTTGCTCGGGCGCAACGTCACCGGCGGCGCGGTGGTCCTGCGCACCCGTCGGCCCGACGGCCAGTTCCGCGTGCGCGGCGACCTGACGATCGGCGACTACAACCGCCTCGACACCTCGCTCAGCATCGAGGGCGCGCTGATCCCGGGCAAGCTCGCCGCCAAGATCGCGGTCACCAACGAGCAGCGCGACGGCTACTGGGAAGACCGGAACGGCGGCTCGATCAACCTGGCCGTGCTCAACGCGTTCAACGCCTCGCCGGGCAACACGCAGTTCAAGAACGTGGCGTACGACCCGATCGGCACCGGCGATTCCGGCACTAAGCCCGACATCGACGTGCTCGTGGTCCGGCCGATGCTCCACTACACGCCGAACGACTCGCTCAGCATCACGCTGATCGGCGAGCGGCTGCGCAACAAGTCGGGCACCGCCAACAGCCGGAACATCGCGGCGCCGGGCGCCTTCAACCCGACGATCCGCGGCTACACCCCGCCCTCCGATCCCTACGAGATCAACCACGACCTCAGGGGCTACGCGGATCTCGAGGTGGACAGCGTGACGCTCGAGGGCAACCTCGAGATGGGCTCCGGCGTCTGGACGGCCGTCGCCGGCTGGCGCGACCTGAAGTACGACTCGAGCACCGACTTCGACGGCTCGCCGTTCGCGCTGTTCCACTTCCCGGACAACAAGGAAACGCAGGACCAGGTCAACTACGAACTGCGCTACGCCGACAAGCCGATCGAGCGCCTGTCGTACGTCGTGGGCGTCAGCTACTTCGACCAGGAGTTCTTCGTCGGCGAGCGTCGCGTCACCGGCCTGCTCGACCGTGCGCAGGTCGCCAACGTCCAGCACGACGCCCTGAGCGTGTTCGGCGAGGCGGACTACTTCGTCACCGACAAGGCGAAGCTGACGGTCGGCGCGCGCTGGACGGAGGAGTCCAAGGACGCCAGCTTCAGCATCCTCGGCACGTGCGCGCTCAACTTCAGCTCGTGCACCAGCACCCCGGGGCAGAACAACGCGAACCTCCGCACCGGGCTCAAGGACAGCGACGTGACGCCGAAGGCGGCGCTCACCTACTACTGGAACGACGACGTCAGCACGTACGTGAGCTACACGCGCGGGTTCCGCAGCGGCGCGCTCGACGCGCGCGCCCAGACGGTGGACTCGTTCCTGAACAGCTCCGCCGCGCCCGAAACCGTGGACAGCTACGAGCTCGGCATCAAGTCGCTCGTGCTCGACCGCCGGCTGCTGCTGAACGCCGCGGTGTTCTCGATGAAGTACGACGACATGCAGCGTCTCGCGCTCGAGGACTGCCAGATCGGCACCCCGGGCTGCGACACCGGCCGCGTGCAGCGGCTGATCAACGCCGCGGCGTCGACGATCGACGGCGTGGAGGTCGAGCTGGCGTACGTGGCCACGGACCGGCTCAAGTTCGACGCCAACTTCGGCTACATCGACGCGCGCTACGACGAGTTCACCGGGTTCGACGCCAACGGCGGCGGCTACGACCCGGCTACCGATCCGGCGGCGGCGAAGCGGCTGAAGTTCGAGCGCGTGCCCGACTTCAACTACATGCTGGCCGGCACGTACACGCTGCCGCTGTCGGGTGGGGGCAGCCTGGCGTTCCGGGCGTCCTACGACTTCCGCGACAGCTACTTCAACGACGCGCTGAACAGCCCGATCATCGAGCAGGACGGCTACGGCCTGGTCGACGCGAGCGTCACGTACAGGAACGCGGACGGGCGCCTGCGCGTGATGCTGTTCGGCAAGAACCTCGCGGACGAGGACTACTTCGACTTCGCGCTGGTGAACACGCTGACGACGCAGACCTGGGGCGGCGCCCCGCGCACCTGGGGCCTGCGCGTGAGCTACGGGCTCGAGTGAGCCGACGCGGCCCGCGCAGCGCGTGCTGCGCGGGCCGCAGCTTCCCTAGTGCGCCTCCGGCGCGAGGCGCCGGTACTCGGGCATCCCGGTCGTGAAAAGGGCGATCGCGACGGGACCACAGACCAGCGCGACGACCGCCATCGAGTGGCCCACCGCCTTCGGGTCGCCGAACACCGCGTCCGTCAGCAGCGCCACGCTCGTCGGGCCGAAGGTCAGCCCGATCACGCTGACGCCGACGACGAAGAGGCCCGCGACGAGGCCGCGCATCTCGTTCGGCGTCACGCGCTGCAGCGCCGCCGTGAACAGGGCCATCGGCAGCGTGATCAGGTAGCTGGCGATCGACAGCAGCACCAGCGCGGTACGGGTCTCGCTCGTCCACGCCATCCCGGCGATGCAGGGCACCAGCAGCGCCAGGGCGATCACGGCCACGCGGAGCGGTTCGTCCGCGTAGCCGCGCCGCGCCAGCCAGCGTGCGGCATGCGGACCGCTCAGCACGCCGAGCGATCCCGCGACCAGCGCGATGGTGCCGTACGTACGGCCCGCGGCGCCCAGATCGAGGCCGTGGACGCGCACCAGCCAGGTCGGCACCCAGGCCTGCAGCGCGTAGAGGACGACGACGAGAAACGGCACGCCGAGCAGGAACGCGCCGTAGATGCGCCGGCGCTGCCAGAGGAAGGCGCGGACCTCGGGCCACGGCACCGACGCGGCGCGCTCGAGCGCGAGTCGCTCCTGGCGCGGCGGTTCGGCCATCGTGGCGAGCAGCGCCGCGATCACGATGCCGGGCAGGCCCACGGCGATGAACGTGAACTGCCACGGCGCGAGTTCGCCGACGAGCGGCAGCGAGACCTGGTCGACCGTTCGCGCCCACTCGATCACCTCGGCGCCGGCCAGCAGTGCGAGGCCGGCGCCCAGGTAGGGACCCATCAGGAACACGCTGACGGGCAGCGCGCGTTCCTTCGGTGGAAAGTAGTCGGCCAGCACCGACCACGCCACGGGCGTGACCGCCGCCTCGCCGACGCCAACGCCCATCCGTGCGAACGCGAGTGCCATCGGCGTGCGCGCGAGGCCGCAGGCGACGCAGGCCGCACTCCAGAACAGCACGCCACCGATCAGGATCCGCACCCGGTTGAACCGGTCCACCCAGCGTCCGATCGGCACGCTGAACAGCACGTACGGCACGACGAACGCGAGACCCTGCAGCAGGCTGATCTGCGTGTCGGAAAGCTGGAAGTCGGCCTTGATCGGGTCGACCAGCAGGTTCAGGACCTGGCGGTCGACGAACGAGAAAGTGTACGAGAGCGTCAGGAGGAGCGTGGCGTACCAGCCGGCGGCGCGACTCGGCCAGGCGGGCGCTGCTGGATTCGTCACGCGATCTTCTCCAGCAGCTCGCGGACGATCTTGCCCGTGGCATTCCGCGGCAGGTCCGCGGCCGCGAGGAACCTGACTTCCTTCGGCCGCTTGTAGCGAGCCAGCCGCCGCAGGCACAGGTCCATGACGTGCTCCTCCTGCAGTTCCTGCGTGCGTCGCACCACGAACGCCACCGGCACCTCGCCCCACACCGGGTCGGCGCGCCGCACGACGACCGCATCCTCGATCCGCTCGTCGTCGAGCAGCACGCGCTCGATCTCGGCGGGATAGATGTTCTCGCCGCCCGACTTGATCAGGTACTTCGAGCGGCCGACGAACTGGTAGCGGTTACCGGGCGTGCGCCTGAACAGGTCGCCCATCGCGTACCAGCCGTCGCGGAAGCTCGCACGGTCAAGCGCGCGGCGGGTCCAGTAGCCCGAGAACAGCGTCGGGCCGCGCACCCACGCCTCGCCGACCTCGCCGTCGGCCACGTCGCGGCCGGAGCCATCCACGAGGCGCAGTTCGCAGCCGGAGTTCGGCTGCTTCGCGAGATCGGCGAGCGACTCGCCCACCGCCAGCAGGTGGCCGGAGAGCGGGGGCAGACCGGTCTCCGTCGAGCCGAAGCTGTTCAGGAACGGCGCGCGCAGCTCCGTCGTGATCGCCTCGATGCTCGCGGCCGGCACGAGGTCCGCCATGCAGCCGACGACCTTCACGCCGACGACGCTGGCGCGCCGGCGGCGCAGTTCGTCCAGCAGCGGCTCGAGCGTGGCGGGCACCAGCAGCAGCCAGCCGATCCTGAGCGAGCCGATCGCCTCCGCGATCCGCTCGACCTCCAGGCCGTCGCAGACGACGACCGGTGCGCCGAACATCAGGCTCGCGAGCGTGTGCTCGCTGCCGCCCATGTGGAACATCGGCGACCACGCGACGAAGGCGTCGTCGGGCTCGATGTGCAGGTCGCGTCGCAGGACGCCCATCCGCGCGATCTCGGCGCGCTGGCTGATGACGGCAGCGCGGGGCGTGCCGGTCGTGCCGCTCGTGAAGATGATCAGCAGGCCGTCGTCCGGTGCGGCGGTCGCGGGCTCGAGGTCGGGTGAGCCGTGCTCCGGGCAGAGCGACTCGACGTCGACACGGGCGCAGCCGTCGAGCGACAGCGAAGCCGCCGCGGCCGCGTAGCGCGCCGAGACGGCCAGCAGCCTCGGTTCGACCGCGTCGAGGCAGGCCTGCAGTTCCGCCGCCGCGAGCCGCCAGTTCATGCAGGCGACGACCGCGCCGAGCTTCGCGGCGGCGAGCTGCAGGATCGTGTACTCGGGCCTGTTCTCGGCGAGTACCGCGATGCGGTCGCCGCGGCCGACCGAGCGCTCGCGCAGCTGCCGCACCGCGAGTTCGACGCGATCGAGCAGCGCACCGTAGTGCAGGTCCCGCGAGGCGGTGCGCAGCGCCAGTGCGTCCGGCGTCGCGGTCGCCTGGCGCCGGAACAGCTCGTACACGGTGGGCTGGTCGACGGCGTGTCCGCCGGCGACCTGCTCGTCGACGCGTCCGGTGCCGGCGTTCATGGCGATGCCTCCGGGATCGATACGACCGCGCGCGCGGCGATCGCGGGCGTGCCGCGGGCGCGCAGTTCCAGCACGACGTGCAGGATCTCCGTCCCCGCGACGCGCTCGCGGCTCTCGATGGTGCCGCTCGCGACGAGCTCTGCCGGCGTGATCACGGGGGCGAGGAATCGGCACTGCATGCGCCGGATCGAAGCTCCCGGGAAAGCCTGCAGCAGCATCGTCATCAGGTACGCGATGCCCGCGGGCCCCGGGTTGACGAGACCCTCGCCCAGCCCGCTCTGCCCGGCCACGGCGGGATCGGCGTGCAGCGGGTTGTCGTCGCGCAGCACCTGCGCCCACGCGAGCGAGTCGGCGTTCGTGGCCATCCCGGTCCAGGCCGGCAGCGCGGTAGGTGCGGTCACGGCGTACTCCGGCCGCGGGGCAGCAGCCACCGGTATCGCACGTGGGCCACGGGCGCCCCGTCCGGCGTGGCCAGCGTCACGCGAAAGGCCAGGCGATCGACGACGCCGAGTCGGCGGCTCGGGATCCTTTCGTAGGATTCGATCGTGCCGGAGCTGAGGTAGCGGGCGCCCGCGCGCAGCGGCTGCTCGAACTCGACGTCGAGCTCGCCGAGCAGCGGCCCGTCCGCGAGATCGAACTCGCACAACGCGCACAGGTCCGCGATCGAGAAGCCCAGGTTTCGCAGCGATTCGACCACGGCGAACACGGGATGCGGCTCGGTGGATCCGCTGCGCGCGAGCGCCGCCACGGTGGGGACGTCGCTGTCCGGGAGCACGAAGTCGGAACCCGGCAGTGCGCGTCCGCACAGCCGCCGCGCGAGCGCCGCCGCGTCGGGCAGGCCGCCGGTGGGCTTCGCGTCCCCCTCAGCCACGACGGCGCCTGCGCGTGCGGACGGCGGCGTCCTCGTAGCCCAGTGCCGCGGCCGACTCGACGAGCCTGTCGAGCAACTCCACGAGCGTGCGCCGGTCCGCGTCCGAGAGAACGCTCCAGAGGGTCCGGCGCTCGTCGGCCGTCTCGGCGAGGAAGCGCTCGACGGCGCGCGTGCCGGCCGGCGTGCGCCTGAGGCGCGCGCGCCTGCGGTCGCCCGGGTGCTCCGAGCGGGCGATGAGACGCCGGCGCTGCAGGCCGGCGGTCGCGACCGAGGCGTGGCTGGGCTCGAGCAGCGCGCGCCGGGCGACTTCGTCGAGCTGGTCCGCGCTGCTCTCGTCGAGAACCAGCAGGACACGCCATTCGGCGAGCGTCAGCCCGAGCAGGTCGGCCACGCGGCGGGTCGCGTTGCGCGCCACGGCCCGCGCGAGCCTCGCGATCGCATAGCCGGCGACGAGATCGGGCGCGAGATCCGGCTGCCGGGCCTTCGCTGCAGTGGTCGCGTCCGTTGCGGCCGCCGCCGCCGGGCTGCGTCCGCCGTCGGGCCGTCGGCGAGAGCCGCGCTTCACGGCTGCTCACCCGGTGCGGCCGGCGCCTCGTCACGCGTCTTCCGATGTGCCGGTGTCATTGCAGGTTGAAGTGCGGCGCGCGACCGTGCTTCCATACATACTAGATGAACATTTAAGCATTTGCAGGCGTGCCGGCGCGGCCGCGGCTCGCGCGCCGGCAGGCCGGTCGCAGCGACGGCGAGGTCCGTGATGTCCGCGAAACTCGAAGGCAAGGTGGCGATCGTCACGGGCGCCGCGTCGGGGCTCGGCCTCGCCACCGCCCGCCGCTTCGCGCGCGAAGGGGCGCGGGTGGTCTGTGCGGACGTCGACGAGCAGGCCGCTGCCCGCCTCGCCGGGGAGCTGGCAGCCGAGGGAAGCCGGGCGATCGCCGTCGCCGTCGACGTCACCCGCGAGCAGGACGTGCGGCGCATGGTCGAAACGACGGCCCAGGCCTTCGGCGGGGTCGACGTGCTCGTCGCCAACGCGGGAATAGCGGGCGTGGGTTCGGTCGAGACGACCTCGCGCGAGACCTGGGACCGGGTGCTCGCCGTGAACCTGACGGGAGTCTGGCTCTGCAACCGGGCGGTGGTCCCGGCAATGCGGGCCCGCGGCGGCGGCTCGGTCATCAACCAGGCGTCGATCGCGGGCCTGGTCGGGTTCAGTGGCATCGCGCCCTATGCGGCTGCGAAGGCCGGAGTGATCGGGCTGACGCGCCAGGCGGCGGTGGAATACGCGGCCACCGGGATACGCTTCAATGCGGTCTGTCCCGGAACTGTCGTGACGCCTCTCGTCGTGCGCACCTACGAGGAGCGTGGCGGCATCGCAACGGGAGCGCGCCAGTCGCTCGACGACGCACTGCGGGCCAATGCGGCGCGCATCCCGATGCAGCGTTTCGGCACGCCGGAAGACGTGGCCAGCATGGTCGCGTTCCTAGCCTCGGCCGAGGCGGCGTGGATCACGGGCGCCGTGTTCCCGGTGGATGGCGGCTATACCGCGGCCTGAGGGCCGCGCGCCCGGGAGGTGAGATGCGCGTCACAGCCGGTTCGCGTGCCGGGAGTGGAAACTCCCACGTGCGCAGACCGGAGGCCCGAGATGCTCACGCCCCCCAGTCCCCTGAAGCCGGCCAAGGCCGTGCGCGTCTGGTCGACCGTGAGCACTCCGCGAGGAGAGCAACCCATCCGGACGTGGCGGATCGTCGACGAGCAGGGCACCCCCATCGGCGGGCGGGACTGCCACACGCTCGACTCCGCGCGTGGGCTCGCGCGCTTCTACGGCTACGTGATCGTCCAGTCGATCAGCGAACCTCCTGCGGATCCCGCTGCGCCGGCGGAGAGCACCGAGTCCACCGCGCAGACTGCGGGCGCGCCCTCTGACGAGCCGGGCGCCGAATCGGCGGCGGCCTAGACGCCGCGCCGCTGCGGCCCCGGGGGCTTCACGGCCCTACGCTGCTTCGTCGCGCGATCGCTGAACGTGCCGGTCACGCCAACCGGTCGATCCTCGTCGTCGACGACCTCGCGAAGGCGGCGGCGGTTGCGGAGCCGATGCCGTGACTTGACCCTGGACTCGACTCCAGGGTCTAGCCTCTCGTTCACGGAGGCTGGCCATGAAGTCGATCCACATCGGAGTTCTCGCGGCGCAGGCCGAGGTCTCGGTCGACACGGTGCGCTACTACGAGCGCGCCCAGCTGCTGCCGCCGCCTCGCCGCACGGCGTCGGGCTATCGCACGTATCCGCCGACCGCGGTCGAGCGCCTGCGCTTCATCCGGCGCGCGAAGGAGCTCGGCTTCTCGCTAGACGAGATCCGTGAACTGCTGCGTCTGAGCGATCGGGGCGACACGGACGTGGCCTCGATCCGGGAGATCGCCGCACGCCACCTCGCCGACGTGGCAGCGCGGCTGGCCGAGCTCGAGCGTCTGCGCGCCGGCCTCGAGCGCCTCGTGGCTCACTGTCCGGGGCATGGCGACCCGGGCCAGTGCCCGATCCTCGACGCCCTGACGAGCAGCACCCGTGAAGACTGAGCACGCACGCACGCCGGATCGTGCGGCCACGCCGCACGATCCGCCGTCACCGTCACCGTCACCGTCACCGTCACCGTCACCGTCACCGTCACCGTCACCGCCACCGGAGGCGCACGCGTGTCACGCGGCTGGTAGCGCGGACGGCGGCCACGGGCGACACGCGCACCACGGCCACGGGCAGTCGAAGCACGCCGCGCCACCGGCGACCACGAACGCGCAGCCGGGCCAGTGGACCTGCCCGATGCATCCCGAGATCGTCCGCGACGTGCCCGGCGATTGCCCGATCTGTGGCATGGCGCTCGAGCCCGTGATGCCGAGTGCGGAAGTCGAGGACACGACGCGCGAGGTGCGCATCCGGTTCTGGATCAGCGCCGCGCTGACGCTGCCGCTGCTGGTGACCACGATGGGTCCGCACCTCGCGGACTGGCACCTGCCGGACGCGTGGCTCGGCGTCGCGCCGTGGGTGGAGCTCGCGCTCGCGTCGATCGTCGTGCCGTGGGGCGCCGCGCGCTTCTTCGCGCGCGGCTGGCGCTCGCTGCGGCCGTGGCGGCCGAACATGTATACGCTGATCGCGCTCGGCACCGGAGTCGCCTGGGGGTACAGCGTGCTGGCCGTGCTGGTGCCGCACGCCTTTCCGGCTGGGTTCCGCGACGAGGCCGGCCGCGTCGGCCTGTACTTCGAAGCGGCGGCGGTGATCGTCACGCTCGTGCTGCTCGGGGAGTGGCTCGAACAGCGGACCCGCCGGAACACCGGCGCCGCGATCCGGGCGCTGCTCTCGCTCGCGCCGCCGACGGCGGTGCGCATCGACGCGGACGGTCGCGAAGCGGAGATCCCGCTCGCCCACGTGCACGTCGGCGACCGCCTGCGCGTGCGACCCGGAGCGCGCGTGCCCACCGACGGCGTCGTGCTCGACGGCGCCTCCACGCTCGACGAATCGATGCTGACGGGCGAGTCGCTGCCCGTCGACAGGAAGGCGGGCGATCGCGTGGCGGGCGCGACGATCAACCAGACCGGGACGCTCGTGATCCGTGCCGAGAAGGTCGGCGGCGATACGCTGCTCGCACAGATCGTCGACCTCGTGTCGCGGGCCCAGCGCTCGCGCGCGCCGGCGCAGCGGCTCGCCGACCGGGTGGCGGCCTGGTTCGTGCCGGCGGTGATCGTCGTCGCCGTCGCGGCGTTCGTCGCGTGGGCCGCGCTGGGGCCGAGCCCCGCGCTGGCGCACGCGCTGATCGCGGCCGTCTCCGTGCTGATCATCGCGTGTCCGTGCGCGCTCGGGCTCGCGACACCGCTGTCGATCATGGTGTCGACGGGGCGCGGTGCGCAGCTCGGCGTGCTGTTCAGGGACGCGGCGGCGATCGAAGCGCTGCGGGACGTCGACACGCTGGTCCTCGACAAGACCGGCACGCTCACGGAAGGGCGTCCCCGGCTCGCGTCGATCACGGCCGTCGCCGCGGTCGAGGACGAGGTGCTGGCGCTCGCGGCCAGTCTCGAGCAGTCGAGCGAGCATCCGATCGCCCGCGCGATCGTGACGGCGGCGGCCGAGCGCGGGCTTGCGCTGTCGAGGGTGGAAGGCTTCGGGAGCATCACGGGCCAGGGCGTGCGGGGGCGCGTCGATGGGCGCGCCGTGGCGATCGGGAACGAGGCGCTGCTCGCGAGCGCCCGCGTCGGCGTGCCGGCCGAGGTCGAGGCGCAGGCCGCGGCACTCCGCGGCGGCGGTGCGAGCGTGTTCCACGTGGTGGTGGATGGCCGCTACGCCGGACTGCTGGCGGTCGCCGACCGCGTGAAGCCGTCGACGCCGGCCGCGATCGCCGCACTGAAGCAGGCGGGGCTGCGCCTCGTGATGCTGACCGGCGACCACGAAGCGACGGCCCGCCGGATCGGCCGCGAACTCGCGATCGACGAGGTGATCGCGGACGTC
>Ga0315900_10004069_pt1 | contig 20833 bp, 14 predicted proteins | sample LakEriMetagenome_FD_203521 | JGI IMG/M metagenome (GOLD analysis project Ga0315900, IMG submission 203521) | Freshwater fungal communities from buoy surface, Lake Erie, Ohio, United States - Buoy 12 MA114 | ecosystem: Environmental > Aquatic > Freshwater > Lake > Lake biofilm | place: USA: Lake...
AGGAGCGCTTTGGCCAGGTGCACACCCACCGCGAGGCAGGTCTCCTGGGTTTCGCCGTTGATGGTCCAGAAGGGACTGCACTCCCCCCACCCCGTGCGGCCTTCCCGGGTATGCACCTGCACCACCACGTTGGCCACCTCAGTGATGGCACCGAGCGACGTGACGAACGGGGCCTTGAGCGGGATGCCCAAGGGGTGCAGGCTCACGCGATGGATGGTGCCGTGGCTTGACATGGCGTATCGGCCCGTTGGCCGTTCGGCCGGAGTGGGCGGCGGTGAAGATCGGGCTCCTGGACGGATCGAAGTGCCGGCGCACCGGAAAGGCCCGAAGCGCTCAGCCCCAAGACCTTGATCCCGGCGGATCCACTTCGATCGACAGGTGGCCCCGAACGAAAAAGGTCCGCCTGGTGGCGGACCTTTTTCCATGTTCTGTCAGGGGATCACTCCTCCACCACCTCGAACGGGATGGTGCGCACCACATCGCGGTGGAAGGTGACCTCGGCCTCGTACTTGCCGACGGTCTTGATGGCGTCGCCCTTGATCTTGATGTGCTTGCGCTCGATCTCCACGCCGAGGAGCTTGAAGGCATCGGCCAGCATGATGGTGTTCACACTGCCGAAGATCTTGCCCTTCTCGCCCACCTTGGCGCCGATCTTGATCGTCTTGCCGGCGAGGACCTCTGCGTTCTTCTCGGCCTCGGCCTTCACACGGGCCTCCTTGTGCGCGCGCTGCTTCAGCGTTTCGCTGAGCTGCTTGCGCTCGCTGGGGGTGGCCACCACGGCCAGACCGTTGGGCACGAGGAAGTTGCGGGCGTAACCGTCGCGCACCTTCACCACGTCGTTGGCGTAGCCCAGGTTCTCCACGTCTTTCTTCAGGATCACTTCCATGGTCGTAGGCGTGTGAAGGTTACTTGAGCATATCGCCCACGTAGGGCATCAGGGCCAGGTGGCGGCTGCGTTTCACGGCCTGGGCCACCTTCTTCTGGTACTTTGCGCTGGTGCCGGTGAGGCGGCGCGGCAGGAGCTTGCCCTGCTCGTTCACGAAACGGAGGAGGAAGTCGGCATCCTTGTAATCGATGTACGTGATGCCCAGCTTCTTGAAGCGGCAGTACTTCTCCTTCGTCGTTTCAATGGAGATCGGCGTGAGGTAGCGGATCTCGTTGCTGGCGCCACCGGAGGCGGGTGCTGCCGGGGCGGCGGGGGTGGTTGCTTGATCGCTCATGACCGTTCAGGATCACTTGTTGTCGACGTTCTCCTTCTTCTTGCGGGGGGCACGGACCGGCTTGTCGCCGCCCTCGGTCCCGTCCACGCCGGCGGCCTTGCGGTCGCGGCGCTTCTCGGCGAAGTCGATGTGGTGCTTGTCCATGGCCACCGTGAGGAAGCGGATCACCCGTTCGTCGCGGCGGTATTCGGTCTCGAGCTTCTCGATGAACGTGAGTTCACTCTCGAACTCGATCAGGTGGTAGAAGCCCGAGGACTTCTTCTGGATGGGATACGCGAGCTTGCGCATCCCCCAGCTCTCTTCGTGGCGGATCTTTCCACGGCCTTTTTTTACAAGGTCTTTGAATTTGGCGACCGCCTCCTTTGTCTGATCCTCGGACAAAACGGGAGTAAGGATGAAGACGGTCTCGTACCGGTTGGTCATGTCTGACGTTCGGTTATTGGGGGCGCGAATGTATGCAAGATCGGGACACGGCCAATGCGGGGATGGCGGGAGGCCGGCCCGGCGCCCCTCCCCCGTCCACGATCGTTGATATCCCTGCCGGCCCCGGCCGGGGCCGGGGTCTATCTTCGGCGCCGTTCCCATGGCCAGCGAAAAGTTCATCGTAAGCGCCCGCAAGTACCGCCCCCAGCTGTTCGACACGGTGGTGGGCCAGGAGGCCGTCACGGGCACACTGAAAAATGCCATCCGTACCGGGCACCTGGCACAGGCCTTCCTGTTCACGGGCCCGCGGGGAGTGGGCAAGACCACCTGCGCACGGATCCTGGCGCGCACCATCAACTGCGAGCAGCTGGGCGACGACCTGGTGCCCTGCGGGAAGTGCGCGCCATGCGTAACCTTCGAGGAGGGGCACAGCCTGAACATCTTCGAGCTGGACGCCGCCAGCAACAACAGCGTCGACGACATCCGGAACCTGATCCTGCAGGTGAGCATCGCCCCGCAGGTGGGCACCCGGAAGGTGTACATCATCGACGAGGTGCACATGCTCAGTTCGGCGGCATTCAACGCCTTCCTGAAGACGCTGGAGGAGCCCCCCTCCTACGCCATCTTCATCCTGGCCACCACGGAGAAGCACAAGATCCTGCCCACCATCCTGAGCCGCTGCCAGGTGTTCGACTTCCGGCGGATCACGGTGGCGGACATCGCCGGTCACCTCGCCGGCATCGCCACCAAGGAGGCCATCCAAGCCGAGCCGGAGGCCCTGCACGTGATCGCCCAGAAGGCCGATGGCGGGCTGCGCGACGCACTGAGCATCTTCGATCAGCTGGTGAGCTTCGCCGGGGAGCGCCTCACCTACCAGGACGTGGTGAAGAACCTGAACGTACTGGACCACGAGCACTACTTCCGCGTGACCGACCACCTGCTGAAGGGGGACGTGGCCGCGGCGCTGGTGGAATTCAATGATATCCTGTTCCATGGCTTCGACGGGCACCTGTTCGTCACCGGCCTTGCGCGGCACTTCCGCGACCTGCTCGTGAGCCAGGACCCGCGCACGGTGCACCTGCTGGAGGTGAGCGAGGACATGCAGCGGCGCTATACCGAACAGGCCCGGACGGTGAGCCGTAGCCTCCTGGTGAACGGCCTGGACAAGCTCGCGCGCGTGGATGTGCAGTATAAGAGCAGCAAGGAGCCGCGGCTGCTGGTGGAGCTGCTGCTGATCCAGCTGGCCGCAGGCGGCGATGGGACCGCTCCATCAGCACCGGGCACCGCCGTTGCGGCAGAGGCTCAAAAAAAAAGTCCTGACGTCACCTCCGGAGTCCCCGTAGGCAACGCAACGCCCGCAGCGGTGGTGGCTCCAACGCCCCCTGCCCCGGCTGCGGTGCATGTATCAGCGCCACCCGCAGCGGAAGCCTCCGCCAGCACCCGCCCTGCCGTACGCCGGCTTGCTGGCCGCTTCTCGATCAAGCAGGAACTGGAAAGGCCGATGAGCGCCGAGGCACCTGCCGCCGTAGCAGTGGATGCCCCCGGGCTTGAGCCCGCAGCATCGGAGCAGGCGGAGCCCAAGGCGGTGAACCCCTCCCTGCTGGTGCGCGTGTGGAGCGATTATGCACTGGAGCGGAAACGCGAGGGGCGCAACAGCCTGCACGCCACGCTCACGGCGCGGTCCGTGGAGATCGTGGGGGCCAGCCGGCTGCGCTTCGCCATCGTGAACGATGTACAAGAGAAGTACATGCGCGAGGAGAAGCCCACGCTGCTGGGCCACCTGCGCCGCGAGCTGAACGACCCCCTGCTGGAACTGCTGGTGGAGAAGGAGGAGGTGACCAACCTGCGCCCGCGCTACACCGTGAAGGACCGCTTCGATCTGCTGGCGGAGAAGAACCCCGCCCTGCACAAACTGCGCGAGGCGCTGGACCTGGACCTGGGGTAACCCACGCGGCAAGGACGCCAGGAGGATGGTCGGGGCCGTTGGACCAGAACGGTGGCAGCACCTGCGGTCCGCCCGGGAATGCAAGCCACCTGCCCGATAGATCCCGGAGGGGTACCTTCGCGGCGGTCCCGCACTCCGTGCATTGCTCACGGCCAACCGGCGGCCCGACCAAGTGAAGAACGCCCCATGCAGAAGATCAAGGTAGCGAAGCCCGTTGTGGAGCTCGATGGTGACGAGATGACCCGCATCATCTGGCACTGGATCAAGGAACAGCTGATCCTGCCGTATGTGGACGTCCCCATCGACTACTATGATCTGGGTATTGAGCACCGCGATGCCACGGAGGACCTGGTGACCGTGGAGGCTGCGCACGCCATCAAGAAGCACAACGTGGGCATCAAGTGCGCCACGATCACACCGGATGAAGCGCGGGTGGAGGAGTTCGGGCTGAAGCAGATGTGGAAGAGCCCCAACGGTACCATCCGCAACATCCTCAACGGCACCGTGTTCCGCGAGCCCATCGTGATCCGGAACATCCCGCGCTTGGTGCCGGGCTGGACCAAGCCCATCGTGATCGGTCGCCACGCCTTCGGGGACCAGTACCGCGCAACCGACGCGGTCATCAAGGGTAAAGGGAAGCTAACGCTCACCTTCCAGCCTGCGGACGGATCGCCGGCCACCAGCTGGAACGTGTACGACTTCGAGGGCGACGGCGTGGCCCTGAGCATGTACAACACGGACGAGAGCATCGAGGGCTTCGCGCGCAGCTGCTTCAACCTGGCGCTGCAGAAGAAGTGGCCGCTGTACTTCAGCAGCAAGAACACGATCCTGAAGAAGTACGATGGCCGGTTCAAGGACATCTTCCAGCACATCTACGAGCAGGACTACGCGGCGCAGTTCAAGGAGGCCGGCATCACCTACGAGCACCGGCTCATCGACGACATGGTGGCCAGCGCGCTCAAGTGGAGCGGCGGCTTCATCTGGGCCTGCAAGAACTACGACGGCGACGTGCAGAGCGACATCGTGGCGCAGGGCTTCGGCTCGCTGGGCCTGATGACCAGCGTGCTGATCACCCCCGATGGCGGCACGATCGAGGCCGAGGCCGCGCACGGCACCGTTACCCGCCACTACCGCATGCACCAGGAGGGCAGGCCCACCAGCACCAACCCCATCGCCAGCATCTTCGCCTGGACGCAGGGGCTCGCCTTCCGCGGCAAGCTGGACGGCAACCAGGCCCTGGTGGACTTCAGCCGGAAGCTGGAACAGGTCTGCATCCGCACGGTGGAAGCCGGCAAGATGACCAAGGACCTGGCCGTGTGCATACACGGCGAAAAGGTGACGGCGGATAATTACCTGACCACCGAGCTCTTCATGGCGGCATTGCGCGAGGAGCTGGAGCGGAGCGCCTGAGCAAGGCGCACCCAGCACGACCGGCAGGGGATCCCGCCCCCTCCCCCCTTGTTCCGTTCCCGAACGAAGGAGACGCGCAGGAGAGGCGCGGCGCCGATATTTGAGGCATGCGCAGCTCCTCCGCCACAGCCTTGTTCCTGGCCGGCCTGATCGCAGCGCACGGATGCAAAAAGGAGTCAGCCGAGGAGAATGCCTGCGGGCAGACGAACATCAGCCAGAACGGTTCCACGCGCAGCCACAACAATGCGCAGAACTGCATGAACTGCCACCGGAGCGGCGGCGGTGGCAAGGGCTGCTTTACGGTGGCCGGCAGCGTGTACATGATGAACGGCACCACACCAGCGGGGAACGGCACGGTGAAGCTCTACACCGGTGAGAACGGCAGCGGCACACTGCGCGCAACGATCCAGGTGGACGCCCTCGGGAACTTCCACACCACGAGCGGCGTGGACTTCACCGGGGGACTGTATCCGCTGATCACGCCGGCAGGTGGAGGGTCGGGTGCGCACATGGACGATCCGGTGACCACGGGGGCCTGCAACAGCTGCCATGGCAACACCGAGGACCGCATAACCCTGCCGTGAGCGGACCGGGGCCGTCATCTTTGCGGCCCCAGCGTACGCAGGATACGGTCCGTTGAGCTCCTCCCCCATCACCCGCCGCGACCTTGACCGCCTGGCGGTGCCGGCCATCATCAGCGGCATCGCCGAGCCCATCATCGCATTGAGCGACACCGCGTTCGCCGGTCGCATCGGCGCGGCCGACCTGGCCGCCGTGGGCATCGGGAGCAGCTTCTTCCTGCTGGTGCTGTGGGTGCTGGCGCAAACGCGGAGCGCCGTGCTGGCCGTGGTGGCCCGGTATTACGGCGAGGGCCGGCTGGTGGATGTGTCCGACCTGGTGCCCATCGCCCTGTGGATGAACGTGGGGCTCGGGCTGCTCTTCTACGGCGTAACGGTCCCGCTGGCCGAGGGCATCTTCATGCTGTACGATCCGGCGCCCGAGGTGCTGTCCAAGGCCGTGGGGTACTACCGCATCCGCGCCATCGGCCATCCGCTGGCCCTGGGCGTGTTCGCCATGACCGGCGCGTTCCGCGGCATCCAGAATATGCGGTGGAGCATGTGGATCAGCCTCACGGGCGCGGCGGTGAACCTGTTGCTGAACCCGGTGCTCATCTTCGGCTGGGGGCCGGCCCCGGCCATGGGCATCAACGGCAGCGCGCTGGCCAGCGTGATCGCGCAGGGCACCATGTTCCTGATCTCCGTGCGCGTGCTCACCACGCGCACCCCGTTCCAGCTGCTGCCGGACCGTTGGCACCACCGCGAGCTGGCGGGGCTGCTGCGCAACAGCGGCAACCTGTTCGCGCGCACCATCGCCCTCAACGCCTGCTACTTCTTCGGCAACCGCTTCGCCACCGGGTACGGTGTGGCCCACATCGGCGCGCACAGCATCGCCATGCAGATCTGGCTGTTCAGCGCCTTCTTCATCGACGGCTACGCGGCGGCGGGCAGCATCGTTGCAGGCCGGCTGAACGGGGAGCGCGATTGGGCACAGCTGCACCGGGTGAGCTGGCAGGTGGTGCGCGTCACGGTGGTCATCGGCGCGGTGCTGGCCGGCCTGTACACGGCGGGCTACGGCATCATCGGCGGCTGGTTCACCGATGACCCGGAGGTGCTGCGGCTGTTCCGGGAGGTGTTCTGGCTGGTGATCCTCACGCAACCGATCAATGCGGTGGCCTTCGCGTGGGACGGCATCTTCAAGGGCATCGGTGCCGGGGCCGCGCTGCGCAACGCCCTGCTCGCGGCCACCTTCGGCATCTTCATCCCCGCGGCCTATGCGGCGGACCACCTCGGATGGGAGCTCCATGCCATATGGACCGCGTTCCTGCTTTGGATGGTGGCGCGGGGCACATGGCTCACCGTGGCCTTCGAGCGCCTGCTGCCTGCGGAACGCCGGCACCTATCGGAACGGCGACTACATTCGTGAACATGATACGCACCGCCGCCGTCGCCGCCCTTGTCCTGCTGCTGCAAGCCGCATCAGCCCAGGAAGCGGGGTCAGCGCCGGCCAAGGCCCGCAAGGATCCGCGCCCGCTCGCCGACCGGCTCTGGTTCGGCGGCGGTGTGGGCCTGCAGTTCGGCAGCTTCACCGTGGTGCAGCTGGAACCCATGGTGGGCTACAAGGTGGACCAGCCCGGCCGCTTCTCCCTGGGAACCGGTATCACCTACTGGTACTTCAGCAACAACAACACGCGGCCACGCACCGAATTCAACGCCTACGGCTACCGTTTCTTCTCGCGCTACCGGCCCATCGACCAGGCCTACCTGCACGCCGAGTTCCTGAACCTGAACCGCGAGCAGTTCTTCGGCCCCACCGACCGCATCCAGCGCATCTGGGTGCCGCACCTGCTGGTGGGCGGGGGCTACATCGAGCGCTTCGGGGGCAACACCTCCTTCACGCTCCAGGTGCTGTGGGAAGTGCTGCAGGACCCCAACAGCGTGTACTTCGGCCGGGGCCCCATCTTCGGGGGCGGCGTGGGCGTGGGCTTCTGAGCAGGGTGCACCTGCCGATCAGGCAGGCATTCCCCGGCGGCACGATACATGCACAAAGAGCTGCGGTCGGGTGCCCGAGGGGTACCTTTGTACCGAGTTCTTTGAACAACACCTGGGGCCGACCTGGTTTCGACAGCGGCTACGCAGTGTGTGCAAGCATGCAGAGCGGTGATGAACGGCTCTTCAAAACGATCATCACGCCCTAACCGGCGACAACAGCTACGCTCTCGCTGCCTAATCGCCCAAGGCGATGAAGCTTTATCCGCGCGAAGCACAGTAACGCGGACGAGTACCCCTCAGGACGACCTGTCCACCACGATCCTGGATCAGGGGTATCAGCTTGGAGGACTGGTCAACGCAGTGGTCCGTAGCGTTGACGAGACAACAGGACCTAAGTCCGTGCTGGGGTGCCCCTTCCCAGGCGCGGAACGAAAACCAACAAGAAGGCTAAGCATGTAGAAAGCCCGCACAGCGGTCGTTTGGACGAGGGTTCGAATCCCTCCGGCTCCACCTTCGCCTCGCCTGCGCGAGGGGCGTCGCGCAAGCGATGCCCCTCGCGCAGGCGGGCTTCGCCCGCCGAAGCGATAGCGTCGCAAGCGATGACCCGCGCGCAGGCGGGCTTCCTCCACCCCGGCGCTGCCGAACGTTCCCGATGCTGAACTTCGCAGCATGGTGCACCGGATCGCGCTCCTCGCCTGTGCTTTCCTGCTCCTGCAGGAGTGCAAAGCCCAGGACAGCACGGCGCGGCGTTCCCCGCTGAGCATCGGCTTGAACGGTCACAGGGGCTTCATCATTCCGCACTCGCGCGACATCGTGGACGTATCCGGGTCCGCCCCTTTCGGTGCGGAGCTGGACCTGTTCTGGACGCTGGCGGACGAGCGCTTCACCCGGCGCACGGGGCTGGTGACGCGCAGGGGTTTCGCCCTGCACTGGATCGACTTTGACGACCGGCAGGTGCTGGGGCGCATGGTGGGCCTGACGCCCTTTGTGGAACCCCTGGTGCGGGCGCAGCACCGGCTGCACGGCGCGGTGCGGCTGGGTGCGGGGCTGGCGTGGCTCTCGCGGGTGTATGACGCCAGCGCCAACCCGTCCAACCTCTTCTTCAGTACACGGCTCAGCTTCACGGGCATTGTGGCCGCCACGGTGGGCTGGCGCATGACACCGGCCTGGGAAGTGGGCTGCGGCTTCCACTACAACCACATCTCCAACGGGGGCATGAAGGAGCCGAACAAGGGCATGAACTTCCCCACGTGGGCCTTCGGCCTGGTGCACACCCCGCACCCGGTGCCGATCACGCGGCCCGTGCGCGATGATGCCTGGCGCACCCAGCCGCGGCACAGCGACGAGGTGGCCGTCAGTCTCTCGGTGAAGAACACGCCATCCACCGGCGGGGATCCGGGCGAGCGCACGTGGCTGCTCGGGGCGATGTGGCTGCACGGCCACCGCATCGGGCGCCTGTCCGGGCTGGCCGGGGGTGCCGAGGCCGTGCATGACGGCTTCACGCGCGTGGTGAAGGACCGTAATGGCGACGGCAGCAGCGCCTGGAAGGCCGCCGTGCTGGGGGGGCCGGAACTGCTTGTGGGCCGCGTGCGCTTCGGCATCCTGTTCGGCGGCTACGTGCTGAACGCCGGGCGCACCAGCGATGCCGTGTACCAGCGCTACCTGCTGCGGTACCGCGCAGGCCGCCACCTGGCCCTTGGTTGCTCGTTGAAGGCCCACCGGCACGTGGCCGACGTGATCGACCTGCGGCTGGGTTGGTGCTGGTAACGTGTTCCGGCACCTGCGCAGCGTGGCCTAGCCCGGTACATTCGCGCCCCCAACATCCGCGATGTACACGAAGATCGGCCTCATCCGCGAGGGCAAGGTCCCTGCTGACCGGCGCACCCCGCTCACGCCCAAGCAGTGCAAAGAAGTGCTGTTGAAGGGCATTGACATCAGCGTGCAGCGCAGCCCCGTGCGGGCGTTCACCGATGCGGAGTACACCGCGCAGGGCGTGCGGATGACCGAGGACCTGACGGACCGTGACCTGCTCATTGGTGTGAAGGAGGTGCCCGTGGAGCTCCTCATGGCCGGGAAGAGCTACCTCTTCTTCTCGCACACGATCAAGAAGCAGCCGCACAACCGGGAATTGCTGCGTACCGTGCTGGACCGGCGCATCACCCTGATCGACCATGAACTGCTCACCGATGCGAAGGGTGAGCGCGTGCTGGCCTTCGGCCGCTGGGCGGGTGTGGTGGGCGCCTACAACGCCTTCCGCGCGTGGGAGGTGGCCAATGGCGGCAACAGTCTGCGGCCGGCCCACCAATGCCACGATCGCGCCGAGATGGAACTGCACCTCCTGGGTTTTCCCCTGCCCAAGGACCTGCGTATCGTGCTCACCGGTACAGGCCGTGTGGGTAAAGGTGCCATGGAGGTGCTGGACCGTATCGGTGTGCAACGCGTTCCGCCAGCCGAGCTCCTGAAGGCCGACAACCTTGCACCGGTATACACGGTGCTGGGGAGCGCCGATCTATACCGGCGCGACGATGGCGCCCCGTTCGACACGAAGGCCTTCCACAACGACCCGCGCGGCCACCATGCGGCGATGCTGCCTTACGCGAGGGCCGCGCACATGTACATCGCCTGCCACTTCTGGGACCCGCGCGGTCCGAAGATCCTGAACATGGATGACCTGCGTGATCCAGGCCTTGGCCTGAAGGTGATCGCCGACGTGAGCTGCGACATTGGCGGCCCCATTGACAGCACCCTGCGGGCGAGCACGATCGCGGACCCGTTCTTCGGCTACGCCCCCGCCAGCGGCCAGGAATGCGCGGTGGGCGATCCCGGAAGCATCACCGTGATGAGCGTGGACAACCTGCCCTGCGAGCTGCCCCGCGACGCCAGCAAGGCCTTCGGCCGCGACCTGATGGACCGCGTATTGCCGCACCTCACAGGGGCCGACCCGGAGGGCATGATCGCACGGGCCACGATCGCACGGGAAGGCCGGCTGACGGACCGGTACACGTACCTGCAGGATTACGTGGACGGCCGCTGAGCTCAGGCCGCGAGGCGGAGCTCCAGCATGAACATCGAAGCGTCGGGGCTGATGCGCGCCGTGCGGACCTCCATGGGGCGCAGCACCTTGCGCGCCATGGTGAGGAGGCCCAGGCCAGCGCCACCATGTTGTGAACGTTCGCTGTTGCCCAGGATCGCCAGGTAATGATCCTTCAGGTCGGCCTCGTCCATCTGGTTGATGATACCGACGCGATGGGTGAGCAGGGTGGCCGTTACCATCGGCACCGGGTTGCCGAAGGACATCCGGTACCCTTCGTCCGTGCGGACCAGCAGGGCAAATCCGGCCTGTGCATGCTGGTCGTGCACATGGCGGCTCACGTTCTCCAAGCCCTCCACGAGCACGTTCATCATGCGTTTGCGTTGTACCAGTCCCTCCGCGGCCTTCAGGCTCCGGCCCTCAGCCTCGGCCAACAGGGCCTGCACCCTGGCGTGGTCCAGCGGTCCCGCATGGGCGAACACAACGTGGTCCCCATCGGAGCGGACGGCCCGGTTCAAGGCGTCCTCCATCCAGAGGCGACCGGTCTCCGCAAAGCTTGACTGCCTGTTCATCCGTATCAGGTGCTCGTTCCGTCACACGGCTTGCGCCCATCGACGTAACGGACATCAACCACGGTATACGGTATCGGGCTCCCCATGGTTCGCCCGTACCCGGCTCATCCGGCCGGATGCACGGCACTGGACCCGGTCGGCTACCTTTCCGGCCCTTTCCGGAATCCATGGCCACCCCGCTCCCCATCAGGCGCTTTGCGCGCACCATCCTGCGCTTCGGCACCTGCATGCTCGCCGTCCAGCAGGTAACCGCCCAACAGTTCACGGATATTGGAACCGGGACCCTGGTGAACGCCACCGGCGAGTACCCCGCCCCGTACGGCAACGACTGGCCTGGAGCGCGCCACCAGATGCTGGTGCGGGCGGAGGAAATGCTGGCCGCCGGCATGGTGCCCGGGGAAATTGTATCGGTCGCCTTCAACGTGGTGAACCCCGCCGGGGCGGTCCTGGAGGGTTTCACCGTGAGCATCGGGAACACCGCTGTGAACGAGATGACCCAGGCATGGGAACAGGGCCTTACGCCGGTGTGGGGTCCGTTGGGCTACACGGAGTCCAGCGGCTGGAACACCCACGTGTTCGATGCCCCCTTCACCTGGGACGGCGCCTCGAACATCATCGTGCAGACCTGCTTCCGTTCGCCGGACAATTCGGCCAACGCGCAGATGTTCCAGACGGCCACGGCGTGGGCGAGCACCACCGCGCGGAACACGCAGAACACGAACGTCTGCACCTCCAACACCGGTACGCTGGTCACCTATGACCAGCGGCCGAACATGCGTTTCGGGTGGAACCCCGACCCCGACCCGCCGGTGGCCTCCTTCAGTGCCAGCACCGACCGGACCTGCGATGGCGTGGTGATCTTCACGGATGCCAGCACCGGATACCCCACAAGTTGGGCATGGGACTTCGGTGATGGGGTCACCAGCACGGAGCAGTCCCCCACGCACACCTACACCACGGACGGGACCTACACCGTGCAGCTGATCGCAACGAACTTCAACGGGCCGGACACCGTGACCGGAGGGCCGATCGTGGTGAGCATCAACGGGCCGCGCCCAGTGGCCGCCTGCATCCCGGTCTCCACGGGCACCGTTGCCGGCATCGGGATCGCTTCCGTGACGATCGATGGCAGCACCGTGACCTCTCCGGACGCGGCCAGCGAAGGGTACGCCGACCGCAGCTGCCGGCTGGACACGACCCAGGTGGGTGATGTGCTGCAGCTCGCGATAACGACCCACACCGCCACCGCGCACAACGCGCGCGCCTGGATCGACTGGGACAACAGTGGTACCTTCATCAGCAGCGAGCTGGTGCTGAGCGCCACGAGCGTTCAGAGCGCGGCCGCCAGTGTTCCGGTCCCGCTCTTCGCCGTGCTGAACACACCGTTACGCCTGCGCATCATCGCCGACTATGACTTCAGCCCGGTGCCGGAGCCGTGCCTTGGTCCGCAGTACGGCCAGGCGGAGGATTACGGCCTGGTGGTGTTGGAGAACAGCGATCCGCCGGTGGCTGCGTTCAATGCGGACCCCTCGCTCAGCTGCAACGGCACCGTGGTGTTCACGGATGCCTCGCTCTTTGCGCCGACCTCCTGGAGCTGGGACTTCGGGGACGGCGGCACGAGCACGGATGAATCGCCCACTCATACCTACACCAACGGCGGCATTTATTCAGTGACCCTCATCGTATCGAATGCCATTGGCAGCGACACGCTGACGATCGCTGACCTGGTGACGATCGATCTTGCCGGCCAGCTGACCCCGGCGGCCTGTACGCCGCAAACGGCCTCCTATTGCTGCGGCATCGGGATAACCGCCTTCTCCTTCGCGGGCATCAGCACCACCAGCCCGGACGGCGTGGAAGGTTACCAGGACCGCAGCTGCGGCAATGTGGCCCAGGTCACGGAAGGCGTCAGCTATCCGATCAGCGTGGGCACGGGCGGCATCTCGGCCCATGACGTGTACCTGTGGATGGACCTGAACAACGACGGTGCCTTCTCGGCCGCAGAGCTTGTGTGGAGCGCATTGGATGCCCAGAACCCATCGGGCAACGTGACCATTCCATCGGGTCTGGTGTTCGGCACCCCGGTGCGCATGCGCATAAGCGCAGATGTGGTCGGTGAGCTTACCGGGCCCTGCGAGGCACCCCTGTTCGGGCAGACGGAGGACTACGCCATCATCATCGAACAGAACCCCGCCCCCCCGACCGCTGCGTTCTCGGCATCCCCGAGCGTGACCTGCACCGGATTCGTCCAGTTCACGGATGCCAGCACGGATGCACCGGACAGCTGGGCCTGGGATCTCGGCGATGGCAGCACCAGCACGGAACAGTCGCCCCTGCACCAGTACACGTCACCCGGTACATACACGGTGTCGCTGACCGTGACGAACGAGAACGGCAGCGATACGGAGACGGTGATCGGGCTGGTGGAATACATCGCCCCGGCCTTCTGCGACACACTGAACATGCCGGGCTTCCAGGACGCGTCCAGCCAAAGCTGTGACGGCGTGCTGACGGATGACGGCGGGCCGAACGGCAACTATGGTCCGTTCGAGACCAGCGCCTTCACCATCGCACCGGCCGATGCCGAAGTGGTGACCCTGGTGTTCTCATCGTTCAACTGGGGCAATAACGACAACCGGGTATTGGCCATCTATGATGGGCCCACGGTGAACGACACCCCCATCGGTGCGTTCTTCGGCAACGGGCTGGGGCAGCTTCCGAACAACGGTGTGATCACCTCCTCCGGACCTGCGATCACGCTCCGCCAGGAGGTGAACGGCGGCGGTCCGCCACCGAACGCCTCGGGCTTCCTGCTCACGTGGAGTTGCAGCTACACGGGCGTTGCCGAGGCCGTTGCGGACCCGATCGCCACCATCTGGCCCAACCCCGCGGAGGACAGGGTGAACCTGCGTTTCGGTCGTGCCTCGGGCCGGGACTGGACCGCCACCATCAACGACATCACCGGTTCGCTCGTGCAGCAGGAGCGGCTGCCGGCGTCCGTGCGCGAGCATGGCATGGACCTGAGCGGTCTGGCGCGGGGGTCCTACGTGCTCACGCTGACCACCTCTGAAGGCCGCTGGAACCGCACCATCGTCATCCGCTGAACCCACCTCCATGAAGCGCGCGATCAACGCCCTCGTCCTGCTGGCCATCGGCCTGCTGGCACCTTCCGGCCTGCGGGCCACACACCTCGTGGGCGGCAACCTGGGCTACGTGTACCTCGGGGAGACCTTCCCGGGCAGCCAGGTGTACCGCTACGAGGTGACCATGGAGTTCTACATGAACTGCGGTCCCAACTCCAACTTCCAGACCTTCCAGGAACTGCTTGACCAATCACCCAACGGCACACTGCCCGTGGGCGTTTACCGCCAGGACCCCCAGAACCCGAACGCCAACAAGGTCCAGGAAGATGTGGTGGGAATGGAACTGATCAGTGAAGAGCAGATCATCCCGGACTTCCCCGCGAACTGCTCCGTGGGCCAGGGTCTGTGCACGCTGCGGGGACTTTTCAGCGGAACGGTGGACCTGCCCTTGAGCTTCGCGGGATACCACCTCTACTTCCAGATGTGCTGCAGGAACCTGGACATCGACAACCTGAACAACCCGAACAACACAGGGATCGGGTATTACGCGTTCATTCCGCCCACGCTCGTCCAGAACAGTTCCCCCACCTTCCTGGGCATCCCCACGCCCCTGCTGTGCATCAGTGACACCACCACCTTCATCAATTCGGCGAGCGACCCGGACGGTGACCAGCTCATCTTCAGCTTCGAGACCCCGTACAACAGCGTAACACAGCAGGGGGGTGTGCAGGCGCCCCCGGGGCAACTGCCCTGGCCCGTGCCGGAGGTGACGTACGCACCAGGGTTCTCCATTACGCAGCCCTTCGGGGTGGGCGGTTACTCCTTCATCAACGGGGCAACGGGCCTCACGGAATACCGCCCCGTGACGCAGGGCAACTATGTGGTGGCGGTGGAGGTGAAGGAATTCCGGAACGGCCAGTTGATCGGCCGCACGCGCAGGGATCTGCAACTGCAGGCGGTGGCCTGCCCGGCGAACGAGGCACCGGAGGTGAACGGACCACTGCCGACGAGCTACTCGGTGAACGCCGGTGAACAGCTGTGCTTTCCCTTGGAATTCATCGACCTGGACAACGACAGCGTGACCCTGACGGCGAGCGGCACCCTGTTCGATGGTGGGATCTTCAGTCCACCCGCAACGATCCAGAGCCCGGTGAGCGGCGAGGGTAATGTGGGCGCCCAGTTCTGCTGGGACACCAGTTGCGAACAAGGCCAGGACCAGCCCTACCTGTTCTCGGTGAGCGTACTGGACAATGGCTGCCCACCCAAAAGCGTGGACGTGGTGTTCCAGGTGAACGTGGTGCCTTTTGACGGACCCTCGGTGATCAACGGCCCCTCTTCGGTATGTACCGGCCAGACCGGCGTGGGCTATTCCACCACGTCCATTCCCGGAGCCACCATCACCTGGACAGTGAACGGCGGCTCCATCGTGAGCGGGCAGGGCACATCGGCCATCATCGTGAATTGGGGTGCTTCGGGCGCCGGATCGGTGCTCGTGAGCGCCACCAACGCCATCGGCTGTTCGAGCGCTCCGGCGAGCATCAGCGTGAACATCGCTGCGCTGCCATCGGCCAGTGCCGGAGCCGACCGGACGATCTGCCCCGGGGTGGCCACAGTCCTTGGCGGCACGCCCACGGGACCGAACGGCAGCAGCTTCAGCTGGACCCCCTCCGGTAGCCTGGACAACGCCGGCATCGCGAACCCCACGGCAACACCGCCCACTACGACCGATTATGTGGTGACCGTGAGCAACGCCGGATGCATCGGACGCGACACGGTCCGGGTGAGCATTGGTTCGCCAGCCGTGGACGCGGGCGAGGGACAGGCCTACTGCACCGGGGGCAGCGCGCAATTGAACGCCACCGGTGCGGGCACCTTCGCGTGGCAACCGGCGGACGGCCTGAGCGCAACGGACATCGCCGATCCGGTGGCCTCACCCACCACCACCACCACATACACCGTTACGCTCACCGACGGATCAGGCTGCAGCGCCGTGGACAGCGTCACGGTCACCGTGAACACCTTCGACCAGTCCATAACGCTCACGTCGGCTGAGGCGAGCGGCTGCCAGGGGGATACGACCATCATTTCGGCGATACCGGATGCTGCCGGGAACACCTATGCATGGGCCGCCACGGGATCCATCACCCTCACGGGAACCTTGGGCAACAGCGTGATCGCGGAGTGGGGCGCACCCGGTGCGGGCTCACTGGTGGTGGAGGTGACCGACGCCAACGGTTGCTCCGCCACGTTCGACGCGTCCTTCGAATCCCTGGCCCTGCCCGATGTGGACGCCGGGCCGGATACCTCCATCTGCGCCGGACAGAGCGTGCAGCTCAACGGCTCGGGCAGTGGCACACTGGTTTGGTCACCGATCGCCGGGCTGAGCGACCCCAACATCCCGGATCCAGTGGCCAACCCCGAGGTGACGCAGGTCTATACGCTCACCGTGACCGGCGGCAACCTCTGCACCAACAGTGACCAGACCACGGTGACGGTGAATGTGCTGCCCAACGCGAACGCCGGCCCTGATCTGGTGCTGTGCGCCGGGGATTCCGTGCAACTGGAGGCCAGCGGCCCCGGCACCTACAGCTGGAGCCCGGCGGCCACCCTGAGCGACCCGAACGCCACCAACCCGCTGGCCTTCCCCACCAGCACGACCACCTACACGCTCACCCTGACCGACAGCGTGACCTGCAGCGCCACGGACGCGGTGACCGTGACCGTGACCCCGCGCCCGAACGCCGGCACGGACGGCAGCGATCAGCTATGCGGCGCCGGCCTCACCTTCTTCCTGGGCAATTACCTGGGCGGCAACCCGAACGGCAACGGCACCTGGTCCGACCCGAACGGTGCACTGATGAACGGCTTTTACACCCCGGGCGTGAGCCCATCCGGCATCTACACGTACGTGGTGGTCGGCGGGCCGGGGTGCGCGAATGACACGGCCACCGTCACCATCACGGAAACAGCCGCACCGGAGGCGGGGGAAGACGCATTCGTGCAGTTGTGCTCCAACGGCGCTCCCGTGGACCTGTTCACCGCCCTGGGCGGAACACCTGATGCGGGAGGCACGTGGCAGGATGTTAACGGCGTGGCGGACGACGGCATCTTCGATCCGGCGGTGGACGCCTCGAACACCTTCATCTACCGGGTAACGGGTACACCTCCGTGCAGCGATGCACAGGCCACAGTGACCGTGGTGGTGAACGCGGCGCCCGACCCCGGGGCCAATGCCGAACTGACCCTCTGCGAAAGCGGACTGCCCTTCAACATGACGCAGCAGCTGGGCGGCACACCGGCGCAGAACGGGACGTGGACGGACCCGAACGGCGACCCGCACGGCAATGAGTACAGCCCTGCCCTCGATACGCCGGGGGTCTGGACCTACACGGTGGATGGCGGGTTCGGCTGCCCGGACTCCAGCGCAACGCTGACCATCACCGAGGTCACGAACGCCGATGCCGGCCAGGACGCCTTCCTGCAACTCTGCTCGAGCAGCGCCCCCGTGGACCTGTTCACAGTGCTGGGGGGAACACCCGATGCTGGAGGCACATGGCAGGACGTGGACGGCGTGCCGTTCGACGGAACTTTCGATCCGGCGGTGGACGCCACCAACACCTTCATCTACCGGGTTACCGGTACACCCCCGTGCAGTGATGCCCAAGCGACCGTGATCGTGATCGTGAACCCGGCTCTGGACCCCGGCAGCGACGCCACGACCACCGCCTGTGGCAGCGGTCCCGCTTTCAACATGACGGACCTGCTCGGTGGCACGCCGGACCCCAATGGCAGCTGGCAGGACCCCGCAGGCAATGCACACGGTGCCACGTTCGACCCGGCCGTGGACCCCGCCGGTACGTGGATCTTCGTCGTTACCGGAGGAAATGGCTGCCCGGACACCAGCGCCGCGCTGACCATCAACCTTACGGACCCGGATACGACCATCGATGGCGACGGCTCCATCTGCATCGGTGAGACCACGCAATTGGTGGCCACGGGGGCCAATGTGGCATGGGCCTGGTCACCGAACGTGGCCATCAACGACACCACGGTACAATCACCACTGGTGAACCCGTTGATCACCACCACCTACACCGTACTGGTGACGGATGCGGCCGGCTGCACCGGCACGGGCCAGATCACGGTAACGGTGAACGCCCTGCCTGTGGCCGACGCCGGACCGAACGGGCAGGTGTGCGCGGGGGGAACGGTGCAGATCGGCGGCAGCCCCACAAGCCCGACCGGTACCGGATACCTGTGGAGCCCTGCGGGTGGCCTCGACCAGCCCGGTGACCCGAATCCGGATGCCACGCCCGGCGCAACCACCACCTACACAGTGACCGTGACCGATGCCAACGGATGCGCGGCACAGGACAGCACGACAGTGACCGTGATACCGCTTCCGGCCTTGGAGGCCGGGCCGGACACGGGCCTCTGCCAGGGCAGCAACATCCAGCTGAACGCAACCGGTAGCGGCAGCTTCAACTGGAGCCCTGCCACGGGACTGAACAACCCGGACATAGCCAACCCCACGGCACAACCCAGTGTGACCACGACCTATACGGTAACGCTCACCGCGAACGGATGCGTGAGCACCGATCAACTGACCATTACGCTGCTGGGCCTGCCGAACGCGGACGCTGGAGATGACCGGTACCTGTGCCCGGGCTTTGACGTGCAGCTTCAGGGCAGCGGCGGCGGCGCGGCCTCCTGGAGCCCCGCTGCCACGCTGAGCGATCCGTCCATCCTGGCCCCGCTGGCCTCACCGACAAGCACCACCACGTACACGCTCACCATCACCGATGGCAACGGATGCAGTGCCACGGATGATGTGACCGTGCAGGTGAACACCGACCCTCCGGCGGATGCCGGTCCGGATGTGGCCATCTGTGCAGGAGAACAGGTCACCATTGGAGGCAGTCCCACCAACATACCGGGCACCACCGTCGTGTGGACACCGGCAGCGGGCCTGAGCGACCCCAACGCCAGCAACCCGGTGGCCTCGCCGGCGGAGACCACCGCGTACATCGTCACCGTAACGAGCGACACCTGCACCAGCCAGGACATCGTGCTCGTGACCTTGCAGGGCATCGCGGAGGCCGCCTTCAACGTCCGGCTGGAGCCGGCTTGTGACGGCATGCGCGCCTTCTTCACCTCCACGGGCGGCAGCGGGAGCGAGTGGCAGTGGGACTTCGGTGACGGCGCCACGAGCACCGAGCAGAACCCCCAGCACTACTTCGCCTACGGCCAGCCGATCACGGTAACACTGACAGTGACCGATGGGCTCGGTTGTACAAGCTCCATCACACAGTCCTACCCCATCGCGGACTTCGCTGAGCTGGTGGACTACGACATGCCGAACGTGTTCACCCCCAATGGCGATGGCGTGAACGACGTGTTCACCTTGAACAGCGGCCTCAACAGCAATGCCGTGCTCGGCCCCTGTGCCAGCATGCAGGTGTTCAACCGGTGGGGGCAGAAGGTGTTCCAGAGCCAGGGCAACAACCTGGTATGGGACGGCCGCAACTTCGCCGGTGAATTGTGCACGGTGGGCACCTACTTCTGGACACTTTCGGTGAACGACCTCAACTTCAACGGGGACGTGTACCTGAACCGCTGAGCACAGGCGCATGAGGTATCTGCGAACGGCCTCCCTGCTGCCGGTGCTCCTGGTGGGCGGATGTGACCTTGTACCGCGAAAGAATGCCCCTCCGCCGGAGAAGCCGGCAGTAGCCGTGTTGATCGACAGCGCACAGGTGTGGCGGCCGTTGGCGCTCGCGCACCTCGAGGATAATGTCAGGCACGATACGCTGCTCATCCAGACCACGTTCGGGCTGGATGACGGCACGTACGTGATGGTGGCCTCGAACGTGGAGGAGACCAGGGAAGGCCTGCGCCTGGTGCGCTACAGGCCAAGGCCGGACAGCAGCGCGGACGTGATCGCCGTGAGCAAACCGGGCTACGACAGCCGCACCATGCTGCCCACCTTCCACCGCGGGCCCGATGCCAAGGCAGGACTGCTGGTGCTGGCCAACATGGGCGAGCGCGACAGCTGGGGCCAGGAGGTGTTCCTGTTGAAGGACGACCGCTTCCAGGAGCTCGGGTTCCTGGATGTGGCCATGCCCAATTGGGATCAGGGCGATGAAGGGCCGGTACGCCGCCTGATGAGCATCGCACCGGTCTCGGTGGTGCACGGAACGGCGGATGATCTCATGATCTCCTTCCAGACGGACTCGGTGCTGTTATACGATGACCAACGCGGTGGTCGGGACCTCACACTACCCGCGCAACGCGTACACTACAACATCCGTGGCGGCCGGGCCATCCTGCTGATCGACGGCAATCCGACCCCGGCGGGCGGTGCGTGAGGGTGGCTATTGCACCGAGGGGATCATGCCCCGTACGCCCATGTCCCGCACCTCCTCGCCATCAAGCGGCTCCCACACGTTGTCGGCGTCGGTCTCGATCCACTCGAAACTCTTGTTGGTGCTCAGTGAAACGATGATCACCACGTCCTCCGTCTCGTTGCCCGTGACGGTGAGCGGGATGGGAAAGGCGCCCGTCACGACGCAGGAACCCGCGGGGATCGGCGATGTCGCG
>Ga0315900_10004070_pt1 | contig 20828 bp, 16 predicted proteins | sample LakEriMetagenome_FD_203521 | JGI IMG/M metagenome (GOLD analysis project Ga0315900, IMG submission 203521) | Freshwater fungal communities from buoy surface, Lake Erie, Ohio, United States - Buoy 12 MA114 | ecosystem: Environmental > Aquatic > Freshwater > Lake > Lake biofilm | place: USA: Lake...
GCGTCCGGTCGGACTGCAACTCATCGCCAATCATTTCGACGAGGCGCGCATGCTCGGGGCGGCGCACCAGTACCAACTGGCCACCGACTGGCATCGCAGGGTTCCGGCGGGCTTCGGCGCGGAGGACGCGTGATGGCGGTGCCGGGCGCGGGCTGGGAGGTGGTGATCGGGCTGGAGACCCACGTCCAGCTGTCCACCGCGAGCAAGATCTTCTCGGGCGCCTCCACCGCGTTCGGCGCCGAGCCCAACGCGCAGGCGAGCGTGGTCGACCTGGCCCTGCCCGGCGTGCTGCCGGTACTCAACCGCGGCGCGGTCGAGCGCGCGATCCTGTTCGGGCTGGCGGTGGGTGCGACGATCGCGCCGCGCAGCGTGTTCGCCCGCAAGAACTACTTCTATCCCGACCTGCCCAAGGGCTACCAGATCAGCCAGTACGAGATCCCGGTGGTCCAGGGCGGGTCGCTGTCGACGTGGGTGACCCCGCGCGGTGGCGAGCCCTACGCGAAGACCGTGCGCCTCACCCGCGCGCATCTCGAGGAGGACGCGGGCAAGTCGCTGCACGAGGATTTCGCCGGCCTGTCCGGCATCGACCTCAACCGCGCCGGCACGCCGCTGCTGGAGATCGTCACCGAGCCCGACATCCAGGTGGCCGACGTCGAGCGCGCGGCGCTGGAGGCCGTGGCCTACGCGCGCGAGCTGCACCAGCTGGTGACCTGGCTGGGCATCAGCGACGGCAACATGCAGGAAGGGTCGTTCCGCTGCGATGCCAACGTGTCGGTGCGGCGGCCCGGCGGGCCGTTGGGCACGCGCTGCGAGATCAAGAACCTCAACAGCTTCCGCTTCATGCAGCAGGCCATCGTGCACGAGGCGCTGCGCCAGATCGACCTGATCGAATCGGGCGGCACGGTGGTGCAGGAGACCCGCCTCTACGATCCGGACCGCGACGAGACGCGCTCGATGCGCAGCAAGGAAGACGCGATGGACTATCGCTACTTCCCCGACCCGGACCTGCTGCCGCTGGAGATCGCACCCGACCAGGTCGAGGCGCTACGGGTGAAGTTGCCCGAATTGCCCGGTGCGATGCGCGAGCGCTTCGCACGCGAGTACGGGCTGGGCGACTACGACTGCGCGCTGCTCACCACGACGCGGGCGAGCGCGCAGTACTTCACCGCGACCGTTGCCGCGCTCGGTGCCGTCGCCGGGGATCGTGGGGCCAAGTCGGTTGCCAACTGGATGGCCGGCGATCTCGCCGCCGCGCTCAATTCCGCGCAGCGCGACATCGTCGACTCGCCGGTGTCGCCCGTGCAACTCGCGGGGTTGATCGCGCGCGTGCTGGACGGCACGATCAACCAGAAAGCCGCCCGGGAGGTGTTCGCCGCGCTATGGGCGGGCGAGGCGTCCGACGCCGATGCCCTGATCGAGGCGCGAGGGTTGCGCCAGATCTCCGACAGCGGGGCGCTGGAGGCGATGGTCGACGCGGTGATCGCGGCCAATCCGAAGTCGGTCGAGGAGTTCCGCGCCGGCAAGGAGAAGGCGTTCAATGCGCTCGTCGGGCAGGTGATGAAGCAGAGCCGCGGCAAGGCGAATCCGGCGCAGGTGAACGAGTTGCTCAGGGCTCGGCTGGGCGGCTAGAGCCTGCTGCGCTGGCGATTGGCCCGCTGAATCCGGGCAGGTCGATCCAGACCTCGGTGGTGCCGGCCCGGTGGGAGGCTCCGGCCTCGCCCCCATGCGCACGGGCGATCGACCGCACCAGCGCAAGTCCCAGGCCGAGTCCGGCGCTCTCCGGGTCGCGTGCGCGCGCGGCATCGGCGCGCCAGAAGCGGTCGAACATCCGGGCGAGGGTCTCGTCGGACAGTGCGTCCCCGGCGTTACGCACGCAGACCCGTACGCCGGGTCGAGGGTCGCATGGCGCGCGCGCACTCAGGACGTCCGCTGCGGCTTGCACCGCAACGCCTCCCATGGCGCCGCCCGGCGTTCCGCTGATCGAGATCGTCACCGAGGTGCCTGCGTGCGCATGGCGGATCGCGTTCGACACCAGGTTGGACAGTGCGCGCGCGAGCAGGCCGCGGTCACCCGGTGCCTGCGAATCGCCCCTGACCTCCAGCGATAGCCCGCGATCGGCGGCTGGACCTTCGTGGAACTCCGCAACCTGCCGGGCCAGCGCGGCGAGCGGTACCGTGTTCGCCATGGGGGGCAGCAGTCCGTTCTCTGCCTTTGCCAGCAGGAGCATGTCGGACACCATCCGCGACAGTCGCTCCAACCCCTGCGCATTGGCCAGCAGCGCCTCGCGGTAGCCCGCGGCATCGCGCGGCCGGGCCAGCACTACCTGCGTCTGCGTGATCAGCCCGGTGACCGGCGTACGCATCTCGTGCGCGAGATCGGAGGACAGGGCGGTCAGTCGATCGAACGCCGCCTCGAGTCGCGCCAGCATCGTGTTGAGCTGGGCTGCGAGTTCGCCCACCTCCACAGGAAGATCCTGTACCGGAAGACGACGGTCGAGCTGCTGCGCAGTCACTCGCTCGGCAGCCTTGCCCAGGGTGCGCAGCGGGGCGAGGCCGCGACGGGCCGCCGCCCAGCCGAGCAAGCCCATGGCGACCACGGCGGTGGCGACGAAACCCCAGAGTGCCCGCCGCAGGGAGGCGAGGTAGTGCTCGTGGTGGGCAGTGTCCACGCCGACCGATACGATCGCCGCCGGCGTACCCGGCAGGTTGGTGGGAAGTACGCGCGCGAGCCCGCGGAAGGTCACGCCCTCGTATGACCAGCGCAGCAGGGCCAGCGGCGGGGGACCCCCACTGGGGCTGCTGGCGCCGTGGCGGTGCTCGCGCGGGATCGCGGGATCCGCCCATCTCGTGAGTCCGGGCGTCTCGGTGGTTGCCGCCATCACGGCTGCGGAGGCGGCTGCAGGTTGCAGCGCCGCGCCTGCGAGGTTGCTGAACCAGAGCTGACCGTCGGGGCCGTCTACCCGAAGCGCGATGTCGTCATGGCCTTGCAGCACCATCGCCAGCCGCGCGTCGATCGCGGCCAGATCGAGCGGAGGACGGATATCCGCCAGGGCGACACGCACCAGTTCCAGTTTGTCCTCGGCCAGCTGGAGGTCGAGCTCGACGAAGTGCCTGTCCACCGAACCGGCCATGAACTGCCCGAGCGCCAGGAGCACGGTGGTGGAGGCTGCGGCGAACAGCAGCGACAGGCGCAGCGTGAGCGAGGCGCGGACGCGCCGCGGCGCCCGTTCGTCCTCCCCGGCAGCCCCGGCTGCATCCCGCCCGCCGTTCGCCTCGCCGTTCACCCCTCCGCCTCCAGCACGTAGCCCATGCCACGCAGCGTGCGGATCAGCTTGTGCTCGAAGCCGTCGTCGATCTTGGCGCGCAGTCGCCGTATCGCCACCTCGACCACGTTGGTGTCGCTGTCGAAGTTCATGTCCCAGACCTCGGCGGCGATCAGCGAGCGCGGCAGCACCTCTCCGCGGCGGCGCAGAAGCAGCTCCAGCAGCGCGAATTCCTTCGCGGTGAGGTCGATGCGGCGGCCGGAGCGCACGGCGCGGCGGCGGACGAGATCCAGCTCGAGATCGGCCACCGAGAGACGCGTGGTCTCGGCGCGCGGCTCGCCCCGGCGCAGCAGGGTGCGTACGCGGGCAAGCAGCTCCGTGAACGCGAACGGCTTGACCAGATAGTCGTCAGCCCCGGACTCCAGTCCGTGCACCCGGTCGGCAACGGCGTCGCGAGCGGTCAGGTGCAGCACCGGCATCTGCACGCCGGCCGCGCGCAGCGCCTTGACCAGCGCGAAGCCATCCAGCCTGGGGAGCATCACGTCGACGATTGCCAGATCGATGCCACCCTCGAGCAGCCGGTGCAGGCCGTCTGCGCCGTCGACGCTGAGTTCGACCGCGAAGCCGGCCTCGCCCAGCCCTCGGGCCAGATACTCCCCGGTGGTGCGGTCGTCTTCGACGATCAGGATACGCGGCATCGAGGCGGCAAGCTTGGGATGGGCGATGGTGGTGCCGCCGATTCTGCCCGACCGCGGTTCGGCGACGAGGTCTGGCGGAGTGTCGGATTACCGTAATGTAATCCGCGGGTCAGCGTGGCGTCGGGGCGGCGAGGGCATGCTCTCGCCATGGAGCAGACGACAGGGACCGGCGTCAGCCGTTACATCGGGCAAGGGGTGAGCCTTGCCGCGTTGGCTGCCGCATGCGCCACGCTCGTTGCGCTCGCGCTGCCGGCGGGCGCGCAGACGCTGGGCGAGGCGGTGGCGCGCGCCGCGGAGCTGGATCCGGCGATCACTACCTTGCGTGCGCGCGGCGGCGAGGTCGATGCCAGCCGGACGGTGGCCGGGGCGCTCTTTCCCGCACCGCCGGCGTTGGCCGCCAGCCTTCGTCGCGACCGTCCGGACCAGAACCTCGGGCGAAACGAGGTGGACGTGGACGTCGGCCTGCCGCTGTGGTTGCCCGGACAGCGAGACCTGCGCGCGCGGCTGGCCGAGCGCGAGGGCGAAGAGCTTGCCACGGCGCTCGCCGAGGTCCACTGGCAGCTCGCCGGTCGGGTGCGCGAGGCCTGGTGGGCGCTGGCTGCGGCGCGTGCGGAGGCTGCCGCTGCACAGCGCCGGACGGCGACGCTCGTCCGTATCGAGGCCGATATCGCGCGGCGGGTCGCCGCTGGCGTACTCGCACGCGCTGACCTTCTCCTGGCGCAGGCCGAGGTCGCCGGCGCGCGGGCGGCAGCCGACTCCGCCGCAATGCGTGTCGAGGCGGCCACTCGCGCATGGCAGGCGCTGACCGGCGATACGGTGGCGCCCGCGCATGCGCGCGAAGCCGGGGTAGCGGCGCCAGCCGACGGCGACGCGCATCCGGCGCTCTCCGGAGCGCGGAGCCGGGTCGAACTTGCCCGGGCGCAGCTCTCACTGGCCGTGGGCGTGCGTCGCGATCCGCCCGAGTTGGCGCTGCAGCACCGCAGCGACCGCGACGGGTACGGCGCCGACTACCGGAACACGGTGCGCGTGGCGCTGCGGATACCGCTGGGCACCGACGCCCGTAACGCGCCGCGGATCGCCGCGGCGGGGACCGCGCTGGCGCAGGCCGAGGCGATCCTGCTGCACCTGCGCAGGCGCCTCGATGTCGATCGCGCGCATGCGCTGGCGGCGCTCGATGCCGCCGAGCGGCAGGTGCGACTGTCCAGCGATCGGTTGGCGCTCGCGCGCGAGCATGAGGCCCTGGTCGAACGCGCCTTCGCCATGGGCGAGCAGTCGCTGGTGGCGCTTCTGCGCTCCGCCGCGCTGCGCGAGGATGCACAGGCCGAGACCGAGCGCGCGGAGATCGGCGTGGGCCTCATGCGCTCGCGGTTGGCCCAGGTCTCCGGAGTGATGCCATGAACCCGACCTCGGCGAAGCCTGCCACCTCCACCCGCGTCCGATGGGCGATCCCCCTGTCGGTCCTCGCCGTCGTCCTGGCCCTCGGGATGGCTTCGCCCCGCGCGCATGCACATGCGGATCCGGCGCCCACGGCTGCGAGCGCGGCGCCGCTCGAGCCGCGGGTCGAGGCGTCGTCTTCCGACGTCGAAATGATCGCACGGGTCGAGGGTGGCCGGCTGGCGGTGTACGTGGCCCGCTTCGCCACGCTGGAGCCACTCGCGGGTGCGACGGTGACTGTCGAGGGGGGAGGGCGTTCAGCGAGCGGCACCACCGATGTGCTCGGGCTGGTCCGACTGGAGCTGCCGTGGCTCGCCGCGCCGGGCCAGTACCCGCTGCTCTTCACGGTCGCTGCGGGCGAGGTCAACGACCTGCTGACGGCTACGCTCGACATCCCGCCCCCGGAGGCTGGGGACGTTGCGCCAGTCTGGCGTGTCCTGCTCGCGCCGACGGCAGTCGGTGGCGCCGCGGTCGGTATCGTGTTCGGGCTCGTCCTGGGCGTGCTCGCCACCTGGGCGATCGGCCGCCGTCGACGTCACGCGAGGGCGGGCCGGGCAGCCCATGCGGGGCTGGTGGTTCTGGTGGTGCCCGGACTGGCAGCCGCCCTGCTGGCGTCGATCGGCTGGGTGCCTTCCGCGCAGGCCCACGATTCGATGCCAGCCAAGGCCGCGGCGAGCAGTCGGTCACCGGTGCGGCTCGCCGATGGCAGCGTGCTCGTGCCGGTACTTGCGCAGAGGGTGCTGGGGTTACGCACGGTCGAGGCGGCACCCGCCATCGTCGGGGTGCCGGTTGAACTGGCCGGCACCGTGCTCGTTGATCCATCGGCCAGTGGTCGTGTGCAGGCGCCCGTGGCCGGCCGGATCGAACCGGGGCCGCGTGGGTTGCCGACGCCGGGCATGACGGTGTCCCGGGGAGAGACGCTCGCATGGCTGGTGCCCACCGTCACGCCCCTGGAGCGCGGGACGCAGCAGGCGCAGATCGCTGACCTCGAGACGCAGATCGAGGTCGCGCGAGCGCGGGTCGCGCGATACGACCAACTCGAGGGCAGTCTGCCCCAGCGCGACATCGACCAGGCGCGAACCGACCTCGCCGGACTGGAGAGGCGCCGGTCTGCACTCGCCGCGCCGATGGGTGCGCGAGTGGCGCTGACTGCGCCCGTTCGCGGCGTCGTCAGTACCGTGGCGATCGCCAGTGGCCAGATGGTCGATGCCCGCGACCTGCTCGTGCAGATCAGCGATCCGACCCGGCTGCTGGTCGAGGCGCTGGCCTACGACGCACGACTTGCGAAGGCGATCGCGGAAGCCTCGGCAGTGACTGCCGACGGCACCGCCGTGAAGCTGCTGCCGTTGGGAGCAGCCGGCGAGCTGCGTCAGCAGGCGTTGCCCCTGCTCTTCCGCGTCGCCGGGAGTGCGGCCCTGGCCATCGGACAGCCTGTCCGGGTGATCGTGCAGACGTCGCGCAGTGCCAGCGGCTACGTGCTGCCGGCCGCCAGCATCGTGCGGACCGGCAACGGCGAGCCGGTGGTGTGGGTCAAGACCGGCGGCGAACGCTTCGATCCGCGGCGCGTGGAGGCGCGCGCGCTGGACGCCGGCCGAGTGGTCGCCACCGGCGGACTGGCCGAAGGCGACCGGGTCGTGGTGATCGGTGCGAGCCTGCTGTCGCAGGTCCGCTAGGGACACTCCGTGTTCAATGCACTGATCCACGCCAGCCTTCGCCAGCGGGTGTTCGTGCTCGCGTTCTCGGCGGTGCTGGCGGTCGCCGGGTTGGTGGCGCTGCGCGCGCTGCCGGTGGACGTATTCCCCGATCTCAACCGCCCGACGGTGACGTTGATGACCGAGGCCGAAGGGATGGCGGCCGAGGAGGTCGAGCAGCGGGTGAGCTTCCCGATCGAGACGGCGATGGGCGGACTGCCCGGCGTGCTGCGCGTGCGGTCGATGTCCGCAGCCAGCCTGTCGCTGGTATTCGTCGAGTTCGATTGGGGCACCGACGTCTACCGCAACCGGCAGCTGGTCGCGGAGAGACTCGGCACGGTGGCGGCCCAACTGCCGCCGCGGGTGACCCCGGTACTCGGGCCGATCGCGTCGATCATGGGCCAGGTCGTGATGGTGGCGATGCAGGCCGAGCCCGGCAAGGCCGATGCGATGCAGTTGCGCGAGGCCGCGGACTGGGTCGTCCGGCCGCGGCTGCTGACGATCCCCGGCGTCGCGCAGGTGATCCCGATCGGCGGCGAGGTACGGCAGTACCGGATCGCACCGGACCCCCGGCGAATGCACGCGCTCGGGGTGACGCTCGCCGACATCGAGCAGGCCGCACGGGGATTCGCCCAGAACACCAGCGGTGGCATCGTCGAGCGCGGCGCCGAGGAAGTGATGCTGCGCAATCTCGCCCGGACCGTACGGTTGGAGGATCTCGCCGGTCTCGTGGTCGCCGTACGTGACGGAACTCCGGTACGGTTGAACCAGGTGGCGGAGGTCGCGTTTTCGCCCCGCGTCCGCCGCGGCGATGCCGGCTACCGCGGCGAGCCTGCGGTGGTGTTGTCGATCGAGAAACAACCGGGTGTGGATACGCTTCGACTCACCGCGGATGTCGAGCGCGCGCTACGTGAGCTGTCACGCGCGCTACCCGAAGGGGTCAGCGTGAAGAGCGTGCTGTTCCGGCAGGCGGATTTCATCGAGCGGGCGATCGGCAACGTCGAGCGGGTACTGGTCGAGGCGGCGGTGGCGGTGCTGATCGTGCTCGTGATGTTTCTCGCCAACGTGCGCACGACGGCGATATCGCTCGCCGCGATCCCGGTGTCCATCCTGGTGACGGTGCTGGTGTTCCACGCATTCGGGCTGTCGATCAACACGATGACCCTGGGCGGCATCGCGATCGCCATCGGCGAGCTGGTCGACGACGCTATCGTGGACGTCGAGAACGTGCTGCGTCGGTTGCGGGAGAACCGCGCCAGCGCCGCGCCGCTGCCCGGGATCTCGGTGGTGGCCGCAGCTTCCACCGAGATCCGTTCCTCCATCGTCTACGCCACGGCAATCGTGGTTCTGGCGTTCGTGCCGCTGTTCGCGCTGGCCGGAATCGAGGGCCGGCTGTTCACGCCGCTGGGTATCGCCTACGTGGTATCCATTCTCGCCAGCCTCCTCGTCGCGGTCACGCTTACCCCGGTACTGTGCTACCTGCTGCTCGCCCGTGACGCGCCGGCTGGCGCCAGCGGTGCGCAGCGGGGCCGCGGGACATCGCTGCTCTCGCGCGGGGACGGCGTACTGGTGCGAGGACTCAAGCGTGTCGACCGCAGGGTGCTCGACTGGTCGTTCGACCGCCCGCGCACGGTGCTCGCGACGGCGGCGCTGCTCACCGTGCTGGCGGTGTCGTCGGCGCCCTGGCTGCCGCGCACGTTCCTGCCGCCGTTCAACGAGGGCACGCTGACGATCAACCTGCTGCTGGCGCCGGGAACCTCGCTCGAGGAGTCGACGCGTGTGGGCGCGCTGGCCGAGCGTCTGCTGCTGCAGGTGCCCGAGGTCGAGCGGGTCGGCCGGCGCACGGGGCGCGCTGAACTGGACGAGCACGCCGAGGGCGTGCACTCGAGCGAGATCGAGGTGGGGCTGGTCGAGTCGGGACGATCACGCGCCGCCGTGTTGTCCGACATCCGCGAGCGGCTGGCAGTGCTGCCGGCGGCGATCAACGTCGGCCAGCCGATTTCGCATCGGCTCGACCACATGCTCTCCGGCGTCCGTGCCGAGTTGGTCGTCAAGGTATACGGCGATGAACTGGAGACGCTGGCGGCGCTCGCGGCCGGCCTCGAGCAGCGCCTGCAGCGAATCGGCGGGCTGGTCGACCTGCAGGTGGAAAAGCAGGCGTTCGTACCGCAGCAGCGCGTGCGTATCGACGCCGAACGCGCTGCCGCGCAGGGGGTGACCCCGGCTGCGGTGGCTCAGGCGCTGGCGGTGATGGCCAATGGCGAAGTGGTATCGCAGGTGTTCGATGGAGCACGCCGGTTCGACGTCGTGCTGCGCCTGTCCGATCGCGACCGCGGTGCCGATCCCGCGGCAGGGTTGGCCGGGCTGCTGGTCGCCACGCCTGGCGGACAGGTGCCGCTGGCCCAGCTCGCGACGATCGAGGACGGAATCGGGCCGAACCAGATCGGCCGGGAGAATGGCAGGCGCCGCATCGCGGTGTATGCGAACACCGACGGTGGCGACATGGCTGCGATCGTCGCTGCCGTGCGGGCTGAGCTTGGCGCGTTCGCACTCCCTGCGGGCTACTTCACCGTACTGGAGGGGCAGTTCCAGGCACAGGAGGAGGCCACTACGCGAATCGGGCTCCTGGCGCTCGTCTCGCTGGCGCTGGTGTTCGCGGTTCTTTACGCGCGATACCGGTCGATGACGCTGGCGCTGGCGATCATGGCGAACGTGCCGATGGCGATGGTTGGCGGCATCGCCGCGCTGTGGATCGCCGGCGAGGCGCTGTCGGTGGCCAGTCTGGTGGGCTTCGTCACCCTGACGGGCATCGCCGCGCGCAACGGCATCCTGAAGGTGAGCCATTACGTGAACCTGGTGCTGCACGAGGGCGAGTCGTTCGGCCGCGCGATGGTGCTGCGCGGCAGCCTGGAGCGGTTGACGCCCGTGCTGATGACCGCGCTGACCGCGGCAGTGGCGCTGGCGCCGCTGCTCCTGGCCGCCGACCAACCGGGCAAGGAAGTCCTGTACCCGGTGGCACTCGTGATCTTTGGCGGGCTTTCGAGTTCGGTTCTACTGGATACGCTGGTCACGCCGGTGATGTTCCTGCGTTGGGGCGGGCCCGCTGTTGCGCGGCTGGCCGCAGCGCGCACCGATGATCGATTCTGAGAGGAGCAAGACGATGGCAAAGCCCCCACCCTGCGTGCGCCGCACCGGCGTGGCCGGTTCGCGGCGCGGGTTCCTGCTTGGCATGGCTGCATCGGCGCTGCCGCTATCGGTCTTTGCGCATACCAACGATGCGCTGAAGACCGTGATCGGTCCGAATGGCGGGCAGGTGCGCGCCACGCTCGCGCTGCACCTCGAACTGGTGGTCCGGCCAACCGAAGTGGCGGTCTATGTCGCCGATCATGACGACAAGCGGCTATCCACGCGTGGCGCCACCGGCCACGTCGTACTGCTGCTCGGTGCCGAGCGCACCGAGGCGAAGCTCGAACCTTTCGGGGAGAACGGGCTGCGTGCGACCGGACGCTTCCCGGTCGACCCGAGGTTGCGCGTGGTGGTGTCAGTCACCCTCTCGGGCGGCAAGGCCCAGCAGGAACGTTTCGAACCGTTCAACCCCAAGGTCACGGCAGCCGCGAAATCGGCCGCCGGATCCAGCCGCTGATCGGCCACCGTGAGCATTGCGCAGCGTGCCGGCTGCACAGACACCGGGCAGCGCCAGTCTCCGCCCGAGGCTTTCGCGGTTGCCCGGGTCCTCTCCCGGTTCCCGCATGACGAGTCCTTCAAAATGATCCGATCCCTCGCTTCCTTGCGCATCCCCCTTCTCGGGGTCGTGACCTTCCTCGCATGCATTGGCGCGAGCGCTGCGCTGGCGCAGGCGCCAGCCGCTGCCGGGCATGCGACCCACGGGACGCATTCGCCACAGGGCACGGCGGTCGCGACCGAGCGTAGCGCGTCGACCCGCGAATTCCAGAAGGTCAACGAGCGGATGCATCGCGACATGTCGATCCGCTTCAGCGGCGATGCCGACGTGGACTTCATCCGCGGCATGATCCCGCACCACCAGGGCGCCATCGATATGGCGCGTGTGATGCTGAAGTACGGCAAGGACCCCGAGGTGCGCAAGCTCGCCGAGGACATCATCAAGGCCCAGGAGTCGGAGATCGCCTGGATGCGCGCCTGGCTGAAGCGGCGCGGGCAGTAGCGGTCGTCCTGGTTCAGGGGGCGGGGCGGACCGTCTCCGTTCCCGCAGCGCGCGGGTTGGCACGGAGCGCCGTCCGAGCGCGAGGCTTGCCTGCATAACGCTCGCTCGCGGACAATGCCGGTGCTTGCCCGCGATGACGGGCGAGGAGACGCGAGCATGGGCAGAACGCTGATCAGTGGGGCTTCGATCATCTCGATGGATGACGACGTGGGCGAATTGCCCGTCGGCGACATCCTGGTGGAGGACGGTCGCATCGCCGCGGTGGCCCCGCACATCAAGGCGGATGCCGCCGAGATCGTGAATGCGACGCACATGATCGCGATCCCCGGCCTCGTCAACTCGCACATCCATACCTGGGAGGTGGCGTTGCGGGGAATCGGCGCGGACTGGGTGAGTGCGCGCGACTACTTCGGCACGATGCACGCGAACCTCACCCACCGGTTCGAGGCCGAGGACAACCGCGTGGTCAACCTCTACGGTGCGCTGGCGGCGATCGACGGTGGCACCACCACGATCCTCGACTGGTGCCACAACCTGCGCAGCGGCGACATGGCCGATGCGGCGATCGACGGGCTCGAAGCCTCGGGTATCCGCGCGGTGTTCGGGCACGGCACCGCCAAGACCATGTACGAGAAGGCGGGCGACGGGCGCTCGTACACCGAGATCGGCCAGCCGCGGGCCGAGGTGCATCGGCTGCGCACCGGCCGGCTCGCGAGCGACGAGGCGCTCGTGACGATGGCCCTGGCCATCCTCGGGCCGGACTGGAGCACCTGGGAGACGACCGAGTCCGACGTGCGGCTCGCCCGCGAGTACGGGCTGATCCACAGCGCGCACACGTTCGGGCGTGCGGGCAAGCGGATGACGCCCGACGGCATGTGGCGCCTGGCGAAGGCCGGCCTGCTCGGCCCCGACCACAACGTCGTGCACGGCAACTGCCTGCCCGACGACGAGCTGAAGATGATCGTCGAGTCCGGTTGCTCGGTGTCGGCCACCTGCATGGCCGAGATGCTCAACTGCGAGGAGCCGGCCCTGCTCGGGCGCTGGGAGCGATACGGCGGCCTGCCCTCGATCGGCACCGACGTCGATCCGTACTTCTGCGCCTCGATGCTGGCCGAGATGCGGCGGTGCTTCCTGCACCAGCGCGAACTGGACAATCGCGAGGCGGCGGCCGCGGGTCGGTATCCCCCGTCGGCTCACATGACCACGACGCGCTCGGCCCTGCGCTGGGCGACCGTCGGCGGGGCGCGGGCGCTGCGCATGGAGTCGCGCATCGGTTCGATCACGCCCGGCAAGCAGGCAGACCTCGTTCTCGTGCGCGCCGGGGACCTCAATCTCTTCCCGTCGCTGCCCGGAGGCGATCCGGTGCACACCGTGGTGATGGGCGCCGAGGCCGCGAATGTCGACAGCGTGATGGTCGCCGGTCGCTTCGTGAAGCGGCACGGGCGACTGTGCTTCCCCGAGACCTCGCTGCAGCGCCTGCGCGAGGCGCTGCTCGGCGTTCGGGAGCGGGTGATGGCGCGCGGCGGGTACGCCTATCGTCCGGTCGCGCCCGCACCACGCCCGGCTGGCGCCGCCTGAATCGTCGGCGTCCGAGCACGCCTGCGCGCGACGCCTCGGTGCGGGCGGGCGCGTCGCCGGGCAGGGGCCGTGGGCAGGACCGGTGGCCGGTCGATCCCGGGCCGGGTCAGGGTTTGCGCGACAGCTCGATGAAGCGGTTGCGCATCTCGTCGTAGCGGGTGCGGATGGTGATCTGCTCGGCGCGGCGCTGCGCGATGACCTTTTCCATCGCAGCGGTGTCGGCCGTGGCTTTCAGGTAGTCGTCGCGCAGCGATGTCGGCACCGGCTTGCCGCTCTTGGCCACGGCGTCGATGCGGCGCCGGATATCCGCCTCGTTCGCGCGCAACTGGTTGAGTTCGCCCTGAAGGCCGCCCAGCGCCACCTCGAGCTGGGCGAGGTCGCGATCGCGGCGCGCATTGATTTCCTGTTCGCTGGAGAACGAGGCGAGCAGCACCTGGTCGCGCTTGCGCTGGGCGACCCTCGCCTCCTCGGCCTCGCGTCGGCGGGCCTCTTCTTCCTTGCGGATCCGCTGCTGCTCCGGGGTCAGTTCCGCTTCGGTCTTCTTGACCGTGACACCGCGGCGGTTGAGTTCGCGGATCTCGTAATTGGCGTATTCGGGAGGTACGGAGTAGCCGCAGCCCAGTTGCCGGCCGGACTTGTCGTACCAGCAGACCATGTTCCCGCTCGGGGTCGACGGACTGGACGGGGCGGGCTTGTTCTGGGCGAAGACGCACGTGGGGGCCAGCAGGCTCGCGAGCGCCAGGCCGAGCGCGGCGGGCACCAGGCGCGAGACCCGGCCGCTCGACGTGCCTCGCGCACCGACAGGGTCTTCGGTCCTGATGAGAGAGCCGTCGCCCGCGATCATTTCAGTGACTCCCGTACCGGTTCCTGTAATCGCGTACGGCGGCCAGCGATCCGGCCATCGTCGGGTCGCGCCCGAGGTACTCGACCACGTCGTCGAGGTTGGCGATGCTGATCACGGGCAGCCCCATCTGCCGGCGCACCTCGTCGACTGCGGACAGTGCTCCCGTGCCACGCTCCATCCGGTCGAGTGCGATCACCACGCCTGCGGCACTCGCACCGGCGGCCTCGATGTGCGCGAGGGATTCGCGCACCGACGTGCCGGCGGAGATCACGTCATCGACGATCAGCACGCGCCCCTGCAGCGGGGCGCCGATGATCGCGCCGCCCTCGCCGTGATCCTTGATCTCCTTGCGATTGAACGCATAGGGGAAGTTGTGGTCCGCGCGTGCCAGCGCGATCGATACGCCGCTCACCAGCGGGATGCCCTTGTAGGCGGGTCCGTAGAGCATGTCGAACGCGATGCCCGAGGCCATGATGCCCTCGGCGTAGAGTTCGGTGAGACGGGCGAGCGACGCGCCGTCATTGAACAGGCCCGAGTCGAAGAAATAGGGCGAGGTGCGCCCTGCCTTGGTCACGAACTGACCGAAGCGCAGGGCCTGGCGCGAGGCGGCGAACGCGACGAACTGCTGACGATAAGTGTCCATGTGTATCCGAATATGCGGGAAAATGCCGGCTGCTCAAAGACCTTGCGTCGCTTCCTGCCTGCCGCCGGTCCGTTGGGCGTCATTGTGACATCCTCCCGACCCGGGATTCGCGCGCGTTGGGAATCCTTTGCGAGCGGGAGCGCATGCGAATTTCGTGCCGGGTCTTTTTCCTGACAGGAGTGGCCTGTTGCGTCTGACCTCGATCAACCTGAACGGACTGCGGTCAGCCGCGGGCAAGGGCGTGCTGGAGTGGCTGAGTCGCCGTCGCAGCGATGTCGTCTGCATGCAGGAGGTCAAGGCCCAGCCCGCCGACCTCGAGCCTCGCCTGCTGACGCCGAAGGGCTGGCACGTGGCCTTCCACTGCGCGCAGCGCAAGGGCTACAGCGGCGTGGCGATCTGGTCGCGTCGCGAGCCCGACCGCATCGTCGAGGGCATCGGAGTTGCCGACATCGACGCCGAGGGGCGTTTCCTGCGCTGCGATTTCGGCCCGGTCTCGGTGATCTCGCTCTACTTGCCGTCCGGGTCGGCCGGACCCCATCGCCAGGAGGCGAAGTTCGCGTTCATGCGGCAGTTCGACCCGGTGCTCGCTGCCCTCGCCCGGGAAGGGCGCGAGATCGTGCTCTGCGGCGACTGGAACATCGCCCATCGCGAGATCGACCTGAAGAACTGGAGATCCAACCGAGGCAATTCCGGGTTCCTGCCCGAGGAGAGGGCCTGGATCGGTGACGTGTTCGACCGCCACGGCTATGTGGACGTGTTCCGTCGCCTCGATCCGCGACCGGACCAGTACACCTGGTGGTCGAATCGCGGGCAGGCCTGGGACAGGAACGTCGGATGGCGCATCGACTACCACATCGCCACGCCCGGGCTGGCCGCGCGCGCGACGCGGGCGGCCATCTACAAGGCGCGGCGCTTCTCCGACCATGCGCCGCTGACGATCGACTATGACATCGACTGGTGACAGCGCGCCCGCCGCCGCCCGCACCGGCTGGCGAGGCTGGGTGGATGCCGCGCGAGTGTACGGAGAGCCGGCGGTCGCGCGCATGCTGCTGCTGGGCTTCTCCGCCGGGTTGCCGCTGCTGCTCGTCTTCGGCACGCTGTCCTTCTGGCTGCGCGAGGCGGGGGTCGATCGCACCACCATCGGGTTCCTGAGCTGGGTGGCCATGGCCTACGCGTTCAAGTGGGTCTGGGCGCCGCTGGTCGATCGCCTGCCGCTGCCGCTGCTCACCCGTGCGCTGGGTCGCCGACGCGCATGGCTGCTGCTCTCCCAACTGGCGATCATCGCGGCGCTCTGCGCGATGGCCACCTGCGACCCCCAGGTATCGCTGCGCCCGCTGGTGCTGGCGGCCGTCGCGCTCGCGTTCGCCTCGGCCACCCAGGACATCGCCCTCGACGCCTACCGGATCGAGTCGGCCGGCGTCGAGCGCCAGGCCGCGATGGCCGCGGCGTACCAGACCGGCTACCGGCTGGCGATGATCTGGTCCGGCGCCGGCGTGCTGTGGATCGCGGCCCGGTTCGATCCGAGCGAAGCGACGTACGAGCAGGCGCCGTGGATGGTGGCCTACCTCGCGATGGCTGCCTCGATGCTGGTGGGCGTGCTGACCGTGCTGCTCTCGCCCGAGCCGGCGGCCCGGACGCAGGAGGACGCCCGGGCCGAGGAGCGTGCGCTGGCCGAGCGGCTTGCCCGGCGCCTGCCCGCGCCGCTGGCGCGGCTCGGCGCGTGGATCCACCACGCGGCGGTGAATCCGTTCGCGGAGTTCGTGCGGCGCTATCGCTGGCACGCGCTGCTCGTCCTGGCGCTGATCGCGGTCTATCGGGTCTCGGACGTCGTGATGGGCGTGATGGCCAACCCGTTCTACCGCGACCTCGGCTATACCAAGGACGAGGTGGCCGCGGTGTCCAAGGTCTATGGCCTGGTCATGACGCTCGTCGGCGTCGGGCTGGGCGGGATCCTGTCGATGCGGCTGGGCGTGATGCGGGTGCTGTTCCTCGGCGCGCTGCTCTCCGCGCTCACGAACCTGCTGTTCTCCTGGCTGGCCGGCCACGGCCACGACGTGGGCGCGCTGATCCTGGTCGTCGCCGCGGACAATCTCTCGGCGGGCATCGCGTCCTCGGCCTTCATCGCCTACCTGTCGGGGCTGACCCATGTGTCCTACTCGGCGACGCAGTACGCGCTGTTCACTTCGGTGATGCTGCTGCTGCCCAAGTTCCTGGCCGGGTTCTCCGGCTGGGTGGTGGACCAGGTCGGGTACGGCTGGTTCTTCGCAGGGACCGCACTGCTCGGACTGCCGGTGCTCGCGCTCGTGTGGCTGGCCGGCCGGGTACGCCCGGTCGGCGGCTCGACCACGCGGCCGGCACCCGGCGAGGTGTCCCCGGGTGGAACCGGCTGAGAACGGGGCACCGGGTCGCGCGGCGCCCGGCGACCTGGCGCCGCGCGGCAAAGGGGCCGGCGCGATGGCTCGATCTCGCCGAGAGGCGCGCCGGTCCGGCCCCACGGCCCGGTGCGCCAGCTAGCCCCGGACCGCCCTGACTCCGGCGACAATCGGGGACATGACAACGAGGAGGTGAGCGGCACATGAATGCGATCCGCAAGGTCGAGGGGGACGTCGGGATGGCCGAGTGCGCCCGGGGCGGCACGCGATGCAAGGGAACCGTCGGCGGGGCGGGTACGGCACCGCGGTTCGCGCGATTCACGTGCGCCGCGCTCGGTGTCGCGGGTGTGGTCGTCGCGACGCTGCCGACGCCAGCCCTGGCCCAGGCGGGTGCGACCCCGCGGTCCGCAGGCGACTACCCGACGCGGCCGATCCGCATCGTGGTGGGCTTCACCCCCGGGGGGCAGCCCGATATCTTCTCGCGGCTGATCAGTCCGCGGCTCACCGACACGCTCGGCCAGCAGGTGCTGGTGGACAACCGACCCGGTGCCGGCGGTGCGATCGGCGCGAAGATCGTCGCCGAGGCGCTGCCCGACGGACATACGCTGCTCGCCGTCTCCGCCGCCCACGCGATCCAGCCGGCGGTCGCCCGGCTCGGCTACGACACCCTGCGCGACTTCGCCGGGGTCACCAAGATGTTCAGCAGTGCCTATCTGCTGGTGGTGCCGGCCACGCCCCCGTTCGCGAGCGTGCGCGACCTGCTCGCGCTGGCCCGGGCGAAGCCGGGGCAGGTGAACTTCGGTTCGGCGGGCACGGGCAGCGGGACCCACTTCGCCGGCGAGATGTTCAAGGATGCCGCGCGCATCGACGTGGTCCACGTACCCTACAAGGGTGTCCCGGAGGCGCTCACCGACACGATCGCCAATCGGGTGCAGTTCTTCATGGCCCCGCTGTCCTCGGCCATGACCCTCGTGAAGGAGGGGCGCCTGCGTGCGCTTGCAGTGTCCACCGCGAAGCGCGCGTCGGCCGTTCCGGATATCCCGACGGTCGCCGAGGCCGCGATCCCGGGTTTCGAGTTCGACTCCTGGGGAGGGCTGCTCGCCCCGGCAAAGACGCCGCGGCCGGTGATCCGCCGCCTCAATGCCGAGGTGGTGGCCGCGCTCGCGTTGCCCGACATCCAGTCGCGCATGCGCGCGCTGGGTGCCGAGCCCGATACCGGTACCCCGGAGGCGTTCGATGCGTTCGTCGCCCAGCAGGTGGGCCTGATCGCCGCTCTTGCCGCGCGGGCGGGGCTGGCTCCGGGTCGCTGACCCAGCCGCGCGGGTCGCACCTGCCGCCCGCCACGCAGAGGCGATGCAGGGGCGTCCGGTCGGCATCGGACCGGACGCCGGGTGGTGCGGCCCGGCATGCCGCGGGAGGCCGGGCCCGGCGCTCCGCCCGCCTCGGCCGCGGACTCAGAGCGGTACGGGTGAGCCGTTGAGCTCCAGCGTGATCTCCGGCTCCAGTGCCGCGGCCAGCGTGGCGTGCAGATAGCAGGTGGTGGCGGCGATGCGCTGCAGCTTCGCGTGCGTTTCGTCCGGCGCCTGCCCGTTGAGGAACAGGTGGGTGTCGACTGGGTGGGCGATCGCGCGCAGCGTGCCCGCGGCAGCCTCGCCCTGCAGTTCGCACGGCATGTACTGGACCAGCCGTACGCCGTCGATCGCGAGCTTCATGTTCTCGATGTAGCGCGAGAGCTGCGTCATGTAGCAGAACGCGATGCCTGCGGCCATCAGGGCCAGCCCGGTCGGACCGCGATCGGTCGCGCCCGTACCGGTCCGCTCGTCGGTGCGCAACGTGAAGTGCGAGGCCCCGGGCAGCGCGAGCCAGGTGTCGGTCTCGGTGAGTCCGGCCGGGTCGAGCAGGTGGCTCTCTCCCTCGACCGTGCGCAACTGCCGCCCGCTGATGGTGGCGGGCGCGAGTTCGCGAGTGCCCGGTTCGACCACGCCGGTGCGGCGGATGAGATCGGGCAGGTCGGCGCCGGCATCGAGCGGACGCGGTGCCTTCGTCCAGGTGCGGAACGGGTCGGGCGCATCGGTGGCCGACGAGGGAGGCAGGCTGTCGACATCGCGACGACGTCCGTTCACGTAGATGGCGAAGGTGCTCTCCAGCGGTGCGCGCAGGGCCGCCAGCGCGGGCGAGGCGACGACCGCCTCGCGCACCACCTGCGCGACCGCCGCGGCGCTCGCCGCGCTGGCGATGCGGATGCGGGCGCGCGTGGGCTCCGCGTAGCCGACCGCGTCGCCGCGGACGAACGAGCCGGTCAGGCTGTAGCGGTTGTCGAGGTGGAGGCGCAGGTCGTGCAGGGCGACCCCGCGCGCGGCCGCGGCCGTCAGCAGCCGATGGATCAGGTCGCCGTGCAGGCCCGCGTTGAACACGCCCAGCGGGAAGGGGGCGAGGTCGGTGCCGTTCAGGTGGCGGCCTTCGTCGCTGGTCACCCGCCACGCGCTGCCGCCGTCGCCCTGGGTGACCACCGCCTCCTTCTGGTGGTGGGCGAGTTGCCGGGCCTCGGCCGTGAAGACGCTGCGTCCGGCGATGTTCTCGCGGACCGCTGCCCGCGATCGGGCGGCGCGGACCTTGAAGGCGAGCGGGTCGCCGAAGGCGTCGAGGGTGGCGGCGGCGGTGGAGGACATGGGACGGCTCCTGTGCTCGGGGGAGGACGCGTGGTGGGGCGATGGCACCGGTGCGGGGCGGGGGCGGGGTGGCGTCCACGCGAGCGGGACTCCGCTCCGGGACAAGGAACTGATGGTCGGTGTTCGGTGTTTCGTGGGTCGTGCCCGGATCGAGGAATCGGAGGCTTGCGGGTGGGTGGCTCGGCAGCGGGGGCAACGCGTGCAGGCGGGTGGAAATCCCCGCGCCGCCGAGCCACCGGGCCGCCCCGGTTGTCGTACCGCGGGTGTGCCAACCCGACCCGCGGTCGGCTACTGCTGCTCGATCACGATCTTCTGCGCGCGAATGACCTTGCCCCAGCGTTCCGACTGCGTGCGGATCCAGCGATCCGCCTCGGCCGGAGTGCTGCCGACGGGTTCGAGTCCCTGCTCGGCGAGACGTTCGCGCATCTCGGGAATCGCCATCATGCGCACCACCTCGGCGTGCAGGCGCGCCACGATCTCGGCCGGAGTCTTCACCGGCACCAGCAATGCCACCCAGGCTTCGGCTTCGAATCCGGGTACGGTCGCATTCATCGGGGGCACGCCGGGCAGGGCCGGGCTCGCCTTCTCGGAGGTGACGGCCAGCGCCCGCAGCCGTCCGGATTTCAGGTGCCCGGCGATGCTGGGAACGGTGGCGAACATCGCATCGACCTGCCCGCCGATCAGGTCCGACAGGGCACCGGCCGCTCCCTTGTAGGGGATCTGCGTGATCCGCACGCCGGTGTTGAGCGTGAGCATCTCGGCGAGGAGCCGAGCCGGCGAGCCCGGTCCCACGACCGCGGTGTTGATCACGCCGGGTCGGGCGCGCGCGATGGCGATGAACTCCTTCGCGTTGCGCGCCGGCACTCCGGGGTTGACCACCAGCACCAGCGGGCCTCGCACCAGCAGCGAGACGGGGGCGAGATCGGCCAGCGTGTCGTAGGGCAATTGGCGGAACAGGTGCGGATTCGTCGCGTGACTGTCGAACACCGCCAGCAGGGTGTGGCCGTCCGGCGAGGACTTGACCGCCGCCGCCGTGCCGATCGTGCCGCCCGCGCCGGGGCGGTTGTCCACCAGTACCGGCTGCCCCAGCGCATCGGCCAGCCGCGCGGACACCAGGCGTGCGGTGATGTCGGCCAGCCCCGAGGGCGCGTTGGGCACGATCATCCGGATCGGACGCGCCGGCCACGGTGCGGTCTGCGCCGTCGCCTCCGTCGAGGGCAGCGCGAACAGCCCCAGCGCGAAGACCACCCACATGCGGCGCAGCGCGGCCGCTGGCGGCCGGGACGTGGCGCGACCCGGGGCGGGCAGTCCATCCTTCATGGTCTCTCCTCCGTGCGCCGCGCGCGTTTGACGCACGGCGCGACTGTCGATACTTTCCGCGATTGTGCCGCAACCCCCGGACGCGCGGAGGGTTGCGGACCGGCACCCGCCCCGCGCGTGCTTCCTCTCCACCA